>JACCDJ010393186.1_pt1 | contig 25147 bp, 17 predicted proteins | sample 7444481 | NCBI WGS metagenome assembly JACCDJ01 (sample SAMN15323435, study PRJNA562643) | freshwater metagenome | isolation source: river surface water | place: USA:Blue River Watershed | collected 2017-08-15 | reverse complement strand
GTATTGCACCGCAAACTCGGCGTCCACCATGCCACCGGGGCTGTGTTTCACGTCAAAACGGTCCGGCTTGACCGGGTGGCCCTGGCGCACCCGCTCGCGCATGGCCACGATCTCGGCCTTCAGGCTGACCGCATCACGCGGGGCGCTGATGACGGCGTGGCGCACGGCGTCAAAGCGCGCTGCCAAGCTGGGCCATCCCATGACAAAGCGGGCGCGCGTCATGGCCTGGTGCTCCCAGGTCCAGGCGGTGTTGCTGCCGCGTTGTTGCTGGTAGTCGGCATAGGCCTCAAAACGCGTGACAAGCAGGCCCGAGTTGCCGTTGGGGCGCAACGCAGTGTCGATCTCGTACAAATCTCCGTCGGCGGTTTTCACCGTCATCCAGTTGATGATTTTGCGCACATACGCGGCGTAAATTTCCTGGGCGCGCTCGTCTTCGTCGTCATACACAAACACAATGTCCAGGTCGCTGCCATAGCCCAGCTCCTTGCCGCCCAGCTTGCCGTAGCCAATGATGGCAATGGCCGGTTCTTCGCGGTGGCGGTTTTTCAGGCGGCTCCAACACCAGCGCGACGTCACACGCAACACGGCGTCGGCCAGTGCACTCAGGTCGTCAGCCACTTGCTCCACCGTGAGCACGCCCTCCACATCGCGCGCCAGCGTGCGGAACTGCTCCGCATGGTGCGCACGGCGCAGCAGGTTCATCAGACTTTCTTCATCGTCTTCGCCCGTGCGTTGCAGGGCCAGGCGCCGGGCCTGCAACTCGGCTTCAAATTCAGCCGCATCAAAGCGGGTCTGAAACAAATTGCCCCCGGCCAGCTCATCGATCACGCCTGGGTGTTGCAACAAGTAGCGCGCCGGCCATTTGGCCGCACCCAACAGGCGCAACAGGCGTTCGTAGACCGATGGGCGCTCCAGCATCAAGGCCAGATAACTTTCACGGCGCAGCAAAGGCTCGATCCAGTCGGCCATGCGCAACACCGCCACTTCAGTGATGCGGCCCTCGGTCAGCCACTGCGCGGTGCGCTGCAACAACCGTGTGAGTCGCCCGCGCGCGTCTTCGCGCAAGGCCAGCACACGAGGGCTGTCGCCCCACTGCGCCAAACGTTCACGCACCGGGCCCTTGAATTCACCGAGGACAGATTCCAGCTCGGCGTGTTCGCGGCCATTGCCGTTTTTTCCATTCTTGCCGTTGCAGGTTTTGCAATCGCGGTCACTGCCGAGCAAGGTGTCGAACTCTTGCGCCACCACTTCGCGGTGCGCGTCCAAGGCGCTCAAAAAATCACAGGTGCCCGCAAAACCCAGCGTCTGGGCCATCCAGGCCAGGTCGTCGTCACGGGTCGGCAACACGTGGGTTTGCTGATCATCCAGGTACTGGATGCGGTGCTCCACCTGGCGCAAAAACACATAAGCGGCCCCCAGCGCGTCGGCTGTGGCCTGCGGCATGAGACCGGCTTTGGCCACGCGCTGCAACGCGTCCATCGTGGGGCGGGTGCGCAATTCAGGAAACTGCCCGCCCCGCACCACCTGCAAAAGCTGCACGGTGAATTCGATTTCGCGGATGCCCCCGCGCGACAGCTTGACGTCGTTGGCGCGCTCAGGGTGGCCGGCGCTGCGCTTGGCCGCATGGTCGCGGATTTGCTGGTGCAGCGTGCGCAAGGACCCGAACACGTTGTAATCTAAATAGCGGCGAAAGACAAAAGGCAGCACCACGCCGCGCAGCGCCTGGGCCGATCCGTTGAGCACCGCGCTGCGGGGGGCAACCACCCGGCTTTTCATCCAGGCAAAACGCTCCCATTCACGGCCCTGCACAAGCAAATACTCCTCCAAGGCATCGAGCGAGACCACACTGGGCCCAGAGTTGCCGTTCGGTCGCAGGGCCAAGTCGACCCGGAACACAAAGCCGTGCTCCGTGGTGTCGCCAATCAAGGCGTACATGCGCTTGACGGCGCGGGTGAAGTATTCCTGACACGACACTTTGTTGCGGCCTTCGCTGTTGCCCAGCGTCTCGCCGTCTTCGTCGTACACATAAATCAGGTCGATGTCGCTCGACACATTCAGCTCGCGCGCACCCAGCTTGCCCATGCCCACGATCCACATTTCGGCCCGTTGGCCATTGGCTTTGGTGGGCCCACCGTGCAGCGCATCCAGATCGGCCGAGACCTGCTGCCAGGCGATGTCGAGGGTGACTTCGGCCAACCAGGTCATGCTGCGGGTCACCTGGTCCAGGCTCAGGCGCCCCGCGCAATCGAGCTGGGCCAGTCGCTCCAGGGTGAGTTGACGCAAGACCCGCAGTGCTGCACTGGTGTCCAAATGGGCCGCCGTCAAGGCCTGAAATGCCCCTTGCAGGGTTTCGCGGCTCGGTACACCGGGGGCCAAAAAAGGCAAAAAGTCACCATAACGGCGGTGCAGACGCTGAACAAAACGGGCGTAAAGGTGCACATCGATACGGCCTGCTTGTGGGGCATCCATCACTCGCGAGGGCTCTAACGGGGCATTGCTTTGCGTCGTTGGACTGCGGGTCATAATTCCTGCTGACTTTCTCATTTGTACGTTTGTGCCGCATCCACCCGTTTTACCCTCGCGCGAATCTCGCCCACAGCGCTGGCTGGCCGGGCTGGTTCGGCTGTTTTTATGGGTGTTGCTGATCGCCGGTCTGGTGCTGGCTTTGGCTTGGGCAAGCTTGCATTTTTGGATTGTGCCGCGAATCGATGAATTTCGCCCCGGGCTCGAACGCCTTGCCCGGCAATCTCTGGGTGTACCCGTGCGCATTGGCAGTTTGTCTGCTCAAAGCACCGGCTGGGTGCCTTCTTTTGAACTGCGCGACTTGGAGTTGCTCGACGATCAAGGGCGCCCGGGATTGCGTTTGCCCAAGGTGCTCATCGCCTTGAGCCTGCGTTCAGCCATGGGTTTGAAACTGGACCAACTGGTCCTGGACGGACCCGAATTGGCGGTCCGGCAAACCCGCGAAGGCCATTGGCAGGTGGCTGGCATGGAATGGGGAACTGCACTGCAAGGCAACTCCGTGGCCGCCGATTGGCTGTTTTCCCAAAGGGAAATCATCGTCCGTGGCGGGGTGCTGCGGTGGCATGCCGCCCCCTTGGCCGATCCGCAAAACGAGCCCTCGCAAGCGCTGCAACTGCAGGATGTGGACTTGGTGATCCGCAATTCGGCGCGAACGCACAGTCTGCGCCTGGACGCCACGCCACCGCTTGGCTGGGGCGAACGCTTTGTCCTGATGGGGCAATTCAAGCGCAAACTTTTATCCATCCGCGCTGGACGTCATGCGGACTGGTCGGGTCAAGCCTATGCCTATTTCCCACAGGCCGATCTGGCCCAATTGCGTGCCGCCGCACCCGCACAATGGGCGCGCGAGTGGGGGCCCGTTCAGGGTGAAGGCGTTCTTCGACTTTGGGCCGATGTGGACCAAGGTCAATGGCGCGGCGGGGTGGCCGACCTGAGCCTGGTCGGCTTGCGGGCACGCCTGAATGAGCAAGGTTTGCCTCTGGCTTTTGAACGCCTGTCGGGACGGGTGGGCGTTCAGGTCCATGAAGACGGGTTTATGGCCAGCACACAGGGCCTGTCTTTCGTCAACAACGAAGGGCTGCGCTGGCCCGGCGGCAACGTGTCACTGGACTACACGCGGGCAGCCGATTCACGGCCCGCCCGGGGCGTTTTACAGGCCGACCAACTCGATTTGCACGCTTTGCGCGAGCTGGCCTTGCGTTTGCCACACGCCGCAGCCATTCATCCCGCCTTGCAGGCGCGTGACATCGCCGGGCAGGTGAGCCACTTGCACCTGCGCTGGCAAGGCGAATGGCCTCAGCCCGACACCTATGAGGCCAAAGCCAGCATTCAAGGGCTGCGTTGGCAACCCGACGCGACACACCCGGCCACACCCCCTGGCCAGATGGGCGCCCATTGGCCAGGCTTGCGGGGCGCCGATGTGAATGTGGAGTGGCGACACGATGGCGGTCAGATCGGGGTGCGCATGGGCCAAAACAGCGCACTGTGGCTGCCAGGGGTGTTGTTGCCCGCAGAGGTCCCCCTCCAGAACCTCCAAGCCAATGCGCGTTGGGAACGGCGCAGCAAGGCCCAGGGCGAGGGCTGGCGGGTGCCGCAATGGGATCTCAAAATGGCCAATGCCGACCTGAGTGGCGAATGGCGCGGCCAATGGCACAGCTTGCCCGAGGGGCCCGGCGTGTTGACGCTGGACGGGACACTTGAAAAGGCCAACGCGTCCGCAGCCTACCGGTACTTGCCCCTCAGCCTGCCAGCTTCGGTTCGGGACTATTTGCGCGACGCCCTGGTCCAAGGCAGCTACAACAATGTCAGCGTCAAAATCAAAGGCGATTTGGCGAAATTGCCTTTTGCCAACCCCCAAGATGGTGAGTTTCGTTTTTCGGGGCGCGTCAAAGACATCCTCTTTGACATGGTGCCAGCGTCCATCTTGCCGGCCGGTCGCCCCAGCTGGCCGCGCTTGCACGGCCTGCAGGGTCAGCTGATTTTTGACCGCTTGGGCATGCGGCTCAAGGACGCCAGCGCCCGCACCGGGGAAGCCGCCAACGCTGTGGTGCTGACAGCACCCCTGGTGGAAATCGCCGACATGAGCCGACAAGCCCTGCTGCAGGTGCGCGCAGAAAGCAAAAGCAGCGCCCCTGAAGTCTTGAAGCTGATCCAACAATCGGCCCTGAACCCCCTGTTGTCCAACGCGCTGCAAGAAGCGCAAGTGCGTGGCGAGCTGCAAACACGGTTTGACTTGCGCTTGCCTTTGCTCAACCTGGCTCAATCCAAAGTGCAAGGGCATGTGGTGTTCAACAACACCGATTTGCGCCTGCTGCCCGACACACCCTGGTTGGAAAAAATCCAAGGGCAACTGCAATTTCATGAATCGGGCTTTGGCTTGCAACAAATACAGGCGCAACTGTGGGGCGGGCCGGTGGCCATCGAGGGGGGCATGCGCCCCTCCAATGCCGCATCTGCGCCCACCATCGAATTTCAAGCGCGTGGGCGCGTGGGTGCGGAAGGCCTGCGAACGGCCAAGGAGTTCTACCCACTGGACTGGTTGGCACAACATGCGCAAGGCAGCACCGCCTACAACGCCAGCCTGGCCTGGCGAGAAGGCCAGCCGGATCTGCTTGTGCAAAGCAGGCTCGAAGGCATGGCCGTGAACATGCCTGCCCCTTTGGGCAAAACCGCCAAGAGTGCCAGCCCCCTGAACGTGCGGATACGCACGCGCTCGGTCCCCAGCGGCCCACAAGACCATATTCAAGTCCAGTTCGCAGACAGCGTGCGCGTTGAATACGTGCGCAGTTTGTCAGGCAAAGTGCCCGAAGTATTGCGTGGGGTTTGGGGCGTCGGCATACCCCCCAACCAAATGCCCGCCTTGCCCGAGTCGGGGGTCACCGCACAAGTGGTCATGGATCGCCTGGATGTCGACGAGTGGCTGGCCCTGTTGCCCGAGCCCCAAACAGCGCCTGCCGGGCAAGCTGCACGCGCCGCCCCCGGCATGGGCACAGCCCCCGTCTGGCAAAGCTATTTGCCCACACGCATGGGGCTGAAGACCCAGACCTTGACCGTCAATGACCGCAGTTTGCACCAGGTGAACGCCGGGGGAACCCGCGACGGCGCCCAATGGCGCAGCACGATTGAAGCCAAAGAAATGGCCGGATATGTCACATTCCAGCAGTCTTTCACCGGGCAACCGGGCCAGCTTTTTGCCCGTTTGAGTCGGCTGAGCTTGCCACCCGCAGAGCTGGCCCAAGTCGAGGCCTTGCTGGAAGCACCGCCGACACAGCTGCCCGCCCTGGACATCGTGGTGGATGCATTGGAGTTGCGCGGCATTCAAATGGGCCGCGTCGAAATTGAAGCCATCAACCAGGAGGCCTCCAAAGCCCGATCCGCTGCTGCCCCTGAATGGCAACTGAACAAGTTCAACATCTTTTTGCCCGAAGCACAAATGAAGAGCACAGGCCGGTGGTTGACCGCCAGAGATGGCGGGCCGCTGCGCAAAACCGAAATGAACTTTGTTTTGGACATTCAGGATGCAGGCGCCTTGCTGAATCGGCTGGGCACACCCGATGCCCTGCGTGGGGGGGTGGGTCAACTGTCTGGCGCCATCCATTGGCAAGGCTCGCCTTTGGCCCTGGATTACCCCAGCATGAATGGGCAGATGGAGGTCCGCATGGGCCGGGGCCAATTCCTCAAGGCCGATGCTGGCGCAGCCAAATTGCTGGGTGTCTTGAGCCTGCAAGCGCTGCCCCGGCGCTTGTTGCTCGATTTCAGGGATGTCTTTGCCGAAGGCTTCGCCTTTGACTCGGTGCGCGGCGATGTCACGATCCACAAGGGCACGGCCCAAACACGCAATCTGCAAATCAAAGGGGTCAACGCACTGGTCTTGTTGGACGGAGAAGCCAGTCTTGCCCAAGAAACCCAAAACCTGAAGGTTCACATCTTGCCCCTGGTGGACACGGGCACCACGTCCTTGTTGGCGGGCATGGCCCTCAACCCGGCGGTGGGGCTGACGGCATTTGTCGCGCAATGGCTTTTGAAAAACCCTCTGGCCCGCGCTTCAAGCCAAGAGTTCTTGATCGATGGCAGCTGGGCCAATCCCCGCGTCACGCGCATCGACAAACGCCCATGACACCCACCGCATTGACGCACTGGCTGCATGCACTTGAACTGCGCACCACCGCCGGGTGGAGCACATTCAAAGAGGCTTTGCCATCAGGGCGTGGCAAGGGCGCTTTGTGGATTGCCCTGATCGCCTTGGTGATGGCGGTGTTGACCACCTTGGTTTGGTTGGCGGGTCGTTACGAAACGAGTCAATTGCAAGCCGAATTGGAGAGTGACACGGCTGAGGCCGTGGGTGATTTGCGGCGTCAATTGGCACGCCAATCGCAAAGCCTGCAAGGCTTGCAATCGAACACGCCGGCAGAAGCTTTCTGGAGCAACGAGGCGCAAGCCCTTTTGCGTGAACACCGCGAATGGCTGCGCATCGAGTCGCGCGACCCGGAGATGAAACTCAAAAACCAGGTCGACACGCCCTTGCGCAAACCCATTTTTGAACGCACCCCGCGCATCGATTCACTCAACGAAACCGTACAAGCCTGTTCCAAAGCCCGCCGCATCAACGGTCCGAGTTATTCCAGCTCTTACTTTTTGCCACAAAGCGATGGCGTGGGTTTTGAGGTCATGGAAATGTGTCTGCCCCAAACAGAAGACGGGGTGCTGATCGGCTTCACCATCGTGACCTATGGTCTGCAAGAGTTGCTCAATGAGCTGTTGGGCAACAGCTTTGGTCGGCGCAACGAGATTTCTTTCACAGAACCCGATGGAACACGTCTGGCCATTGCCGGCAGCCAAAGTCGAGGCCTTCGGGTCTTCACCTCTCAACAACTCGTGAACCTGCCTGGCAACACGCTGGTGTTTCGCATGGATGGTCGTCGCGGCGAAGCCCATCTTTTTCCCAATGTCTTGACCGCCTTGGTCACAGGCATGTCGATGGCCCTGATCACGGTGATGATTTTGTTGGCCAAGGACTCTCGCCGCCGCTTAAAAGCTGAACGCGACCTGGCCGAAGCCTTGGCTTTTCGCAAAGCCATGGAGGACTCGCTGGTCACCGGACTTCGGGCGCGCGATCTGGAAGGGCGCATCACCTATGTGAACCCTGCTTTTTGCCAAATGGTCGGCTTTGAGCCCGACATGCTGACTGGAAAAAATGCACCCATGCCCTATTGGCCACCCGAGATGGTGGACGAGTACAGGCAACGCCAAGCAATTCGGCTGGCAGGCAATGTCCCGCCCCGCGAGGGCTTTGAGTCGGTGTTCATGCGGCAGGACGGCACGCGTTTTCCGGTGCTCATCATCGAAGCGCCCCTGATCAGCGTGCAAGGCGAACAAACCGGCTGGATGGGCGCCGTGATTGACATCAGCGAGCAGCGCCGCATCGAAGAGGTCTCCAGGGCGAGCCAGGAGCGCCTGCAAGCGACGGCTCGCCTGACCACGGTGGGTGAAATGGCCTCGTTGCTGAGCCACGAACTGAACCAACCGCTGGCCGCCATTTCGAGCTATGCCAATGGCTCGCTCAACCTGCTCAATGACCCGCAAGCCGAACCCCAAACCATGAATGATGTGCACATGGCGCTGCGGCGGATTGCCGAGCAAGCCGAACGCGCCGGGCGCGTCATCAACAGCGTGCACGACTTCGTGCGCCGACGCGATCAGGCGCGCGAGCCCCTGCCGCCCCATGCCCTGTTCGATGCCGTGGCCCCCTTGGTCCAACTGCAAGCGCGCAAATTACAAGTGATTGTTCAGACCCAGATCGACCCCCACCTGCCGGAGGTGATGTGTGACCGCACCATGGTCGAGCAGGTTTTGCTGAACCTGGCACGCAACGGCATGCAGGCCATGGACAAACCCGAATGCAACGATCGAAGGCTGCTGCTCAAAGCCCGCCGCGCGGCGTCCAATGCCGATCAAGCCTGGGTCGAATTCTCTGTGACCGATGTCGGGGAGGGCATCAGTGAATCGGTGGCACAGCAATTGTTCACGCCTTTTTTCACCACCAAGAGCGAAGGCATGGGCCTGGGCTTGAGCCTGTGCCGGACCGTGGTGGAACAACACGGCGGCCACCTGGAGTTTGAAGCATTCATGCCCAAAGGCACCGTGTTCCGCTTTACCTTGCCGGTCAAGACGCCCCCTGTTTTGGATAAGATCCGCGCATGAATTTCACCGACACGCCCACCGTTTTCATTGTGGATGACGACGCGAGCGTTCGCGAGGGCATGGCCTGGCTCTTGCGCACCCGGCGTTTGCTCAGCGAGTCATTTGAAAGTGCCGAGTCTTTCCTGAACATGCTGGAAACGAATTTTCAGGACACCGACAAGGGTTCCCGGTCTGAACACAACTGGCCCCGGCAAGCCGCCTGCATTTTGCTGGACGTGCGCATGCCCTCCATGAGTGGTTTGGCGCTGTTTGAACAACTGCTGAACAACGGCATCGCCCACGCATGGCCTGTGATTTTCCTGACCGGTCATGCCGATGTGCCCACCGCTGTGGACAGCGTCAAACGGGGGGCCTTTGACTTCTGTGAAAAACCGTTCTCTGACAACGCGCTGGTCGACCGTGTGGAACAAGCGCTGCTCTTGTCGCACGAGCGTTTGAGCGCCCGCCATGAACAGCTGCGCTTGCAAGCGCGCCTGATGGAGCTGACCGATCGAGAGCGGGATGTGATGCGACTGGTGGTCGAAGGCCTGCCCAACAAACTGATTGCGGACCAACTGGACATCAGTGTGCGCACGGTGGAAGTGCACCGCGCGCGCGTGTTTGACAAAATGGAAGTCAAATCGGCTGTGGAACTGGCCAATTTGATGCGGAGCCTGACGTGACAACAGGCCACGCCACCCGGCAGGCTCACGAGACCCAAGACCCCTTGCACCACCGACGGCGCATGCTGACGGGCTTGGGACTGGCCTGGGTCGGTTGGATCTCGGCCTGCTCCACCACACCGGTTTCACGGCCTGCCGAGCCTGCACCTCGAACCCCTGTGCCTTACAACACGGTGCGCAACGACTTGGCCTTGTTTGCTTTGTCCTTGCTGGACACGCCCTACAAATGGGGCGGTCGCGGCCCGGCCACCGGATTTGATTGTTCGGGCTTGGTGGCGCACATCTACCGGGAAGGGGGCGGCATCGTCGTCAAAGGCACTTCGGCCGAGCTGGGGCGCAAATCACGGCCCATCGCACGATCGGCCTTGCTGCCCGGTGATCTGGTTTTTTTCAACACCTTGGGGACACGTCACTCGCACGTGGGGGTGTATGTGGGCGACGGGCGCTTTGTGCATGCCAGCAACCCTCGCACTGGCGTTCGCGTCGATCACCTGAGTCACCGCTATTACGCCCAGCGTTTTGAAGGTGCACACACTCTGCTCGACTGAAATCCTGCGCTCACTTTTTGGACTCGTCTGAAGAAGCGCCTGGGGGCTTCGTTTCACCCGGAGGCAATTCACCTTTGTTGCGGCCGGAAAACATGGTCCACCAGACAATACCCACCAAAATCACCAAGGCCAGCAACGCTTCGAGCAGAATCAGACCCATGCAAGCTCCCCGTTATTTGTCCCGCCGACCGCCATGGTCTGGCTTGTTTGTGGCCGCGATTGTAGGCACCTTGAGCGCTTGCTCGGTGGCCCCTGTGCTGCATGACCCTGAACCTGCAAGTCCATCGGTTCAAGCAACCGCCCCTGCGGAAATCGCACGCCCTTTGCCCGCGCCCATGGTCCGTGAACAAAGCCGTTGGATTCCGGTGCCTTGGTCTGAACTGCCAGGCCTGAACACCGACGCCATCAACGAGGCCTGGCCCGCTTGGCTGCAAAGTTGCCAAAAACCCGGTCCCACTTGGAAAGCCCTGTGCCCCGAGATCGCCAAACTGGCCAACGCCCCGGTCGAACAACAACGCCGTTGGGTGCGCGACAACCTGCAGCCCTTCCGCGTGGAGTCGCATGATCAACGTCCCTCCGGCTTGCTCACGGGCTATTACGAACCCGCACTGGTGGGCTCGCGCCAAGCGCAAGGCCACTTCAAAGTGCCCTTGTATGCGCCCCCCGCCCAATTGGGCCAACGCAAGCCTTGGTACACCCGCCAAGAGATCGACACCTTGCCCGCCGCCCGCGCCGCCTTGCGCGGCAAAGAACTGTTGTATCTGGCCGACCCGGTGGACGCGATGGTGCTGCACATCCAAGGCTCGGGCCTGGTGAATGTGACCGAGCCCGACGGCCGCCAGCGCTGGGTGCGCATGGCCTATGCGGCCACCAACGACCAGCCCTACATCAGCATTGGCCGCTGGTTGCTGGACCGCAAGCTCATCACCGACGCGAGCTGGCCCGGCATCAAGGCCTGGATAGACCGCAACCCGTCACGGGTCAATGAACTGCTGTGGCAAAACCCGCGCGTGGTGTTTTTCCGCGAAGAGGCCTTGCCCGTGGGCACCACCCCGCCTGGCCCCAAAGGGGCGCAAGGCGTGCCGCTCACCGCCGAGCGTTCGATCGCGGTCGACCGCCGCAGCATCCCCTATGGCACGCCGGTGTGGATGAAATCCACCGGGCCACAAACTTCTTTTGACCGCCTGGTGCTGGCCCAAGACACCGGCACCGCCATCGTGGGCGCGGTGCGGGCCGACTATTACGCGGGCTCTGGCCCGGCAGCGGGCGAGTTGGCGGGGCGCCTCAAGCAGCCCCTGCAAATGTGGGCCCTGTGGCCACGCTGAGCCGAATGCCATTGACCGGATGACTTTGACCTGCCGCCCCGGCTGCGCCGCTTGCTGCACCGCGCCATCCATCTCCTCGCCCATCCCCGGCATGCCCCAAGGCAAGCCCGCGGGCGTGCCGTGCGTGCAACTGGATGCACAGCTGCGCTGCAAAATTTTTGGTCAGCCCGAACGACCCCTTGTTTGTGGTCAACTGCAGGCCTCCTTGGACATGTGTGGTCCACACGACGATGGCGGACGGTTTGCACGGCTGTACCTCACGCGTTTGGAAGAAATGACACGCCCCACATGAGCGAGCACTTCGCTCCAGCAGTCACCTGCAGGTCATCTGGCCCACAGCCGATCGCATAAGCTGTCATCTTTGACTTGGAGCCCGTGCCATGGCGTTTGAGATTCCTTCTTTGAAAGACAGCGTTCACCCCGACGAATGGCAGCTGCGCCTGGACCTGGCGGCGTGCTACCGGCTGGTGGCGCTGTACGGCTGGAGCGACCTGGTGTTCACCCACATCAGCGCCAAACTGCCGCATTCGGTGGCGGGTGACGAGCATCTGTTTCTGATCAACCCCTACGGACTGATGTTTGACGAGATCACCGCGTCCAGCCTGGTGAAGGTGGACATGCAGTGCAACAAGTTGCACGACACTCCGTATCCGGTGAACCCAGCGGGCTTTGTGATCCACAGCGCGGTGCACGAAGCCAGGCCCGATGCCGGTTGCGTGTTGCACACCCACACACGCGCCGGCGTGGCCGTGAGCGCGCAAGCACATGGCGTGCTGCCCATCAGCCAGCAAAGCACTTTTGTGCTGGCCTCGCTGGCCTACCATGGCTACGAAGGCGTGGCCATCCATGACGAAGAAAAGCTGCGCCTGCAAGCCGATTTGGGGCAGGCCAACTTCCTGATGCTGCGCAACCACGGCTTGCTCACGGTGGGCAAAACCATCGCCGATGCGTTTTTGTCGATGTACACCTTTGAGAACACTTGCCGCATCCAGGTCGATGCGCTGGCCGGGCAATCCGGCCCCAAGGACCTGACCGCGGTCGACCCGCAAATCCTGAACGGCGTGGCCCATGCGATGCGGGTGCAAACCGGAGGCTTGGGCGGCGCTTTTGTCTGGCCCTCATTGCTGCGCAAGCTGCAGCGTGAAAGCCCGGGGTTTGATGGCTGATGCCATCAGCCACCCCGCTTTCAAAGGCGTGGCGGCGCTTCCAACTGCAGGCTCACCCTGAGTCCGCAAGCGCCATCCGGCGTGGACAAGGACAAGGGCGCACCCAGGATGCGGGCATATTCGGCCACGATGGCCAGCCCCAGACCCGAGCCCTCTTTCAAAAGTTCGCCCTCAGCCCCCTGGGCCCAGCGGGTGAGCACACGTTCTCGTTGAGCGTCCGAAATACCGGGGCCATTGTCCTGCACAGACAGCACCACTTGCCCAGCTTGCGATCCCTCGGCAATTTCCACCGTGACGGTTCTCGCGGCACCATCGGGCGCAAGACCATAGCGCAATGCGTTGTCGATCAAGTTGTCCAGCACACCCTCGAGCAATGCGCGGTGGGCTTGAACGTACACCGGGGCATCCAGCCCGCGCGCACCCAAATCCACACCCAGAGCATCCGCCCGGTGCAGATGGCGCATGAGGCAGTCACGCACCACCTCATCCAGCGCTATACGTTGGGTTTGAAACGAATGTTGGGCCTCTTCGGCCAAAGCCAAAGCCAACAGCTGGTCAATCAGGTGGCTGGCACGCTCCTGACTTTTGGCAATGTTGCGCAGCTGCTCATGCCACACCTGGGGATCGGGCTGCGATAGCCCGTACTCGGCCAAAGCGCGCAAACCCGCCAAGGGTGTGCGCAGCTCATGGGCCACATTGCCCGCAAATTCTTTTTGTGCCCGCACGCTTTGACCAATGCGCAGCAACAAAGCATTGATGGCTTCGCTCAGGTGCTGCACCTCGCTTGAACGGTGGGGCACGTCGATTGGCGTCAGGTCACGAAAATCGCGCCGCGCCACATCATTGGCCAGGCTCGTCAGTGGCTGCAAGTCTTTCTGAACCATGCGCCGCAGCCAGGCGGCCAGACCCAACAACAAAAGCAGCTGAGGCACCAAAGAAAAGACCAACAGCCTTTCAAACAATTGCTCCTGGCTTCGCGTCGTCTGGGCCACCACCACCTTGTAAGCCGCCGGGTTCTGGCGTGAAAGCACAACGGCCCGCAAGCTCTGATTCTGAAACAGTACTTCCGTGAAAAAATAAACCTTGTCTACGTCGGCCACAGGCAACGGTAGGCCCGGATGACCCACCAGCAAGCGCCCATCTTCTTGGTACACCGCGAAATAAAAACGCTCCTTCTGGTCAAACAACAAGGTGTCCATTTCGTTGGGGCTCATGCCCAGGGTGAGCCCCCCGTCTTCAGCATGGCGTACACGGCTGGCCAATGCAAAGGCGTCGTCCAGCAAAGCCCGGTCAAATGCCTGTTGCGTGAAGTTGCGGGCGACGCCAAACGCGAGGAGCGAGCCCAGCAACCAAGTCACTGCCAGCGGCCATATCACGCTTTGCAACAAGCGCTGACGCAAGGAGCGGACGTGCACGCTCACGGACGCTCTTCTTCCATCAAATACCCCAAACCGCGCAAGGTGCGAATGAATGCGCCAGAGTGGACCAGTTTTTTGCGCAGGCGTGAAATAAAGGCCTCGAGGGCGTTATCGACCAAGGCATCGTCAAAGCCGGACAATTTGCTCGACAGGTCTTTTTTGCTGACCGTGCGACCCGGAGGGGTCATCAGTTCCGAAAGGACCGCAAATTCACGTGCGGGCAAAACAAGCTCTTGCCCATGAATCAACACACGGCAAGCCTTGCGATCCAGCACCAATTGGCCCACCTGGGTCAGGTCATCGGTGCCCTGACTGCGCCGAACCAGCGCCCGCAACCGGGCTTCCACCTCGGCCAGATCGAAGGGCTTGCCCAAATAATCATCGGCCCCAGCATCCAAGCCGGCAATGCGCTCATCTGTCCGGTTGCGGGCCGTGAGCACCAGCACCGGCGTTTTGTCCCCTCGCGCGCGGCGCTCACGCAAAAGGCTGAGGCTGTTGGTCATCACGGCATCGGTGCGTGCCGACAAAGGCAAATTCAAGTCCAACAACACCGCGTCATAAATTTGCACATGCCAAAAGTGTTGCGCCGCAGCCAGGTCACCTGCGGCATCGATGCGGTGCCCGGCATCGGCCAAGCTGCGCTGCATCACACCCCGCAACACAAGATCGTCTTCTACCAACAGTATGCGCATGTGTCCTGACTTTTTGCGTTGGAGGCCGGCTTCCACACCTTGACTGTGCTGGTCAGGTGCTGGTCAGGCCCCATCACCGATAAAGAGGTGATGAGCATACGACACTTGTATCTTGGACTCGGCATGGCCGGGTTGACCAGCCTGGTCACGGGGCTGCTGTGGACGCCTGCTTGCGCCGCCGACACCCTGCCTGCCTTCACCATGGCGACGCCCGCCGCCCCGAACCCGCCCATTGCCTTGAGCTTGGCCCAGGTGCTGGAGGCGGTTCAGGGCAACCCCGATGTGCTGGTCGCTTTGCGCAACCTGGACGCGGCCCAGGCGGATGTGTTGTCCGCCAAGCGCATGCCGGCCCCGATTTTCTCAACGGGCGTGTCCTCCATCGACCTGCATAACGGCGTTGGCGGCGGTTCGCTGGTCACCCAAAAACGTCTCGACAAATCCCTGGGCGTGGACTGGACCTGGGAACGCGGCAACAAACGGGCGCTGCGGACCGAACAGGCCGAACGGCTGGTGCTGGCTGCCCAAGCAGACAGCCATGAAACTTTGGTATTGCAAAAAATCGGCGCGCTCGCTGCTTTTTATGACCTGCAGGCGGCACAACAACGTCTGCAAACCCTGCAAAACCTGGCGCAAAGCGCAGAAAAGCTGGCACAAACAGCCGAGCGACGATTGAAAGCCGGGGACCTGTCGGCACAAGACACTGCACGAACGCAAATTGAGGCGGCCCGCACCCAGGCGGATTTGAAAACCGCCCAACTCGAACGCCAACAAGCCGCCCAATGGCTCAGCACCTGGACGGGCCTGCCGGTCCCAGCGGCGGGCTGGCAAATCCAAAGCGACTGGCCCGCCAATGCGACAGGACCCCTGCCTGCTGCAGACCAAATCGACGCCTTGGTGGAACTGCGCAGCGACGTGATGGCTGCGCGCACGCGCTTGGCCGCAGCGCAAACCGCCGTGGAATCGGCCCAGGCCTTGCGCATCACGGACCCCACCTTGGGCAGCACCTTTGACCACATTCCCAACGCATTGGGCAATACCACGCGTCTTCTGGCGTTTCGCATAGCCATGCCGCTGACAACAGGACACCGGTTCGATGGAGAAATAGGCCGGGCCACGGCACAAGAAGCCCAAAGCCGTGATGTGCTGAAAAAAACCCAGATCAAAGCGCGCGCTGAATTGACCGCCCTGGTTCAGGCTTGGCAGGCCAGCCAATCGCGTCTGAAGATTTACGAGGACAGCATCCTGCCACAGGCCATCCGCGTCGCCACACAAGCAGAGACGGCCTACAACAAAGGCGGGTTGACCCTGACCGACCTGCTGGACGCGCGCCGAACCCTGCAGATCACCCAACTCGACGCACTCGCTGTGCGCAGCGAACACGCCAAAGCCCAAGGGGCCTGGCTGTTGCGCCAAAGCGCGCAAGTCGCGCCCTGAACGATCCATTGAAGAACTCTAAAGCGAGTGTATGACCGTGAAATTTCGACACGCATCGATCACCCCCATGGCACTGGCTGTGCTGGCCCTGCTCAGCGCTTGCCAAGAGCCCCCCAGCGAACCGTTGGTGACGAGCACTTCGCCCATCATCCAGAACCAACAGCTGCGCTACCCGGCCGATCATCCCCAGTTGCTGCTGCTGACCACCACACCCGCAACCCGGGCCCAAGACATGGCCGTCGAATTGCCAGCCCGCTTTGTTTGGAACGAAGAAAAAACCCAACGCATTTACCCCGCTTTTGCTGGCCGCGTGACGCACATCAAGGCCGACATCGGGCAATCGGTGAACGCTGGGCAAGAACTGGCTCTTTTGGCTTCACCCGAGTTTGGTGCCGCCCAAGCGGACACCTCGCGTGCCCGGATCGATGCCCAACTGGCCCAAAAAGCTTTGGCCAGACAGCGCGAACTGTTTGACGCCGGCGTCGTGGCCCGCAAAGACCTGGAACAGGCCGAGGCCGAGGCCGCCAGAGCCCAAGCCGAAGTGACCCGCGCACAAGCACGCACCAGCTTGTACGGCAGCACCTCGGGCGTGACGCTGCAGTTGGGCCTGCGCAGTGACATCCGCGGCGTGGTGGTCGAGCGCAACCTCAACCCCGGTCAAGAGGTGCGACCCGAGTCTGTCAATGCCCCCTTGTTCGTGGTCTCGGACCCCACAAGCTTGTGGGCCCAAATCGATGCACAGGAGGCGGACGTGCCCGATCTGCGGCCGGGCGCCAAGGTGGTTCTGATCGTTCCGACACTGCCAGATCGACGGTTTGAGGCCACCATTGCCGCGGTGACGGACCAAATCGATCCCACCACCCGAACCATCAAAATCCGAGCCGTGGTGGCCAATCCTCAGCGCCTGCTCAAAAACGAAATGCTGGCGAAGGTGCACTACCAAAGAAAAGTCGCCCCCGGTGTTGAAGTGCCCGCCAGTGCGGTTTTTTTGCGTGGCAACCAACACTACGTCTTTGTGAAAAGTGACCTGGGCTTGTTTTCACCACGCGACGTCAAGCTCTCCTACGAAGGCCCCAAAACCGTGCTGCTGAGTGAAGGCCTGAAAGAAGGCGAGCAGGTGGTGATTCAAAACGGCTTGCTGCTGGCCCGTGAACTGCGCATTGCCCAAGAAGCCGCGCACACCGTTCAAGCCGCCAAGCCATGAAAAAGATCATCCACTATGCACTGAACCAGCCGTTGTTCATCGTGCTGGGCACCTTGCTCTTTGTCTTGGCCGGCGTGATCGCCTTCAAAAATTTGTCGGTGGAGGCTTTTCCCGATGTCACAGACACGCAGGTGACCGTGATCGCGCTGTACCCGGGCCGTGCAGCCGAAGAGGTTGAAAAGCAGGTCACCCTGCCCATTGAAGTCGCGCTGGCAGGCCTGCCGCATTCGATTCGGGTGTTTTCGCATACCCAGTTTGGCCTGTCATTCACGGTCGTCACCTACAACGACAAAGCCGATGTCAACACCGCACGTCAACAGGTCAACGAACGGTTGGGGGGCATCCATCTGCCTGCAGGGGTGGAAGCCAACATCGCTCCGAATGCCACACCGGTCGGCGAAATCATGCGGTACCGGTTGCGCGGCGACGGTCAAACCACAACGGAGCTGCGCACCTTGCAAGACTGGGTGGTCGAGCGCAGCTTAAGACAAGTGCCCGGTGTGGCCGATGTGGTGGCCATGGGCGGCTTCATCAAGCAATACGAGGTACAGCCAGACCTGGAAAAACTGCGCGCCCACAAATTGACTTTGCAAAACCTGCTCGAAGCCCTGGGCCGAAGCAGCTCCAATGCCGGAGGCAGTTATGTGGGCCAAGGTTTGCAGCAGTTCGCCATTCGCGGCATTGGCCTGCTGAGCTCACCCGAAGAAATCGGTCAAGTGGTGGTGGCCACCCGTAACTCCACACCCATCTTGGTGCGCGATGTGGCGACGGTCAAAATTGGCGCCATGCCTCGCTTGGGGACGGTCGGCCAGGATCTGGATGACGACATCGTGACCGGGATTGTGGTCATGCGCAAAGGCGAGAACCCGAGCTTTGTTCTCAAGGGCGTGAAGGAAAAACTTCGAGAGCTCAACGAAAGAGGGCTGCCCAAAGGGGTTCAGGTGGTGCCGTTTTACGACCGCACTTGGTTGATGGACAAAACGCTGACCACGGTCTTCAAAAATCTGGTGGAAGGCGCCTTGCTGGTATCGCTGGTTCTTTAGATTTTTCTGTGCAATTTGCGTGCCAGCTTGGCAGTCGTGGTGGTGATTCCGCTGGCTTTGCTGTCCACCTTCATGGGCCTCAAAGTCATGGGGATACCGGCAAACCTGCTGGCATTGGGCGCGATTGATTTCGGCATCATCGTCGATGGTGCGGTGATTGTGATTGAGAACATCATGCGGCGCCTGGCCGAGCGCGGTGAGGGCATGAGCGACAAAGAGCGAAAGGCCGTGATCACCGAAGCGGCCAACGAGGTGGCGCGACCGACCGTTTTTTCCATGTTGATCATCATCGCTGCACACATTCCGATTTTTGCTCTCGAGCGCCATGAAGGCCGCATCTTTCAACCCATGGCCTTGTCGGTCACCGCCGCATTGATGGGTGCACTGGTTTTTTCCCTCACCTTGGTGCCTTTGCTCAGTTATTGGATGTTGCGAAGGAAGGTGCCCCACGAAGACAACCGCGTGGTCACAAAAGCCAAACAAATCTACATTCCAACGCTCGATTGGGCCTTGGGCCATCGCCGCAAAGTTGTCGCGCTCGCCATCGCGTGTTTTGCACTGGCCATGCTGGCCGCTTCCAAGCTGGGCTCAGAGTTCTTGCCCGAACTGAACGAAGGAACCATTTGGGTCAATGTCCGCCTGCCTTCGAGTGTGGCCAATGAAGAGGCCACCCAAATTTTGAAACAGGTGCGTCTGGCGCTCAGCCGTGTGCCCGAGGTTCGCACCACCGTTTCCAAAGCCGGGCAGCCCGAGGACGGCACCGATCCCAAAACCATCAGCATGGCCGAGGTTTTTGTCGATCTGAAACCGCCCGAAACGTGGCGAAAAGGCTTGACGCGTGAACAACTCATTGAAGAAATGGAGCAAGCCGTTTCTGCCTTGCCCGGTATGGAGCCCACGTTCTCACAGCCCATCCGGGACAACGTTTTGGAATCGATTTCGCAAATTGATGGCCAAATCGTGATCAAAGTCGCTGGCGACGATTTGGTGGTTCTGAAAAATGTCACCGAAGCCATTGAGCGCGAGATCAGACAAGTCAAAGGGGTCAGCCGCTCCGAAATCAACCGGCAAGGTGAGTTGCCGCAGTTGCTGATCAACATCCAGCGAGAGCAGGCCGCGCGTTACGGCTTGAATGTGGGGGACATCCAGGATGTGATTGAAGCTGCGCTGGCAGGCAAGGGCGCAACCATGTTGTGGGACGGTGAAAGGCGTTTTGATGTGGCCGTGCGTTTGCCGCAAGAGCGCCGCAGCATTGCCGAATTGGCCTCCATCCCCATCCCCAGACCGGATGGCGGTTATGTCAATTTGGGCGCTGTCAGCAAAATTGAACAAGCCAGCGGCGCCATGAACATCGCGCGCGAATACGGTCGACGTACCATCGCGATCGGCATCTTCATCAAAGGCCGTGACATGGGGTCGGTCGTGGCCGACATGAAAAAACTGGTGGATTCGCGCGTCACGATTCCTGCCAATTACAGCGTCAGCTGGTCGGGGGAGTTTGAAAATCAGGAGCGGGCCATGAAACGCCTGTCCTTGGTGGTGCCCATTTCATTGCTGCTGATTTTTGTCCTGTTGGTGGACGCCTTCGGCTCATTCAAAAGCGCCGCGCTGATACTGATCAACGTCCCATTGGCCCTGATTGGTGGCTTTGTGGCCCTGTGGATTTTCAAAATCCCCCTGTCCGTGTCTGCGGCCATCGGCTTCATTGCCTTGTCAGGCCAAGCGGTGCTCAATGGGGTCGTGATGCTTTCGGTGTTTCAACAACTGCGCAATGCGGGGTGCACCGTCATCGATGCCATCAAGCAAGGCGCACAGCAGCGTTTGCGCACCGTGTTGATGACGGCCATGCTGGCGGCTTTGGGTTTGCTGCCCATGGCCCTGAGCCGTGAAATCGGTGCAGAAACCCAGCGACCATTGGCCATTGTGGTGATTGGCGGCTTGATCACGGCGACATTGCTCACCTTGGTGGTATTGCCGGTGCTTTACGCGTCCTGGTTCGAAAAAGACCGGGCGCCCAACGCTTGAGCAACAAGGCATTGGCCATGACACTGACCGAACTGAGTGCCATGGCGGCGCCCGCCATCATGGGGTTGAGGTAGCCCAACGCCGCCAAGGGAATGCCCGCCACGTTGTAGGCAAAGGCCCAAAACAGGTTTTGCCGGATCTTGGCCACGGTGCGTGCCGAGATGTCGAGCGCCGCACCCACCAGCGCCACATCGCCGCGCATGAGGGTGATGCCCGCCGCGTGCATGGCCACATCGGTGCCGTTGCCCATGGCCATGCCCACATCGGCGGCGGCCAAGGCGGGTGCGTCGTTCACCCCATCGCCCACCATGGCCACCACTTGGCCGTTGGTGCGCAGTTGTTGCACCTGCGCTGACTTGTCACCGGGCAGCACATTGGCCAGCACCTCACCCGCTTCGGGGCGCAGCCCCAAGCGGCGCGCCATGGTTTCGGCCGCGGCTTGGTTGTCACCCGAGATCATCACCAACTTCAGCCCGCGTTCGCGCAAAGCGCTCAAGGCTTGTGCCGCGCCCGGTTTGGGTTCGTCACCAAAACCCATGAGCAGCAGGGGCTGCAAACCAGCATCGGTGCGCTCGGCCAAGGCCGACAGGCTGGCGCCTTGCGCTTGCAAGGCTTCGATGTCTGGCTGCCAAACGCCGATGTCCAACCCTTCTTCTTGCAGCCAGCGCAAACTGCCCAGCATCAGCTGCCGACCCTCCACCTGGGCCCGCACCCCTTTGCCGGGCACCGCCTGCAGGTCTTGGGCCGCGGGGCCTGCCAGACCCTGCCGTTCAGCCGCGCTGACCACAGCACGCGCCAAGGGATGTTCACTGCCGCTTTGCACGCGTGCAGCCAAACCCAAGGCTGACACCGCATCGTGTCCAGGGGCGGGCACATGGGCCAACAAGCGCGGTTGCCCCACGGTGAGCGTGCCGGTTTTGTCAAAGGCCACGGTTTGCACGCGGTGGGCCAATTCCAGCGCCTGCACGTCCTTGATCAAGATGCCGTGCTTGGCCGCCACACCCGTGCCCGCCATGATGGCCACAGGCGTGGCCAGGCCCAGCGCACAAGGGCAGGCGATGACCAGCACCGCCACCGCGTGGACGAGGGCGGTTTCAAAATCAGCCCCCACCACCATCCAAGCCCCCAAGGTGAACAAGGCGATCAGCAAGACCACGGGCACAAACACTTCAGCCACTTTGTCCACCAGCCGCTGAATGGGCGCTTTGGCCGCTTGTGCGTCTTCCACCAAGCGGATGATGTGCGAGAGCACCGTTTCATGGCCCACCGCCGTCACGCGCATCAGCACACGCCCTTCGCCATTGATCGACCCACCGGTCAAAGCTGCACCTGGTGCCTTGGCCACGGGCAAGGGTTCTCCGGTCAGCATGGATTCGTCCACCTGGGTTTGCCCTTCCACCAAGACGCCGTCCAGTGGAAAACGCTCACCGGGCCGCACCACGATCCGGTCACCCACCAGAATTTCGTCCACGGGCACATCGACTTCGCCGTCTTCGCCCAGGCAATGCGCTTTGTCGGGGCGCAAGGCATGCAGGGCGCGGATCGCTTCGGTGGTTTGGCGCTTGGCACGCGTCTCCAGCCATTTGCCCAGCATCACCAAGGTGATGACCACGGCCGAACCTTCAAAGTACAGGTGTGGCGCGTGTCCTTCATGCGCCGTGAGCCACAACCAGACCGACAAAGCCCAGCCAGCGGTGGTGCCCAGGGACACCAACAAATCCATATTGCCCGTGAGTGCCTTCAAGGCGTGCCAACCCGCCTTGTAAAAGCGTGCACCCAAGACAAATTGCACAGGGGTGGCCAGCGCAAATTGCAGCCACGCAGGCAGCATCCAGTGCTGGCCCCACAACTCGGCCAACATCGGCAAAACCAAAGGCGTGGTCAACAACAGGCCCACACCCACCGGCATGAACCCTGCCCACTGTGAATCACGGCCTGCATCGGCTTGTGCTTCGGGTGTGCGGGGCTCATAGCCTGCATCGCGCACAGCGCGGCGCAGGCGTGCATCGGTCACTTCACCCGATGCCACGTCGATGCGGGCCGACTCGGTCGCCAGGTTGACCGTGGCACTGAGCACGCCGGGTACTTTTTTCAGGGCTTTTTCGACCCGGGCCACACACGAAGCGCAGGTCATCCCGCCGATGCCGATGTCGTGGGTCTGCGGTTCGTTTTTGATCTGGGTCATGGTTGGTGTGACGCGATGGACTATGCTTTGCAAAGCGCGACAGGTCTTGGCGCAAAGGAAACATCATGAACCAAATTTTTACCGTTGAGGGCATGACTTGTGGTCACTGCGAAAAAGCCGTGACGAAAGCCCTGTTGGCTTTGGATGGCCAGGCCAAAATTGTGATCGACCGCACACACCATCTGGTGCAAGTCGATTCCGAGCAAAGCCGCCAGGCATTGGCCAAGGCCATCAGCGACGAGGGGTACCGCGTGACGGCTTGAACGGGTTCATGCTTCTTTACAAATCACTGCAAAGCATGCATGTGTCCGATACATGGGCGGATCAAACTTTGACATCCCATCAACCCAAGGATGTTTTTATGAAATCGATTCGCACCACCCTCATGGCGGCCTCTTTGATGGCCGGACTTTCAGGCTTGGCCATGGCCCACCCGTCCAACGAGGGCTCCACACAGGGGCCATCCACCGAACGCATGGAAAGAATGCACGCGCAAATGGGCGAGCGCCATGCCAAACATTTGACCGAACTCAAAAGCAAACTGAACTTGCAAGCTTCTCAAGAAAGCGCTTGGGCCCAATTTGCCCAGTCGATGCAAAGACCTGAACGCATGGCACGGCCAGACCGCGCCAGCATGGAAAAACTGAGCACGCCCGAGCGTCTGGACCGCATGCAAGCCATGATGGTTGAACGCCAAGCGCAGATGCAAAAACGCATCGAAGGTGCCAAGGTTTTTTATGCCGGCTTGAGCACAGCCCAGCAACAAGTGTTTGACAAAGAATCTGCCCGTGCCATGGGTCGCATGGGTGGTGATGTTCACCGCATGCATCACGGTGGTGGGCACCACGGCAGGCATTGATCCATTCATTGAACCTTGCAAAGGGCTGCTTCGGCAGCCTTTTGCACATTTGATGCAGGTCAATTTTAAAAAAGCGCAGGGCGATAAGCTTCTTGGCATGAACACCCAAGCCAAGCCCCCTTCTTTTCCACCCCAAAGGCCGCCTGGTGGATGGAAGTTGCCCGCTGTTTTGCCCATCACCTGGAAAAAACCTTTCGAATGGTTGTGGATGGGATTCAAAGACATGGGCCATTCGCCCTGGTTGAGCCTGATGCATGGCTTGGTGTTGGCTTTGGGTGGTGGCTTGATCACTTGGCTGGCACACGACCGGTTTTGGTTGCTGGCCGGTGCGGTATCGGGATTTTTGGTGGTGGCGCCGGTGTTGGCCACCAGTTTGTACGCGATGAGCCGCGCCATTGAGCGCAAGGAGCCTGTCAACTTCGGCTTGTTGATCCAAACCTGGACACGCTGGCAAACCCAGCGTTTCAATGAACCGGCAAGTTATTGGTGTCTGGTGCGCTTTGGGGTTTTGCTGGGCTTGGCCGGTACAGGCTGGGTGATGACCTCTTCGGCCTTGATCACCTTGTTGACACCCGAACCCGTTCAGACCCCCATGGATTTCATCCACCATGTGGTGCTCAGCCAAGAACACCATGTGTTTGAGTTGTGGTTGGTTCTGGGAGGCTTGCTGGCGGCTCCTGTTTTTGCGTCCAGTGTCGTGGCCATGCCTTTGCTGCTGGACCGCAAAGTCAACACTTTGCAAGCCGTCTTGATCAGTTGGAAAACGGCGTTGACCCACCCCTTGCCCATGGCTTTGTGGGCCCTGCTGATCATGGGGCTGAGTCTTTTTGGGGTGTTGATGCTGTTTGTGGGTCTGGTGTTGGTCGTGCCCATCCTGGGCCATGCGTCTTGGCACGCCTACCGTGATTTGGTTGATACCAGCGATCTGGCTGAACGCACACCCAGCCAAGGGACCCTGTGATGTGGGGTTTGACCGAGGAGCAATTTGCCTGGTTTGGTTTGACCATCGGTGTCACAGCTTTCATGCTGTACATGCTGTTCATCGTGCTGCAACTGGCTTGGGAATCCAAAGCTGGAAAATTTGGAACCTTTGTCATTTTCATTGGCTTGGCTTTTGGCATGTTGGGCTTTGTGGCCAAAGGTGTCATCCAGTGGTTGATTGACAAGTGATGGACACATAACAAGCCTGTGGATAGAAACGGCATAACCAGCAACTTATCCACAGCTTGGTCCATTTTTCAAAAGTTGTTCATGAACCCACGACAGCACAAAAGCAGAGTCACACACAATTTCAAAAACCAGACAAGTGCTTGTCAAACATCAAGAAAAAGACCTTGTCCACAAGAACCTCCTGCCCCTACTACTACGACTATTTAAAGATATAAACCTATAGAGAGATAACAAGCGACAAGTGCACTGTTAAGATTTGCACCTTTCCAACCCCAACAGCACCATGGCGATCGTTTCAGAAGACCCTTCCTCCAGCTGTTACGACATCAAAAGCGCAGATCTGTCCTTGGTGGCTTTGGTCCTCAAAACCCATGACGTGACGCTGGTGAATGCGGCTTTGAAGCGCCAAATGGACGAAAGTCCCGGGTTTTTTGACCACGACCCTGTGTTGATCGATGTCAGCCACCTTGAAAGCGGTCCCGAAGCCCAGGACTTGGCAACTTTGATGGGCGTCCTGCGTGACCATGGATTGGTTCCTTTGGCCATCAAAGGGGCCAAAGGCGCGTTTTTGGAACAAGCCAGGGGTCTGGGCTTGGTTGATGCCTCAGATGCCCGCATTCGGCGTTCTGTTCAATTAGCCGACATGTCTGCACCCGCTGTACAGGTGGAGCCCAGTGCATCTCAGCCATCCT
>JACCDJ011806301.1_pt1 | contig 25179 bp, 24 predicted proteins | sample 7444481 | NCBI WGS metagenome assembly JACCDJ01 (sample SAMN15323435, study PRJNA562643) | freshwater metagenome | isolation source: river surface water | place: USA:Blue River Watershed | collected 2017-08-15 | reverse complement strand
TGATTTTATTTTTTTTATTTTCTAATAATGATTTTAACTTAACCATGATTACTTACAAGTTTTACATTCATTAATTCCCAATCTTTGTTTCATCACATCTTCAGAAATATCTGCTATTTCAAAATATCTTCCTAATACATGTCCCATATCTTCATAAAGAGCTTCCAATCTTTGTTCTTGTGCTTTTGCTTCTAATGCTTCTTTTTGGAATTTTTCGTGCAATCCTTTCAATTCCTTCATATTACGTTTAATAGTAACTCTATCAAACCAATCACCACCTTCTCTCAAAGTATATTCTTGTGCTGCATCGGCAATACCGCCCAAAGTTTCTGCGATAGTTCTGATATCCGATTTTCTATTCATTTGTTCACCAAATTGACCAAATGTAGAAATTATTTCCAAAAAGTGTTTTTTGATTTCGGTAGGAAGTTGTTTAAATTCCTCTTCCTCATTCAAAAGGTCTCTTAACTTTATCATAATTATCTCTTTACGATTTTATTCTTTTTTAATTTTTGAACAGCCATTGATAATTCTTGTGGTGTCATACCCAATGCATCTACCAACTTAGCAATTACTAATTGTTCTTTTTTTCTACCTAAATTATATGATTTAATAACAGATAATGCTCTATCTAAAAATCTTTCAACTTTGCCAGGAATAGAAACATCCATATCTTCCAAATCTTCTTTTTGGATTTGTTTGCCAGGTATTAAATTTACTAATTTTGCCATTTTACTTTATTTTATTTTTTATACACAACTACCACTTGATATGATTGTACCACTACCACTTACTTGATAATAAACAGAACCTGTAGCGTAGAAACCGTTTACTGCCGGGTCCCATGCATCTGAATTTTGATATAGTTTATTACCAACTTGTAGATTTGAACCTGATGCGATGTAGAATGTACTTACATTTGTGCTACCACATATATTAACTTCATCTAATTCAATTGCTAATGTTAATTCGGTATGATTACCATTTACAACATCAAAATTCCAACCTCTGGAATTAAGAATAGCAAGTGAGGCTCTTCCATCTGCACCAGGTGCTGCATTAGTTCCAGCACCATTACTATTATCAATTTTTATATATCCGTTTGAAACACTACCACTAGCTAATTCTAAAAGAATATTGTCTACTGCGGTTTGAGCTAAATTACAATCATTTACCAATAATTCTCTTCCATCAAAACACAATGATGTTTGACTTGAAGATATAATTAATTCGGTTAATCCGGTATTACTATTAAAATCAAAACCTTCTAATGCGGAGAAATTGGATATATCTACTGAACCCACTAAATCACATTGGTCAAAATCTATATATTTCAAAGAAGTACAATCCGATAAATCAGGAAATCCTGCCGAAAAATTACTATCATCTAAATAAAGTGTTTCCAATGATGTACATCCACTTAAATTAACAGATGATAAAGAATTTGTACCACTTCCTGGTACATCGTTATCACTTAAATCCACAGTAGTAAGTGTTGACATTCCAGATAAATCAATAGATGTTAAACTATTGTAATCCGCTCTAAATTCTTCTATGTTTGTTAGGTTTTGAAGGCCTGTAAATGAAGTTACTGTTGCTCCCATAATATTTTATTTTTAATCGTCTCCGTTAAATTCTAATTGAGTTACCACACTTATATCATCAAAACATAATCTAACAGTATATTCCGTATCATAATTTGCGTAATCATGGTTTAATTCAAGTTGATTTACACCATCTACTTCACCCGTTTCAGTTTCACCATCACCCCATGTTATTGTGTAATTAGTTGGTGCAGATGAGTTAATCCAAAATCTGCAATCAGTTCCATCGGTTGTGTTGTTTACGAATTGAATACAACTTGAAGGTAATTCACTTTCTTGTTGAATAATTCCTCCGCCGCCACTACTTGCTGCTGCGGCAACTGCGATTGCTTCTGCTCTAGAAAGTTCTTCCTGTACCATTGCAAATCTTTGCATTGTTACCTCATTAATATAGATTCTATATTGTCTCTCTTGTTCGTGTAGAGGTAATTTACTTATGTTTGGTAAATTTGAAAACTGATACCAGGTTAATTCATTTAAAAACATATGATTCGTTAGTTTAATTCTATTATTATTTCTCTCATCAAATCTTGCGACTTACACCATTTACCACACTCATCTGCAATCTTTTTCCATTGTTTTGATTCGTTCATTGGTGCCATAAATGCTCCGTGCGTAGATGGGTTAGAAACAAAATCCCAACCTACTAATTCGAAATCTTCCTGAACCATTACCGTACCATCGTTCAATTCTTTTACCGAACCTAAACCTCTTGATGAAATACCTAAACGAATATTATTTTTTAATAATTCTTTTAAGATATTGCCAGATGGAGTTGAAAGAATTTCTACTACACCTACCACATCATCACCATCCCAACCGATTTCTCTAATATTGTGAGAAACGTTTTTAAGATTAATAACAGGAGAATCTGGATGGTCTAATTCACCCAATGCTCTACGTTCTTTGATAAGTTGTTCGTATTTTTTACATTCTCTTTCTAATATTCCTTTAGGATATCTTCTACCATTTTGGTTAGCTGCACCTGCTCTTTGTAGGATACCTTTAACCAAATAAGTTCCGTTTTCTTCTTGTTGAAGTTTGGCTTCAAACAAATGGGTTTCTATTAATAATCCTTTGTTCATCTTATTTCAAATCTTTTTTTACTTTTTCAACTGCTTTATCGGTAATAGATGAATCAGCCCAAGACTTTAATAATATAGTCTTTAATGCATTTTCTAACTCCGTTTCACTCAATTTTCCATTTGTACTATCACTCGTTTTTATAATTTGAGTTCTTACATATGGTAATTCTACTATTCTATTAACAGTTGTATTATCAATTCCCGTTTTTGGGTCAATCATTTTAGATATATCGGATATTGTTTTTTTATTTTTCGATATAGAATCTAAAATTTCTTTAACCTCATTTTTATATTCTGATTTGCCTTGGAAATATTTTATTCCTTTTTCTGCCAAATCAACTATATAATAAAAAACAATCTTACCAATTATAATACCAGCTAATGTGCTTAATACTCCAATTGCAAGATTCTCATTTACTTTTTTTTTTTGAGCTATTCTACTGAAAACCTCTTTTATTCCTAACTTATCAGATATATCTGTTATCTCATCATAATCGGTATCTCTCAATGCTCTTTCTATATCTCTTTTGCTTGAATTCGTAGATGATGTTGTTGCCGCAGATATTTTCTTTTTTCCATAAGAACCTGCCATATCGTACATTTTCATAATTGCTTTGAAATGCCAATCATTAGTTCCAACTTCATTTTTACTTCTTAACTTAGCCAAATCAGAACCTTCTATTTCACCATCTTTATCTACATCGATTTGCTTTTGCTTATCAGTTAATTCCGTTTCATTTTTAGCTCTTAATGCCGCTAAATCAGACCCCTCAATTTCACCATCCTTATCTACATCGATTTGCTTTTGCTTATCGGTTAGTTCAGCTTCATTATATCCTGTCAATCTTCCTTCAGATTTTGCTTTGTAAGCAGTGTCTACTGCATTGAAGAATTTTTTCTTATCATCATCTGACATAGAACTAATGGATTTACCACTCTTATCCAACATATGTTTGAATAGTTGTTGGTAATCATTTTCTTCTTTTATTACTTGCTTAACAAGCTCTCTCAATTCAGATTTATTCATTATTCCGAAATTTGTCTAATTTTTTGGTCTAACTTTAACAGTCTTTCTTTTATACTATAAATATGACTATTTGTTCTTTTCCAATAACTTTTATTATCTACCCCACTTTCGTTCTTAATCTTACCATACCAATTAAGAAATCTTTCCATTTCTGCCAATTGTTTATTGATATTAGATATACCTCTACCAATTTTAGCCTGTGCGGTTGATTCATCTTTTTTTAATTCCAACCAACGATTTTCCTTTATTGATTCTCTTACAAATTTTCCATCTTTATCAGCTACATAATAAGCAATCTGATTATACGAACCACCTCTTTCTTTTTCGAGTTTTTCTACTGCCTTTTTAGCATCTTTATATGATGAATACGAATCTTTAAAAACTCCCGTACCCTGTCCTCTACCTTTGTTGTACCCTACATAGTATAATCCTTCTTTTACTACACTATATCCAGTCAAATCGGCTTGTCTTTTTCCTTTTGATTTTTCATCTTCCTTTTTACCAAATGCAAATGGAGTACCATATCCATCAACATTGCCTGTTGTGTTCATCTCATCCACTTTCAATTCAGCATCTTTATACATACCACTAACTTTAGCATCTAATTCAGCTGCTAATTTCTTTTTTTGTGCCGTTAAAGTTTTTAATTGTTGGATGTGTTGTTTTTCTTCTGGAGTTCCTTTAGATTTTTTATATGCATCTAAATGTTTTTCCATAGCATCGATTACTTTTGTATAATCGGTTTGGATGGCTCTAACTGAACGAAGCTCTTTTAAAATTGCCTCCTTTACTTTATCAGGTAATCCCTTATGTGGAGTTGATGCGAAATCTTTTGCATCTTTATCGGACATTGAATCAGCAGCTTTTTCTACTTCGGGAGATGGATTTTCCATATCACCCTTTTGTGCAGCGTGAACCATACCCATAAATCGTTGTTGTGCTTTTGATTGTGCTGGCATTTGAATAAATTTAAGCTAATACATAAACAGAACCACCATTGGTTACTGAAATACTTTTTACATAACAAGGAAAAGGTTCTCCTGCTGTTAAATGTGCTAACGAAATCGTTGTGCCACCTTCTAATGTAATTGTACCAGTCACACCACTTACAGGCAACACTCCCCAAACTCTATCTATTAGAGAAGCAGAACCAGATGTTACTAATTTTGCGTCAAATGCTCTATAATTTACCATTTTTTATTTATTTAAACTATCTTTTAATTCTTTTAATAATTCATAACTCATCATCATTGCTGATAAATGCTGCTCTTTTACTTTTTTAACTGATTTTATTTTTCTAATATTAGAAATAGTTTCAGCTAATTTAATTTTGGTAACTTTATCGGAAATTTTTGAACCAACTTCTTTTAAAGAATTTACCAATACAGTTATTTCATTCGAAACATAATCATTTAACTTACCAGTATTGTTTATATTGTTAATATATTCTCTTAACAATGATTTTTGTTGTTCTGATAAATTTTTATATTTGTTGTTAAAGGATTCAACTAATAATTTATAAGATACTGCTCTTAAATCTTCATCTTGTTTTTTATATGTTTCTAAAACAGCATCTTTAAGTTTTGAATCTTTATTTTGAATAGATGTATTAATTATACTTTCAACAATAGTAAAACGTGAATTTACAATATCAGTTGGCTCATATTGTTCATCAGTTGTTATTGTTTCGAACAATTTATATATAGATGCTAATGTTTTATAATTCGATATAGGAGATTTTATAAAGTCATCTATATTATAAGTTTCCTTTATTGCTTTAATTAAATTATATTTTTCTTTTATTAATTTTTTGTCATCAACTCTTTTTCTAGCTTCTAAAATAGTAGTAATAAATTGCTCTGCTTTAGATTCTGAATTATACTTTTCGTTGATAAGATATTGATATAATTTCAATTCTTTAGATAATTCTTTTTTAGAATTAAAATATTCTTTTAATATGCTTTCTGCGATAGATTTATTAGATGATAGTATTTCAGATGTTACCTGTCTTACTAACAATTCAAAGATAAATCCTGTATTTTTAAATTTCGAATGTTTAATTTTTTTCATCAATCGGTATAATTTTTCAAATATAAATATATTTTTCTATTAGAATATTACTCTTTTGTTAAATTCTCTGTCAAAATAGTTTTTTTGTTACCATTCATATCTTTGAAAATCTCCATATAGGATGCTTTTCTTGGTTGATATTTTACAGAGCCTTCTCTTTGTTTAAGAGTTTTTATACCTAAAGGGTCTCTACCTTCGGGATGGTCATCTTTACCATACCTAACCGGGTCCTTTGGTCTACCAACTTTATCTTCTTCTGCTAATTCTTCTTTAATTTTTTGAATTTCTTCTTCAACATTTGTTGGTCCTTCAGTACCTGTTTCTTTTGCCGGGTCAACACCTTGTGTTTCAATTGATGTTAAACGGAACATTTGTTTTGTATCTTCTAATACTTCTAAAGTTACTTTATCTTGTTCATCTTTAGCCATCTTCATTATGGTTTCATACATCCATTCTTTAGAGAACATTTTTGTTTGTTGCATTTGCTGAATCAATCCAACTTTAGAAGTGTATAATTCAACTTGCTCTTGCTCATAAATTTTAGATGGTATAGTTAGTTCTAATGAAAAATTGGTTAGATTATCATCATCTATACCTTGTGCGTACAAATGAACGATTGCAATTTTAGTTAATTCTGAAACTATTACTCTTTGTACTCTTTCTATGGTTTTTGCAAATCTAATATCCATTGATGCAAGAGTTGCTTTACCATTTGTATCTTCTTCAAATCCTAAATAAGCTTTTGGAATTTGTAATGCTGCCATCAACTTACCTTTTAAGTAGTTGATATCATCAATCATATTATATTCCAAACCTTTCAATGTATCGATAGATGTACCATTATCACTACCACGAACTGGCATATAGTAATCTTCAATAAGGTTTTGGATATTGTACTTTAAGTTATATTCACCCGTTCTTTCATCAACAAATGGAACTTTTTTAGATGCGTTGATAATTTTTTGCATGTAATTATCCACTTCGGTTGGTGGAATGTTACCAACATCTACTTTAAAGATTCTTTTTTCAGGAGCTCTCATTACTCTATGAATCAACATAGCATCCTCCATCAACATTAGTTGTTTCCAAACTCTTCTTGCACCTTCTAACATTGATTTACCATATGGTAAAAAATTAGAATCATTGTTTAATCGGAAGTGAGCTATTTCATAGTTTTCATATTCTTTTTTTGCTGCCTGCCCTACTGCGTTGTATGGGTTTTGATAAGGTGCATATATGAATTTAACTCTTTGTGGGTTTTCTATATCAAACCCTTCAATTCTACTCATTTCATAAGTAGAAATAGGTAAAACATTTACAATACCCAACCCTTCGGTCATTTCTAATTGTAAATAAAAATCTCCGTATTTAACTAAATTTCTTGTCCAAGGCCAAAGATTAAATTCTATATTAAGAATATCGTAAAATAAGTTTTCTAATATTTGTTTTACATTATCATCTGGATGGTGGATTTTTAATATATTTCCAAATTCATTTCTAGATGTACATTCATCTGCATATGTGTTCAATGCTGCATGTAAAATAGGGTCTGAATCCATTGAGTCATAATCTCTAAATAAATCAATTCTTACTTGTTGATATGCAAGAGATGCTTCCGTTGTTCCGCTGGAATTACTATAAGCACTCATCCTCAATTTCATAAAACGGTCTACAAGGTTAGTTGTCATTGCCTGATACTCATCGGTATCAACAACTTTAACTCCCTTCGTGGTTTTACGAACTATGGTATTTGTTGAAAATAATTTTTGTAACCTACCAAATATACTTTTATCTGCCATTTTAATTTTTTATATATAATTTACAAAGATAAGTAAAATTTTTCTTAATTCCAAATTTTACCACTTTCTACAAGACCAGTACCTTGCCTTATGTCTTGGACCTGGTTGGTCACAATTGTGTCTTGCTCTGAAACTTTTTCTTCTATCTGGATTATTCTTTTTAATCTTAACCCCCTTTTGACCGAAGTTTACTTTAACAACATTGCCAGCTGGGTTTCTTACATATACTTTGAATTTTTTAACATCACCTGCCATTGGTTTACCCAACTTCACTTCTCTACCTTGATATTCAGCTTCTCTTAAACATTGGCATCCTTCATTTAAAGTTTTATCATAACCTCTCATAAAGGCGATAAAATCTTCCATATCCTCATCCTCAACATCATATTCTTCTGGTTCAACTAAACCATAGTTTACATCATCATCACTATTAATATCTTCTTTTACAGGAACACAATTTGGTACTTCTCTACCATCTTTTTGTTTTGTTCCAACCATTTCATATCCTTTCCAACAAGGATTTTCCATTTCTTTTATAGGAATTAAATTTATTAGCTTCATTTTATTAATTTAATAGTTTCAACATATAAATATATAAAAATTAACGAAGTAACCAAGTTAAGTTTTCTATCTGTCCATTACCCACTTCCATTTCATATGGATTCTTTTGTTGCCAGTTAGAAGTATATACTCCTACATTATTTTGAATTGTAGTTGCGTTTAACATATTCCTTGTCAAATCTATACCTTCTTGTCTCAAACGAAGTGCGGTATTACGAACCCAAAGTCCGATACCTAACGCCATAATAAGGTCATCATTATATCCCTTCATAGCTTCCGCTCTACCACCAGTCCAAATAAAAGTAAACATTTCATCTATTAATCTACTACTACGAATTAAAATTTCTTTTTCATTCATATATGTATCCAATGCTGAAATGATAAGAGGTCGCGTTTTAGATGTTGTAGAAAATCCGGCAACCATTTGTCTTTCATCTCTATAATATTTGTTAGACATTTGTCTTTCAACATCCACATATTTCATATCATTACTCATATAAAATAAATTCGGATATCCTCTATCAATTACTTGCTGAATACATGCCCAACCTACGTTTGAGTTTTCTATTACTAAAAGTGAATTATTATATTCGGTTGCCAATGATGTTAAAAAATTTCCAAAATCCTTTGTATCAATTTTTCCTCTATATTCTGCTACTTGACAACAATCTTCTATATCAATAACCTGTGCGGTTGAATAATCGGCTCCATCGCCTCTCGCCACGTCGGCTACAACCATATATTGTTTGTTATAATTTGGATATTCCCAAACCCACAAATTATTATCAAACCCTCTTTTTTCAATCGGGTCCATTACATAGGTATCTTTATACCAAGTTAACAAATGAGGGTCAAACACAGTATCACCAGAACCTACGAAGTCGCAATCGCATTCTTGTGCTGCTCCTTTGATTCCTAAAATACGAGTTTGTTCATCTCTCCACGTTTGATTTCTTTCAGGGTGTACAGTCCAATGTAATTCTATCGTATTAAATCCATTTGTACCATTTTCACCATCTACCCACATTTTATGGAACCAGTTACCCACACCATTTGGTGTTGATAATACGATGGCAGAACCACCCGTTGATAGGGTAGATTGTGCTGATAACCAAATTTCATCAATATCTCTAATGAATGCCGCCTCATCCACAACTAATAGTGATAAGGCTTCAGAACGTCCTGCATCTGGAGAAGATGCGATTGCTTTTACTTGAGAACCATTTTTTAATTTAAGAGAAAGTTTATTATCTTCAGCTGCAGCCGTACCACCATCTCTTAACCAAACAGGTAGTAAATCGTGCATTACTCTTACCTTTTCAACCAAGTTCTTTGCAACAGTCACTTTAGTTGCGATAACCAACGCATTGAAGTCCTGATTGAATATCATCTTCCAAAGAATATAACCGGCAGAAAGAGTTGATAATCCCAGCTGTCTACTTTTAAGAATAATGTTAAAACGATTATCTTTAAAATCGGTTAAGCAATCTTCCTGAAAAGAGTAAAGGTGAAAGGGTATTTTTCCTCTCACCGGGTGCTGAATCATACAATACTTCTTCATAAAGTAAATGGGGTCTTGTCCACATTTACGATATTCTTCAGCAATTATCTCTTTAAGTGTTTTCTTTGGTTGCCCTTGAACACTCATTATTTTTTTACTTTAATTTTCCAATAAACACCTCCACCAATGTAAGGAGTTAAAGAACCATTTGTTCCATCTACAACTCTATTTGCAACACCAATTCCTAACTGATATAATTTATCTGTTTTAGTTTTGAATATCAATCCAGTTCCTACATTAGATACTACATCAGCTTTATTGAATCCACCATTAAATCCAAAATATAATTGATTTTTCGGTAATTCTTTTACAATTGTAGTTTCTTTAATAGTTCTTTCTTTTACTTTAGCATCAAATGTTCTACCTAAAATTTTGTTTTGTGAAATAGTATCAATCACAGATACAGTTCCCAACGAATCAGGCAACACTAACACATCTTTGTATAATACCTTTGAATAGTAATCTTTTAATAATGCTGCCGTATCAATTACCGCAGGAATTAAAACTTCTTTTTCAACGATTGTTTCGTGATAGATATCATCACCTTTTTTAGTAACTACCTTTGTTTTAATTACATCGACAGTGTCGATTTCATGTTTAATAACTTCATACTTTTTACCATCAATTCTGATAGTTCTGCCTGGCATAACACCGCCTGGATTCCATACTTCTAACAAAACAATTATAATTAATACTACAATTGCAATGTTTTTAATGTTTAAAAACTTTTTCATAATTTAATTTTTTATTAATTCCGAATGATTCATTTCTCGTAACTTATTTTCTAATGCTACTTTTCTTTGCAATAAAAGTTCTATTGCATCGTAAGCACCATCAATATCGTTTTTTAAATCTTGTCTTACTTTTTCAATATCAACTTGCCATTCCCACTTTGATATAGTTCCATTTTCATTTACAATTTCAAAATGGTCTTTTAAGTTTTTTAAATTTTCTTCATATTGTTCCTTTAAATCTCTAACATGTGATAGTTTATTTAAAGTTATTTTATAATCTTCATAGAATGGAAAAGTACCATCATCTCTTAATTGTGTTTCCATCACAGCTAAACAAGTAGCACATAGCCCTGTTTTTACAATTAACTTTTTATCTGCATTACTATACTGAATGGTTTTACAATTTTCACTTTTACAAGTAGTTAATTTTTTAAGATATTCCCTAACATCATCCATTTTGGTGACATTGGCTCTATACCCTTCTTTTTGCTCCCACTCTTTTCCGTCAGAATCTACCCATCTTTCACCAACTTCTCTTTTTTTGTCGGATTCTTTTTCGTAACCAAATACTCTTTGGGTATTATCTTCTCTACCAAATACTGTATCGATAATCAGTTTACGGGATTTATGCATCCCTTTACTTTTTTCGTCAAAACTTTTTCTTGTTGCCATATTTTATTATTATAACTATTTTTTATATATACATATATATAAGATTTATCTTCCAAACTTAAAAATTCCTAAAATTTGATTCAACGGAGCGAATGTACCCGTTAACTTATAGGTATTACCTTTGTAGAAAAATACCAATCCTTCGTTTGGAACTAGCTTCTCAAACCCACCAATAGCGTTTAATCTAGCCAATTCCTTTTCTAATCTTTTTATTTGAGCCTCACTACCACCACTTCTAATATCTGATATAGATGATTCCAATGATGTTTTAATTGATTGTAATGCCGCAGTAGGTTGTGCAGTTAATACCGAACTCATAAATGATAGTACCTCCGCACCAACTCCTAAAAAGATATCTTCAAACTTACGAAGATTTCCTTTCATAATTTTATCTTTAGCATCTTTATCTACCCCATCTGCCCATTTTCTAGCATCTTCATCTGCAACCGATTTGATTGTAAATGATTTATCATCAAAAGCCCATCTTCTTGCTAATCCTTCTTTTTCTAATTCTGCTAAATTCTTTTTTGATTTATTTACAAAGTTTAACCACCAAGCATAATGATATTCAGCCACACCATCTTTATCAGATAAATTAAATTCAGATTGTAGTTTTGATAACATACCACTAAACTTACTTTTTTGAGAACTTAATTTTTCATCTTTTGGTAATTTAGTAATTGGTGGCCCTTGTAATGTGTATTTCGATTGAACATGTGCATTTATGTTTTTAATCATATTTGCCAACTTACTTTCAGCACCTTTTACTGCACCAACTGCATTTCCCTTTTCATCATATTCAACTACATTATGGAATATCAATAAAGATTGTCCATAAGGAATAACGTTTGCGTTTTCTGGGTATATTACTTCTAAATTACAAAATGCCGAACCATCTTTGAATATACTCTGTCTTTCTTTTTCACCCAATCCACTAATTGCTGCAGATAAATCTCTCATTGCGAAATTATATGCATCACTCAATGCACCTCTACCACCAAATTTAGATGCCAATGCATTCATATCCAAAGCGTTTGCACCACCATTTGCCAAATGCCCTTTATTACGAGCTGCAATTAATCTACCATTCTTCCAACTAATTGCCAATGCCTGTCCATCGGTTTTTTCTCTAACCACTCCCAATTTACCATCTAAAGCGTTATTAATGATTTTTTTCAAATCACCAAATGTAAGATTCATTGAAATATCAAAAGGATGGTTCATATGTCCATATGCTCCACCTTCTAACAATAAAGATTCGTTTAGCGATTCGTTTTGTAATTTATCCCAAAACTTATCTACATATGGTTTTAATTTACTATACTGATTTGGGTTTCTATCGTATTCTTTTTTAGAAACAATGATAAATTCAGGATTTAATTTGAATTGAGAACCGGCTGGTCTTCTTACTTTGAATTCATCCCAATATATATTAAACAAATTACTAGGATTCATTGCCCAATATTGTGCTGCAAATTTCCCTTTATAAAATGCGTAAAATATATTTTCGGGTTTTCCCGTTTTAATTTGCTTTTCGTTGTAAGTTAGTTCGTTTATTGATTCAAATGCAGATGGGGTTTTAATTTTTCTCCAACCTCCACCGGGTGTTCTAAATATTCTTGCGGGTATAGGTAACGTAGAACCTACCGGCAATTGTCTTTCATATCCCTTATCAACGTGTATGATTCGAGTTATAAATTCTTTTTTTTTATTGTCTGCTCCCAATAATTCCACTTCTACATCTACTGGCTTACCACCTACTTTCATTTTACCGGCAAACAATTGTCCTTTTGTAAATGATTCGTTTACAATCGTAGGAGATGATGTTTGAAAATCACCTTTTCTCATTACAGTTTTAGCAATAACTTTATTTGCCATCTTTACAAATGGAATATTAATATCGCTTCTACTATCTTTAACTACAATTTGATTATATTTGTCTAAAAAAGATAAAAATTCCTTTTTGTGTCTTGCTAACCTTTTGAAAAATCCAGTCAATTCCGGTTCTGATATTTCTTTGCCATTGCGTGGGTCATTTAATCTATCAAAAAAATGATTACTAAATTCAATATCAGCCGGAGATAATTCTCTATCAGCATATTTTTCTATGCTATTTAAATTTGATTGAGATAGCTTTTCTTTAAGTTTTTTTTCTGCAGTTCTAAATGTGGTAGCTTGCTTACCATTGATTGTTGGCATTCCGTGAGAATCAGTTCCAATATCTTTAACGGTAACTCTTTTGTTTTTAAACTTACCCATCAAAACCTCATCACCCTTATCAACATCTACATTAACATCTTCATTATAGATTTGCTTATTTAGTCTACCATATTCTCTCATTAAGATTCCCGCAATTGAATGTGCTTGGTTTTCGATTGGAGAACCATCTGCGCCATCTTTAACCGAATCTTTGATGTATCCCATCTCATCTTGCTTTCTATGAACCATTTCATGTGCAAGAGTTCTTAATATATCAGCAGTTAATCTACCTTCAGTTGCAACATATATTGTTTTATCTTCAGGACTATATCCACCCAATGATGCTTTTACATTTCCATATTCTCTACCACCTACTAAAGTTACATTTGGAGTTTCTTTTAATTTTAATCTTTTAGTTGCATATTCTACAAACTTCTGAATTGATTGTTGTTTAGATTCCGAAATGTTTTCTTTCATCAAATCTGCGGCATTAGCCATAGATTGATTTTTAGGACCTTCTTTTTTATATCGATTAATTGTTTGTATTAGTTGCTCATTGGATAGTTTATAGTTTTGCATTATTTCTAATGTTTTTTCTATAAAATTTGGCACAAACTTTTTCGTGTCAAACCCTTCTTCATCTTCTTTATTTTCAAATATTTTAGCTACTCCTAATGCGATACCTCCTAATGAAGCTTGTGTTTGATTAGCCCCCAATGATTCAAACGCAGAGTGTTTTATTATATCTTTAACTATATACGTCCCCAAATGCCCTCCTCCAAATTTGGTTGCTATTCCTGCGCCAGCTCCTTGTATAACACCACCAACACCTGCTCCTTTAGATGCGGCCGCAATACCTCCTATCAATCCTCCGGTAACTGCGATTGAACCCATAATTATTGCGGCAGTTTTTACAAAATTTCCAACACCCTTTTTTTGTCTTTGACTTTCTTTCCAAGACTTTTCCGCTAATTCTCTTTGTTCCGGTGTTAAATCTTCCCTAAATACGGGCTCTTTTTTTGTTTTTGGCTTTCCTAACCAATTTGTATCTTGTACCTTATTTCCATCTTTATCTACTACATCATGTCCGTGTTTATCTTTTTTATAAACAGGAACCTCTTTCATTTTAGGTTCACGGACTCCAAAAGCATTTCTCTTATTTGTACCTGGATGTGGTTCTGCGAAATCATCCCAATGGACATTTTTACCATTTTTATCTTTTACAGCTCCAAATCTTCCGGTGGTTGCTAATGATTTTAAAGCTCTACCAGTACCAACCATCATTTCTTGGTTATGCTCAATTGTGTGCATAACTCCGTGTTTTATATACGATGCTGCCTTTTTTAAAGCATTCATAGCCCCACTTCTTTCTTTCGATTGAGGATTGTTTGCTTTATCTATTGATTCATTATCTTCTTTTGATAAATCCTTTTTAGCGTTATCTAAAATCTCTTGCGTTTTGGCCTCCATTTCATCTTCAGGAGTCATTTCCGCAGATGATTTTAATTCTGCTCCACTTAATTTTTGTTCAGGTGGAGGAGCTTGTTGTCCCGGCTTTTCACCACCTTTTTGTGCAGTATCTGCTTTACCTTGCGCAGTTTGTCCTTTTTTAACAGGTTGTCCTGGTTCAGCGGGTTTTTCTGATTGTGTTGCTGCTTTTCCTTTTGGCTCATTTGCAGGTGCATCATCCGGTCCTACCAATTTAGCTGCTTGAATATGTGCTTCGTGGTCTTTCGGTAATCGTAATGCCCCTCTTACAGTTATTTTCTTTTTCTGTCCATCCTTTGATGTGTATGAAACTTCCTTATCCATTATAGGATTTGGTGCTTCTCCTAAATAATTTTCTAACCACTCTTTAAAAATTTCTTCAGCGGCTACTCTACCCATTAGTTCATTAATAGGGTCATATAAATCATCTTCCGAATGTTCTATTTCATGTCTTGTAGGATGTGGTTCTGGTCTCATTTCGTAAGATGGTTTTGTATTATTACTTTCATCTACTGAACCAGTTGGTGCGCCATTAATGTATCCTCCCGGCAAATTTAAACCGGCACCGATTCCTCCAGGCATACCTTCTTCGTTTAATTTGGATGTAATCATATTAAAAATATCTTTATTAAATTTAGGATATGCTTTTAGGAAAAATGTTTTTGATTTTTCAATATCTTTATTACCCAACCCATTACGAACATCAGTTCCACTAATTGGATTTTTTTCAGCAGGGACAATATAAGTATATCCGATTTCTTCATACCCATAACCTGCTTTATCTTTGTATGGTTTAAAATATTTTCCAGCTAAACGTGAAGCATCTTTTTCTCCAACTGCTGCTACATATTGTGTAGTTTTACCATCAAATCTATTTAATATTTCAACAGGAGCATATGGGTTTTTTAATTGAATAAATTTATCGGCGGGAACACCAAACATAGTTGTTGCTATTTTCTTTTTTTCAGAAAAATTGAATGGAGATTTTCCACCATCGGTTTTATCGGATGTACCAATATACACATTATTAGCACCAAATTTTGACACTAATTTTTGATATGCAACATAATGTCCTTTATGAAAAGGTTGAAAACGACCGGAATATACTACAACGGTCTTTTTTACTTCTGGTTTATCTGCTTCGCTTAAATTCATACATATAAATATCTCTATAACAAAGATTGATAAATATTTTTTTGAAAACTATATCTCTTTCCTATTATTTTTTCTAATTTTACTATAAATTCAGGTTCTAATTTTTCCAATTTAGTGTATATCATATGCTTAAACACATCTAAATTTCTAGCTCCCAATAAATGTAGATACCCTTCAAAATTATAATCTATTAGTTCTTGCATTTTTTTTGGAGCTGCTTTTCTTATATCATCTGAATAGAATTCATAATTTTTATCTCTAACAAGTATTCTAGCAAATCCATCGTTCTCCCAAAAATTTAACATATTTTCATTTGAACAAAATTCAACATCTAAATGTAAATCTATACCACGAGATACTAATGAACCAATTATCATTTGTTGCTCCATTATTGTTCCAGGAGATGGTGAGTGTATTGATTTTTTTATAATTTTTTTATTTTTTTTCATAAACTCATATATCTCGCTATATCCTTTAGATATAATTTCCCACTCAACTCCACCAACTACATTACAATTGTAAGCTAATAACGGAATTGATTTTTGTATAAATTCATTATTATAGTTTTTGCTTAAAAATAAAAAGAAATTTAAATAATTCTCTTTCCAAACTATAACATCTTCGGTTGGGCTATCCTCGTCAACTCTTTCCTTAAACCCAAACAAAAATTTAGAATTAAATTTCTCAAATTGAAAGTCCTCAAAGAATATGGTATCATAATCCAATTGAATAAATGGTTCTGTTTGTATAGAGTTTGTATATATCTTACTAATAGCAAAAAATATATCATCATCTATAAATTCTTTTATATCATTTTCAATATCTTCATAGAAATCTAATTCTATCGAATATTTTTTTAATAATTCTATAAAAGCATTATTTGAATATATTCCAACTTTATACCCTAATTTTTTAAGAATAGTAGATGAATATTTAATACATATTGCATCAAATAAAGTGTATTCTGAATCTATACCCTTTAACGGAATATATGAATAAAATAATTTCATTAAAAATTTTTATATACAAACGGGTCTCTCTTTTTAAGTTCTGCTAATTTTTTCTTTATTCTTTTTTTCATTTTGTATGCCTGATACAATCCCATTAAGTATTTTATCAATCGTTTCATAATAGTGAAGTTTTCGGTTTTGGAATTAAATCTTCTTGTTTTGTTAATCTTAAAAAATGGTATGTATCTAATGATATTTCTTTACTACCAATTTTATACATAAGTTCTTTATTATGCTTTAGTATTGGTAATAATTGTTTAACCATTTCTTTAAGTTCTTCTATTGAATAACTATTTAATCTTTTTATTTCATCAAAAATCATAGTTAGTCGTTTCTTCGGGTCTACTTCTAAATCATAACTTTCATTTATAATTGGATGAAATGTTTTAAATCCAAATTCTTTTTTTATAAATTGTAAAGAATTGGCTGGTCCTATTAATATAAATGGATGTCCGTGTACTATTGGTTTCCATATTTTTTCAGAAAGATATCCACTTTCTTCATAGAAAAGAGTTTCCGAAACAATTGATATCAATGATTTCATATAAACATCTTTACTTTCAAATCCATACCCCCATACATTTTCTAAATTATCGTAATCAATAATTTTTGGCGATGTTTCTTTTAAATACGATGTAAATTCATTGTACTCTTCTTCTTCTAATTTCCGTTGTATATTATCTAACACACCTTCCGTTATTAAATTATAATCATAGCTTATGAGATTATCATTTAACATATTGTGCTTCCACAAAAAATATAAGACTTCACCTCTATGCATTCTAATTCTTCTATTGAAATTTAAAAACTTAAATGTTTTATTATCAAAATTAGAAATATCATTCATATTTGAAAAATTATAATCTGCTTTTTTGGAATCATCCAACCAAAAATTATAATCATTTTGATGAATTTTTTTATAATACTCTTCAGCTTTAGAATTTAATGACCAGCAAAAATGAATCAATTTTGGCATAAATTTTCCAAAAATTGGCTTCATCATATTTTCTAAATTAAAATCATTATGACAAATGATTATTTTTTTAGCAGGAATTTTTAGTGATAATAAACACTTATATAATTTAATTAGTTGGAATTTATTTATATTACCATCTATTACATAGTTTATAACTAAATGCCCTCCCCACTTTCTAATTTCTTCTAATGTTTTTGATGGAATAAATTTACTGAATGGTATATTGTTATTGTTTTTATCTAACCCTAAAAAATTTGCAATATCGCCGTAAGGTTCTATAAGATAATACCAATCATAGCAATTACCTCTTTCCCTCTCTCTAATAATACTATGTACGGAACGTGTTTCTATTCCAAAATAGCCAGGATTACCTTCTTCATCATTAAGTTGAACATTGAATCTGGCATTAAAAACAGACCATTCCGTCTTTAACTTATTTCTAAAAAAATGCTCTGATGTATCAAACGTATAATCAGTATGATATGCGAATTCCAAAAATTTAGGATTTAAACAATTTGGAACTTCGTTATAAGGAAATAAAATATCGTATCCAACGACTACTTTTTCTTTAATATGCATTTCTTTTTTCTATTTTTAATACATAAAACCTCGAATCTCTAATCCATCCATATCTTTCACACGCTATCAGATTACATATATATTCTTCACCGGCTATATCAATTATTTCTTGTGGTTGGATTCCACCCATATTTCCAATTAATATAATAACTCCATCTTTTTTTAGATAATTTTTTGCCGCTTTGAAAAAATGTTTATGAAATTCTAAATCTTGGTCTAAACAAATTAATTCCTCTTCTCTACTAATATATCCACCATTTCTAGGGGATGCGTAGTGTGGGGCGTTCATAACTATCGTATCGAATGTATTGTGAATATAAAACGATTTAAATCCATCCGATTGAATGAATTTAGTATTCATTAAATTATTTTGTAAAATAGTTTCTCTAATGTAAGAACCATGTACATCGTTTATATCCGATAAAACCAAATAGTCTACAAATCCTTCAAAGTTTAAAAAAAATCCCATAAATCCAGGACCAGAACACATTTCCAATATGTTACCTTTTTTTATAACACTTTTAACACGTTCATCTTTTAAAGCATTTACACCAAATGTAGTACCGCCTCCATCATATATTTCATCGTAAATAACTTTACCCTTATCTAATATAAATTCTTTCATTAACTATAATATAATTCGGGATATTCTACTAAACAATGAATTCCCCCTTGGTTTGTAACATATTTATAAGCCAATTCAATATCAGTTGGCGTTTTTAAATCGTGAAATTCAATATTCTTGCACAACGATTTAAATTCTTCGATATAATTTCCTTTGTGTTGATGGCCAGGGTCTAATGGTTTATCACTACCTTTACCCAATCTAATAATCACATTTGGTTTTTTGCCCGTCATTATTTCAAACTTATCTAAATGATTAATCATTTGATTTGCAGCTGATATAATGAAATCCCAACGAGGATAAAATGTAATAACTCTTTTTCCGGTCATTGCCAACCCCAAACTCATTCCCATTTGAGTTTCTTCCATAACAGGCAACTCTATCATTTTTTCTTTTGGCACATCACCTAAAGTGGTACTCATCGGATTTCCGGCATAAACTATTTGTTGTCCAATAAAAATTGTATCATCTAATTTTGCTAATTCGGTCATAGCATTTGTTAGTGCATCTTTGTATGGAGAAAATTGTGGTGTACTCATAGTAACTTATTTTTTTCTATATAATTAATTATTTCATTTGCTAAAACATTGTGTCCTTCTTGATTCATATGAAAATCTCCACAACCAAATTTACCAGCTAAAGTATATTTGTTTGCTAAAGTTCCAATTTTATGAGCATCGGAATGATTTACCATTTTTTCAAAATTAAATTCATTTAATATATAAATTGTTCTATCTCTTATTAATTTTGAAGATATTTTATTTGCATCGTATGGTGGAATTCGTTTATCCATAAAACTCCACGAAGATAATTTACTCAAATATCCCGTTTTCCAAATTTCCATTTCTTCATCATTGATATCTGGCCAAACCCAATGTATAAATCGAATTGGAATATTTTTAGCTTCTACTTCTATCACCATTTTTTCCAATTGTTCGATTTGTTCATCAATACTCATAGCATGTCTACCAAATTGAGTAGTTTGGAATATTACCAATTTAGGGTTAGTACCATTCCATGTAATTGCATCTATTTCTTGCAAAACATATCTCATTGTCCATATATGGTTGCCACCATTATGTTCTTTGGTGATAGGTGTTATACCAAAATGGTTTGATACCTTTGTTAACCACCTATTATCAATTAAATATTTTTGATTAACTGAATTTTGTTTCGTATCTCCTGTTTCTCGCCACAATCCCTCTCCATAAGTAAACGAACAACCAGCAAATATTATACTATCCATTATACATTATGGCTTTGAATTCGGATTATATAAATGTTTATTAGCTTTATACCACTCTAACGTTTCTTTTAGTGCTTGTTTTAAATCTCTCTTTGGTTTCCAGCCTAAATCATTTATTTTTTTAGATGACATCAATCTAACAGGAATCATCGGTGCTTTGTTGTTTACATATTCAACCGGATTAGTGTTACCATCTGCTTCTTTAATCCATTCTAATACTTCGTTTACACTAAAACCTTCTCCATAACATACATTATAAATACCATATTTATCAACCATTTCAGCTACCCATAGCATACCTTCTGCCATATCTTCAACGTGTAGTAAATCTCTTACTTCTGTACCATCACCCCAAACAGGTATTGGATTTAAACCATCTGCTACCTTACGGATGTTCGCAGGTGTAACGTGACACTTTTCGTAATCAAATTTATCATTTGGTCCGAATGCGTTTGAAGGTCTTAAAATAATACATTGCATTGGGTTGTGAATCTGATTTGAAAAGTAATCGCAAAGTAATTCACCATATCTTTTCATATTACCAACTGCACCATAGATTGGGAAAGTTGGAGTTGCATGGATATTAATATCTTCAGTACAAAACTCATCCTTTAAATCTGGGTAAGTTGTGTTTGAAGAAATAAACATAAATTTTTTAACTCCGTTTCTCCAAGCTTGCTCCATCATATTAACGTTCATTTCAACATTTGGAGTAACGTGTAATAATGGATTTTGCTTTGTATCTAATGCGTTTGATGTATTTGCCGCACAATGGAAAATAACTTCAACATCTTTTGTAACTTTTGCACAAAATTCAGCATCTCTCAAATCCCCAGTCATATGTTCTAATTTCTGATAATCTGGAATGCTTGATGGCAATTCTCTACTAAATGATGTCGTTCTTACATCCCAATATCCCTTTTCTTTTAAGGTTTTTACTAATTGTGAGCCTATGAATCCACTTGCTCCTGTAACTAAAATCTTTTTACTTTTTCCCATTGTATTTTTTTTATGAATGAATGCACATATTGCTAATCGTTTACCCTCTTTAACAGTTGTTACTTCGTGAGATATTTCATTATTTATATAATCTATACATATCGCTTGACCAAATTCCGGCACAACATCACTAACTTCATTAGTATTAGGGTCAGTTACTCTTAATAACCCACCATTATCTTTGTTGTAATCTTTGTTTAAATAAAATAAAAACCCAGCCAACCTATCCCAATCTCTACCATCTAAATGTTCTTCTATAAAACATCCAGGTGTGTACATTGTAAATTGCCATATTATATCTAATGGAAGTGTTATTTCCGGATAATATTTTTTAAAATGCTTTTCTAATAATTCAGTAATTTCATTTGAATTCGATGGATTATTTAAAACATACCAAATTTGGCTTAATTTATCATTGGTTGATAATATTTTATTTTTTTCTAATTCATAATTTTCAAAAGTTTTTTCCACGCCATCGGGTAATCCAAAAGTAGGATTTGCAATTCCTTCAGATGAAGCTCGCATTTGCCGTATTATATACGGCTCGGATAAAACTTTTTCTAAAATCAGTTTATCTGCTTCATCTAATTCGTAAATGTGGAAAGGCTTTTTCATCTTTAAATATACACTTTTTTTTTCAAATTAACAAAAATTTATAAAGCAAAATCTATTATATCCTTTAACCTCTCGTACTGCATGATATGGATTATGTTTAGAAAAATCAATTATTGCAACATTTCCAAAAATAGGTTCAACTTCTAATTCGTTTGCAATTATTAGTTCACCACCTTTACCTTTTTCATAATCGGTTGATAAGTAAATTAAAATAGCACAATGGCCTCTATTATTTATATCATTAACTGCATCTTGGTGGTTTAATAAAAAGCATCCATCGTTATACATTGTAATATCCGATTGAACTCCCTTTATATCATAATCATAAAAACATTTCACCAATGGCTCTACTATTTCATTAAAACTTTCACCTGGGTAAAACGGAGAATCAAAATACCAAATTTGGTCTACACTATTATTTACACCATCGTTGTAATTATTTAAAATATCATTCTTAATAATTTCTAATTCCGTAAATGGTTTATTATTAGTATTATCTTTATAAGGCGATTCTTTTTTCAACTCAATAACCGATGCTCTTAAATTTTTAAAATTTTCAGGCACCAATTTTTCCAAAGGAAATAACTTAACTAATTGATTATAGATGTTTTCATTGAAATCTTTTAAATTAAAAGAAATATACCCTTTTTCTAATAGTTCTTTTTTTAATACAAATTCCATTTTGATATTATATTTTCAGTAAATAATTTATACAAACTCGCAGAAATATGTCCTAACGGACATCCATCTTTATAAATATCTATTAAGCTTTCTTCGGTATGTGTTACACCTTTTCTATACTGCTCCATAAATAAAATATTATCATTTATTCCATCAAAATAATTTATATCAAATGATTTTATTCCCCATTCAATTACACCACCATATTTATGAACTCCTTCTTCTTCGTAAAACCAAAAAGTATCCCAATCTATTAGATTCCAATAATAATTAAGATATGGATTATCTTTGTATTCCATACTATCATTCCAAGTATTTGGAATAAATTTATTTTTTATGATTTCATACATTTCATTATTTTTGGAGCTTTCCGGCTTAAACATCGGAAATCCACCACCATTCGTATTGTTTAAAACATATGTATCTGAAAAATTATTAGCTATATTAAACATCTTATATTTAATACCATTTGATTTTAAGTACAATTGAAGCATAACAATTGTTTCCAAAAAGCATAACATTCTTTCTTCATATGAATGATAATGTCCTAAATTTAAGTAAGCAAATTCTCTCATAGGATTAGTGACATGCTCCATACCATATCCGCCTGAAAGAAAGTAATAACCATTTTCTCCTACACTTTCTTTTTCTTCTACAAAATCATTTATGTGTGCATAATCGTTATCCCATCGTTTACGATGTTGCGATAATTTTAATTTTGGATTATCTTTTATCTTTGATGGAGATACGAAATATGAATTTCTATAAAAAGAAGACCATTGAACTATAACCGATATATCTGATGTATTTACTTTTTCTTTTTTTAATTTTTCTATTTTATAAATTATATTCCTTGCTATTACTTGATTATCATTTGTAACATTGCCCAAATTGATAACTTTTAAATTTGGGTTTTGTATTTGAATCCAATGAGGATAATAATTAAAAACAGAACTTCCACCATGTCTACGCATATCATCCTCTTCTACGAAGTTTGATTCGGTAACATCTATATTAATTCTACCTGCTCTAGTAAAAGAACAGCCATTTGTAATTAAATATTTCATAAAAAATTAGGCTTTAATACATCAAAATAAAACTTTCTCCACATTAATGATGATGGGTGTCCATATGAACGATGCTTAAAATAATCAGCCAATTCCTGTTCTGATAATCCTTCCATTTCAAAATACACCAATTCGCTTAATCCTAATCCCGAATCATCTTTTACACCACTACCCCATTCGCCAATAGACCATTCTATTGCCCCTCCAAATTTATGGTAATTTTCTATTTCGTAAAACCAAAAATCATTTAAATCGATTAATTCAAATAAATAATTAATATATGGCATGTCTATCAATGTAGAAGAATTCCAAGTATCACCAACAAGTCTTTTTTCTAAAATATCAGGTCTGATATCCATATGTGGTTCTTGTTGTGTTTTAAATTTCTTATTTATATCTTCGTATTTTGTAAATATACTTGATGAAAAATTATTACCCATTGTAAAAAATTTGTACTTAATTCCATTTGATTTACAAAAGTTAGAAATAAGAATTACATTTTTTAAAAAGTTTATTATTCTTTCCTCATTTGAATATTCCATAGCTAAATAATTAAAAGCAATATCATTTAGCTCATCTAAATTATTTGTTCTATTATATCCGCCTGTTAAATACTTAAATCCGTATTCGTATTTATATCGTTTTTCATCGATAAAATCATTTGTATGGGTTGTTACATTTAATTTACTTCTATCCACCATTCCTTTCGGAATAAAAAAAGATTTTCTGCTAACAGCAGACCATTGAATTATAACTTCTATATCAGATTTATCAATACCTTGTTTTAATAATTTATTAATTGCATACAACGTACTTTCTACAATTGTATCATTATCATTAGTAGGGCATCCGTAATTATGAATTTGATATTTATCTCCTTCGTAATATTGTATCCATTCTATCCAAGTCCAAGTAGTTTTATCTTTTTTTGTCAAATCATATTCGGGTGGCATATCTATATTCGGTTTTACCAAACTAGAAAACGAACAACCGCATGCTACTAAATGTTTCATTACAATCTACTTTTGTATTCTAAAATTGATTTTTTTAATCCCTCTTTTAATGTAGTTTGTGGTAAGATTCCGTATTGTTTTTGTTTTTTAGAACCTAAACATCTAATAGGGTCTCCGTTTGTTTTTGTAGAATCCCAAACTATGTTTTTGGTTTTACCTGTAATTTCGGTGTAACATTCAACAATAGTTTCAATTGTATCTTTGATTGATACTGCTTCCGCACATCCAAAGTTGATAATATCTCTAACTTCTTTCTTAACCACATCAATAGATGCCTGTGCTACATCATCACCAAATACAAAATCTCTTTTAGATGAACCATCTCCCCAACAAACCATATCATCTCCTTCTATATTGAATAACTTCCAAATGTTAGAAGAGATTACCGTTGCATCTTGTGCAAAGTTATCGTT
>JACCDJ011833208.1_pt1 | contig 25184 bp, 20 predicted proteins | sample 7444481 | NCBI WGS metagenome assembly JACCDJ01 (sample SAMN15323435, study PRJNA562643) | freshwater metagenome | isolation source: river surface water | place: USA:Blue River Watershed | collected 2017-08-15 | reverse complement strand
TCAATCACATTTTTGGGATAGTTCGGAAATTGTTCTACTGGAAAAGGAATATTCATCAAATGCAAATAAGACAATGGCATCTCGTTCAAGTGCTCAATCAAATGGGTGAATTGCGCGATGAGGTTACTGTGTGAGATGTTATTGTACACGTTGGTTGGGGACAGGCGAATGGCAGCCTTGTTTTCTCCAATGGCCGATACAATGGCATTCATGACTTCCAAAACAAATCGGTTTCGGTTCTCATCATTTCCTCCATATTCATCGGTGCGGTGGTTGGCGTTGTCCGCTAAAAATTGATTGGGCAAATAACCGAAAGCGGCATGCAATTCAACACCATCAAAGCCTGCCTCCATGGCATGGACTGCGGCATTTTTGTAATCTTGTACAATCGACTTGATTTCATCGATGGTCAATTCGCGTGGTGTTTCGTATTCTTTCATTCCTTCCATGGTAAAGTGTTGTTGACCTTGAATGCCAATGGAAGAAGGTGCTACAGGCATTTCGCCATTTTTCACCAGTGAGTGACCCACACGTCCAGTATGCCACAATTGCGCACAGATTGTCCCGCCTTTGGCATGCACGGCAGCAGTTACTTTTTTCCAAGCTTCGATTTGCTCAGGTGTATAAATACCTGGAGTGAGCGGACTGCCTTGCGCTTGTTTGCTGATGTTGATGGCTTCGGTGATGATCAATCCGGCTGTTGCGCGCTGCTCGTAATATTTGACAGTTGATTCACCAACAATGCCGTTCATGTCAGCTCTTGATCGGGTCATGGGGGCCATGGCCATTCTGTTCTTCAGGTTGTACTGACCCAGTTTTATGCTTTCTAATAGTTTCATATTTCAATTTTATGGCGCAAATGTAACCCCATTACTTTACTTTTGTTACCAGTTACACTTTTGTACAGTAGTAACCCAAAGTAAAGCAATGAATGAAATCAATACTTTATGCCGAATAAAAAATCAAAAGAAGTTGTTCACAAGTGCAGCCTAAAGGATGTTTTGGATGTAATCGGAGGAAAATGGTCGATGCCCATCATCTACATTTTGTCCAAGGGAAAGCTACGTTTCAAAGAAATTGAACGAACCATAGCGGGGATCAATACCCGCATGCTCGTGAAAGAGTTGAAGAACCTGGAGGCCAATGGCATTGTGACCCGTGAAGTATTTGCAACGGTTCCTCCTACTGTAGAATATGCGCTGACCAAGAAAGGTGAAAAATTATTGCCCAGCATCAAGAGTCTACATCAATGGGGTGAGGAATTTGCAGTTTAAAACAATCTAATCTTTTTTACAAATTCTATTGATGAATCAATTTCAACATGGTTTAATTGTAATGGTTTATTGAATATTTGTTGAAATTTAAGTATATTGCTCTAGCTTTTTATACGATGCTGAATTGAATTTAGGAAAGTAATGAGTCGAATTATTGTATTTTTTGTTTTTGGATTATTGATGTTGAACCTTGATGAGATTCAGGGTCAAATCACTGCTCCTTCTTCAGATGGTGTGGCTCTTACGAATTACACCAATGGTGACCCCAATGATGATATTTTTATTTTTTGTGGAGCAGGCAACAATGGCGCGTTGGAGGTCAATGTTTCTACTGGTACAGCTCCGTATACCTATCAATGGTATCAATACAATGTAACCTCTCATAGTTGGGTTGTAATGGCAGGTCAGGTGGGGGCTTCCATTTCAAATTTGGCCAATGGTGGATATCGTGTAGAGGTTGCAGACAATTCAGGAAGCGCGGCTGTTTGTGACGTTGCTTGGATTTGGAATTTGAACATTTCAATCAATACAACCGCAAATCTATCAGGCTGCTCGGATGCAGATTTAAATGCTGTAATAACGAATACTCAATTTACATATTTTAATCCCCCAAATCCAGAGGCGTTGATTGATGCGAATACCGAGATTACAGTTTGTTTCTCAGGCAATCACTCTTGGGTTTCAGATTTAGGATATTTTTTAATAGGCCCAGCTTCTTGTGGATCTCCTATGGTAACTCTTGCCAACAATAATGGCTCAGTTTGTAACCAAGGCAATAATTTTAATAATCTTTGTTTTACTACGGAGAATGCTCCCAATTTCAATGTATGCAATCAGCCGACGCCATTGACGGGAACATTTGATTCTGCTTATGGAAACGCTATTAATTGGTCTCCTTTATATGGTTGTAATGCAGCAGAGTCAGGCTGGTCAGTGATGGTTTTTGATTGTGAACCATTGGATATTGGGTCATTGACTCATGCCAATATCCATTTTCAAAATTTGCAAACTTTCTGCGGCGCGAATAGTATGATTGAATATGACTCGGGTCCTATTAATTCTCCTATCAATGACAATTCATGTAATTCAAATTCAGCATCGGATTACACTGTTCCGTCATCATCGGTTTTAACGACGCCAATTATTTTTTCTGCTAACTTACAAGGACTTTGGACCACTTCAGGCTCTGCAATTTTTGTTGATGCCAATGCCTCAGCTACGGATGCCTTGACCGCGTCAAGTGGTGATTTATTTACGTATACATTAACCGTAATTGCTGGAACTGCGACCTGTTCTTTTTTTGATGACGTTGTTTTTAATAACAATGTCGTTCCATTATCATTGTCTTATCCCTTGACCTTGTGTGAAGGCAGCGGATCCATTTCTCCGATTTTATCAGGTCCCAGTGGTGGACAATATACCTCCTCTCCCGCAGGTTTGGTCATGTCCAATAATGGAAATATTCAAACCAATACCAGCAATCCCGGTACTTATGTCGTTACTTATACCAAAACAAGTGGTGGATGTACCCAAAGTACATCAGTGGGTTTGACCATTCAAGATATTCCAGAAAATTTAGCCATGTCTCCTTCAAGTGTTTGTGATGGAACAGCTTTTAACGGTGATGCACAAACAGCATTCGAATATGAATATTTTTTGAACGGTGTGAGTCAAGCGGCACCGTCTTCCACATCTGCTGTGACCTCAACGGTGTTGTCCTCATCGGATGACTGGTGTGTGCGCGGTTATGAGGGGCCGGGAATCAGCATCGATGGCAATCTTACGGAGACCTATTGGGGTAATCCAATTGCTATGGGTAATTCGAATCTATCCTCTAGCTTTGGTTTAGGGAATCATATGGATGCCCTGTTTGTTTCTCAATATCAACACACCATAGCCTTTGGTATTGCAGGTCAATTGGAGTCGGGTTCCAACAATCGCTTGCTTATTTTTTTAGATACCGAAGCAGGTGGTTTTAATCAGCTGTCCTCTTGGACCAATCGGAGCAATGCGCCTTACTATTCTTTGGAAAATTTATCCGGAGATATTCAATTTGATTCAGGTTTTGAACCTGATTATGTATTGGCGGTGAATACAGGATCGAGCGGTGATTCCTACGTTGACCTTTATCATATGGCTTCCAATACCAACAATTATTTAGGATCTTCTGCCAATGCCGATTTTTGCGGATATATTCCCTCAGGCGATGCCTTCAATGTGAATGCGGGTTATGAGTTTCAGTTTGATTTGGCTGAATTGAATAATCCCCAAGGGCAGATTTCAATTTTCGCCATGTTGGTAAATAATCCTGGAAGTGCCGGAATAACAACTACTTTGAGCAATCAGTTTTTATCGCCTGCCAGTGATGGAGAAACCAGTTACGGTGATGGTCCAGTAAATTTTAATGTGGCAAATCCCAATCCCGTCAACTATGTCATTGGTATAGGGAATTGTTACTTAGAAAATTGTCTGGTGGTCAACCCGAGTCAAAATGTTACTTTACCAACCATTCCAGACCAGTGTTTGAATTCTGCCAATCCTTTTGTGTTGAATTCAACGGTGAATGGAGTCAATGGTATTTGGTCGCCGTCCACGATTGATGTTTCTGTAGCTGGTTCAGGTTTGTATTCATTTACACCGGATGCCAATGCCGGCTGTTATGCTGATGGTACAACCGCTGTCAATGTGGTTAGTCCTTCGGTCCCCATTTTCAATATCGATGATGTTTATTGTCAAGGTGAAACACCTGATATTTTGCCGGGTTCTGACGGAGTGATCACAGGAACATGGTCTCCATCTGCCATAACTACCAATTCCACAGCAGCTACCGCACCAGTGAATTATGTTTTTACCCCTAGCGGGAATCAATGTGCTACAGATTATACCCTTACTGTGACCGTTCATCCTACAGAAAATCCAGTTTTCTCCTTTGTTACTTCGTTGTGTCAAAATGCAACTGCTCCAACTTTGCCATTGGTTGATGATAACGGAATTCAAGGTTCTTGGAGTGGGGCAGTGAACACGGCAGTTCTGGGCAATCAATCGTTGACTTTTACTCCGATACCTGACCCTGCTCATGCATGTGCAGTTTCTTCAATCGTGAATGTTAATATTACCAATGGAACGCCCTCTACTTTTGCTCCCATTGGTCCATTTTGCGAAACAGAGAATCCCATTTTGCCCAACGTATCGACAGAAGGGTTTACTGGAACTTGGTCTCCTTCTAATATTGACATGACCAATTTTGGTGGTGCAGGTCAATCATTTACCTTTCAGCCGGACCCCAACCAATGTGCCAATTCGGGCACACTGACTGTTGTTGTGTTGGACGCTGTTGACGCAACCTTCAATTTCGTGACCACCTATTGTCAGGGCGATGTTGCCGCTGCATTGCCTATCAGTTCCAACAATGGTTTTTCAGGTTCTTGGTTACCCAATGCCATAGCGACCAATAACGCGGGTCCTTCCAATTATGTGTTTACGCCCAATGCAGGAAGCTGCGCAAATGTGACTACTGTTGGAGTCACCATTGATGCACCATTAGCTCCTGTATTCAATTTGCCATTGACGGTATGTGAAAATGGTTCTGCACCTTCATTGCCAGCAAATAGCAACAATGGCGTTGCTGGTTCTTGGACGCCAAGTAATATCAATACCGCCTTAACCGGTGTTCAAAATTTTGTTTTTACGCACAACCCCGCTTCTTGTGCTTCAGATTACAATTATTCCATCGATGTAATTTCTAATCAAGCGCCAACCTTCAATGTCATTGGTCCATTTTGTATCAACTCTGTCGCTCCTGGTCTTCCCATGAATTCCAATGAAAACATTGCAGGAACTTGGAGTCCTGGTTCGATTAACACTGCGGTAGCTGGTAATGCGTCCTATACATTTACACCTACCGCAGGAGTTTGCGCGACTAACGCAACAATTCAAGTCACCATTGATGGTCAGATTACTCCTAATTTCACAGCGTTTCCCATTTTGTGTTCTACATCATCAGCTCCTTTGCTACCCAATTCTGCCAATAATGGCATCACGGGTAATTGGAATCCAGGAACAGTTGATATGGGCGCTATTGGTATCAATGCTTATACTTTTACACCTGACCCGAATCAATGCGCAAGCAATGTCGATTTGAATATTGAAGTTATTGCCCCTGTCAATCCGTTGTTTTCTTTTGCAACAAACTATTGCGTTGGAGATGCAACGGCTCTATTGCCCGGTATTTCGGATGATTTGGTTTCAGGTGTTTGGTCTCCATCTTCAATTGATGCAAGTGTAGCAACTACAACCAATTTTTCTTTTTCAGTTGATGCAGGACAATGTGCAAACAATTTGACTTTACCTGTCATCATAAACGCTCCATTGGATGCCGTTTTCGCTTTTGCTGACTTTGATTTTTGCTTGAATGAGGTGGTTCCCAATCTTCCAGTTATAGAAGATGGCGGTATGGTAGGCACTTGGGGTCCTTCGAATGTTGTTACAACCTCAGCAGGCACTTTTGTGCATACGTTCACTCCCAATATCGGAGAATGTGGTAATCCAACTGATTTTACCATTGTTGTGAATGATCCTATTGCTTCTGTTGTTTCAGGATTGGATGCACAATATTGTTTGAACGATTTACCTCAAATGTTGCCTGTTGAAAATGACGATTTCATCCAAGGTACTTGGAGTCCTGCTGCGATCACCACCAACTTGGTTGGATTGACGAATTACGTTTTCACACCAAATGCAGGTTCATGCTATTCCAATTATACTCATACAGTTGAAACGTTTGATTTACCTCAAATCAATTATGTTTTGTCCGATCCTGAGATCACTTGCAATGTTCCAATTGTCACCATTACAGCCAGTGGAGGGGTTTCTTATTTGTGGTCTGACGGAAGTTCTGCAGATGCTTTTGATGTAAGTGACGATTTGCCAGTTAGCGTTACTGTAACGGATAATAATGGCTGCCAAAATGATGCAACTATCGTTGTACCGATGGATATTCAAACCAATGCCCAATTGGTGTATGGCACAACAGAGTTGAATTGTCAGACAACGCTGATTGATGTATCCGTTCTTGGTGGTCAGTCTTATTTATGGAATCCCAATGGTGAAGTAACCAACGAAATAGATGTTATGGTTCCGGGAACCTATGGCGTTGATGTGATTTTCGATAACGGGTGCAGTCAATCTTTGTCATTGGATATTACGCAAGACACCCTATCGCCAATTGGTGTTATTCAAAATTTGAGTGGAACCGATGAGTTGACCTGCAACCAAACTTCAATCATGCTCCAAGCCATTGGTGGATTGAGTTATCAATGGATCAATGGTGGAACCAATTCGCAGCAGAGTATCACGCAGCCGGGTATGATTGAAGTGGAAGTTACAGGTGCGAATTTCTGTTTGGATACGGTTTCATACACGTTGACACAAGATATCGTTCCTCCTTTGGTCAATATCAGCGCTACGCATTCGGCATTTGATTGTTTTGTAGATGAGATAGCTTTAACGGTAAGTGGAAATGCCCAGGATTATATTTGGGCAAATGGATTGGGTACATCCATTACCATCCAATGCAATCAATCAGGAATTTACACAGTGACGGGTACCGCTTTGAATGGATGCACAACCACTTCAAATATTGATTTACCCGTGAATCGCTTCCATCCAGATTCACTTTTTGAATATTTTCCTTTTGAGATCTGGGATGACAATCCCACGATTACTTTAAATGGACCTGGTCAAAACAATATCATTTACCATTGGTCATTGGATGGTGTAGGAATTTCTGATTTGAGTGACTTTACTTTTGATCTACCAAGTTTTAATCCAGGAGAATTTGAAATTTGTTTGAACGCCTATTTTTCCGATATCTGTCAGAGCACATTTTGCCAAACTGTATGGGTGAACGAGGCGCTACAGGTATATATTCCAACTTCTTTTACGCCTGGTTATGACGGCGTGAATGATGGTTACCGTCCCGTTTTTTCAAATGACAATTTGCTAGAGAAATACCAAATGGAAATCTTCAACAGATGGGGACAAAAGGTGTTTTTTACAGATGACCCAAACAGGGGGTGGGATGGCAATGCTTTGGGCACTGGAAATTATGCTCCTGATGGAAGTTATGCCGTTATAATTATTTATCGCTCTGTTTATGACGAAGACGAAACAGTCCACAAGGGTCAAGTGACTTTTACCAGATAACGGTATGCGTTTCTTGCATTCTATCATTGTTACCAGGGTAGTTATTGCATGTATTTCTGAGGAGATAGAATTAAGAAAGAGCAATAAAAAAGAGGATCTAGTCCTCTTTTTATATGTTGTCAAATTCTTGACTAGGATAAACCAAATGAACGTCAAGGACTAACCAGATTCAGTGATACTTGGGCATACCAGGTACCGTTTAAATTGTTTTCTTGGAAGTAAGGTTGATCACCAAAGAACCCTCTGAAAAATTCTTTGTCATTGGAGAATTGATCCAATTGAAACCCATAACCATAGCGATATCCCAATTGAACAGACATCCATAAGAACTGATACAAAGAGGTTTCCCATGTTGCTCGAAATCGCAGCTCACTGCGTCTCAGTTCAATATTCTTGATTTCTGGACCTTGACCATTGCTTAGATTTTGACTTAATATCCGATAGGAATTCCCTTCCAATTCATAGCCGAATAGCAAAATGTTTCTTGGTGATATTGTCTTTCTAATGTTGGCCCTTGCTGGTGCCAACATTTCAACACCCCATTTTCTATTGGGAGCTGTCCAATTGAATAACATGACAGGAATATAATTTAATTCGCCCACTCGGTAGGTTCTGGAAATGCCAAAACCAATCATTTTTCGATCATTGACTTTTTTACCAAAAATGAGTGCGGCGCTGATACGAGTATACTTCAGCGGTATCATATGATTAAAATTATAGTCCCCACTTAAATCAGCGGAAGATTGAAAAATAAAAAAATTTTGCTCGTTCAGAGGTTTGAATAAAGTTGTGTTTACCCCCGAACTGCGTAAACCTTCCTCCCTCAATTGTTGATCCAACGGATTATTATTGGTTACTCTGTTTCCAGAATAAGCAGTTCTCAAATAATTGAATCCAAGTTGTAATACGATATTCGTTTTGGCAATGACAGGGATATTTGCTCCTATTCGCATTCCGCTTGCACCTTCAAAACGTCCAGTCTGTGGTCCAATAGCGGATTTGTCATCATTTTCCCAAGTGCCGTAATCAATGTCGAAAGCTCCTTGATGATCAAAGCCAACACTGATAAGCTTGGCGGGACTTAAGTCAAAGACTTTTGGTGTGCAAAATCTTTTCGCACCTTCATCCACAAAGTTCAAGTTCTCATACATGGAGTAATCTTCTTCTCCATCGGAGATGGTATCGGTTTGACCTTTAATGGAAAAAGAAACCAAAAGAACAGTAGATAAAAGAAAAAGGCGCATTTCGATATGATTTACTTATTGGTGCTTAATCTTTTCCATACATCGGTTCTTCCTAAGGCTTCAACTCCGATGTATCCGCGAATATCCAAGGTGTTGTTGTTGGTCATCTTGATTACACATTTGTAAGTACTACCATTCTCGGGGTCATAAATTGTTCCGCTGTCCCACTGATTGTTACCTAAAAACTTAAAATCCTTAAGCATTCTATAACCCTTTAAAGGCACAGTTCTCAATGAGGCATCTGGATTATTCTTGTCTACTTTGGGTTTGCCTGTATTGGGATCGTTGGGTTCTTTTAACCAAACGATTTTCCCGTAATATTTCTCACCAATTTTTTCGATTTTCACCCTCGCTTTTCCGTTGCTGGGTTCCCAAACACCAAGCAATTGATCTCCATTGGTGGCTTGTGCAAAGCCAAAAGTTTGAAGCAAGAAAAAAGCCCCAATCAATAAATATGACTTCATGTTCATTTTCTATTTTATTTTTTGTAAGTTATTTCAAATTCAAAATCTCCCCGGTACATAAGGTTTTCATCCTTGTCCCCAATTAAGTCAGCATCCAAAATGATGATGATTTCCTTTTGTTGAAAATTGTCCAACAATTCACCTTCTGAAGCGGGATTTAGATTCACCTTTTTATTTCCCTTCTCTACAGGATTTAAAACAGCCACTTTTTCCATTTTGGCGTCGCTTGAGGTGAGTTGAAGAACAAAGTTTCGGATTAAATCAAATCCAGTACTGTCTTGGGTAGAAACTTCGGCTTTTACAAGTTTAACAGCTTCAAGTTTTGAGGCATCCAATCCGGGTTCAATTTGATTGAGGTCAATAACATGTTTTGCTTGAAGTGTATTGGGTCCATCGAAAAGTGGTCCTTCCGCAATTAAATCGACGTTTTTAATAACATAGATTTTCTTTTCTCCTTGTTGACAAGCTGAAAAGAGAAAGGCGGAAACCAAAAGGTAAAATATTTTTTTCATGACTTTTGTTAGTTTTGCGAATATAATCGCATCCTTACTGAACACAAAAGACATTCCTTATTCTTTATGGAAAAAGGTCAGGACCTCATTGGTTAAGGTATTGAATGAGCAAACCCTGTTGAGTTGGAAGCTATGCCTTTCTCACAAACTCAGATTTCAAACCCATTGATCCAAAGCCATCAATCTTGCAGGAAATGTTGTGATCTCCATCAACGAGACGAATGTTTTTCACCTTCGTTCCTGCCTTTACGGGCTTGGGTGCGCCTTTTACGGGTAAATCCTTTACCACGATAACACTATCTCCGTCCACCAAAGGTGTTCCGTTGGAATCCAAAACTTGTGAAGATGCAGCTGCAGCAGCGGCTTCCTCTGCTTCCTCTGATGGATTCCATTCATGAAAACATTCTGGACATACCAATAGGTTGTCACTGGGATAAGTATATGGAGATTGGCATTTGGGACAAGGAGGAAGATTGCTATCGCTCATGATGAATTGCTTTGGTTTGCGAATATCGAAGATTTAGATGGATGAAAAAACACGATTATTATCAGTTGTTTTCTCTTTTCAAAAATCGAATGGTTAAAGGAATTTCCGGATAACATTGGGTGTGGTAAGCAACAAAACCGAATCTTTGGTAAACCCAAAAATTCTGATCAAAGGCTGTTTCTGCGTAAATGGGTAAATTCATTTCTTTAGCCTTCATAAACAATGCATCTCTTAATTCTCGGGCTTGCGGACCTCCTTTATGCGACTTTCGGGTTCCCAAAACCCAAACGTATATATAGGGCTGGTCTCGGGGTCTAAATTTTTCCAATTCCTTTTCGAGTTGAAGTATTTTAATCAGTCTTGTCCACTCAAATGTGCTCCATACCATTTTGATGTGGTCCCATCCATCACGCCATGTTTTCTTCCAATCGGTGCTTTCCATAAAGATTAAAAGCCCATTCCCGTCTTGGGAAACATAGATTGCTTTTCTTCGGTCTGAAATGCTGTAAATAAATTGTGCAAGGGCTTGAATCTTTGAAGCAAAGTTCTTTTTGCCGAGTAGAAATCGAATCTTGGGATTGTCTTCAATGGCATCGACAATCATTTCAACGACGCTGTTTTTTTCTCTGGAATTTGCCAGTCTCATCTTTCATGAATTGAAATAACTTTGGAAAGTTAGCACAAATGAAAGCTCCCTATTTTAATATACATTGTCATCGAGTTCTTAATCCAGAGGAGTGGAGTATCCTGAATATCCATGATCCGATGGATTATGATTCAAACCAATTGTGCTCTGTGGGTATTCATCCCTGGCATGTTCAAGAAGTGTGCGGTCAAGATAGGGTGGATGCTTTTTATCGATTGATTCAAAATCGAAACGTACGGGCCATTGGAGAATGTGGGCTGGATAAAGTGTGCGCAACCCCTTGGGAAATGCAATTGGATGTGTTTAGCATGCAGATTGAATGGGCCAAAGAATGGCAGAAACCGCTCATGATTCATTGTGTAAGAAGTCAACAAGAAGCACTGAATGCATTAAAGAAATTCGAGATAGGGTTTGTTTTTCATGGGTTCAATAGAAATCTTGATATGGCCATTAAAGTGGTCAACCAAGGAGGGCATATTTCAATGAATGAGAAATTTTTAACAACGCAACTGGGCAGAGAGGTCGTGAAGCATATCCCACTGAATCATTTGTTTTTAGAGACAGACAATGATTCAGTTTCAGTGCGTGGGGCTTACCTTTGCCTGAGTCAATTGTTGGACATCTCTGAACAAGAAATTGCCCAGCAGTTATGGCAAAATGCTTTAGAAATAGGATTAATTGAAGGTTGAAATGAAAGATTTATCATGGTTATCCAGAACCCAGTTGTTGGTTGGTGAGCAGGCATTGCATCAATTGACAACCAAGCATGTCATGGTAGTTGGCATGGGTGGGGTAGGTTCTTTTGCTGCGGAGTTTGTAGCTAGATCAGGTGTCGGTAAAATGACCATCATCGACGGTGATGTCGTTGATCCAACCAATCGCAATAGACAGTTGCCAGCCTTGGCCACCAACCATGGTGAGCCCAAGGTTCAAATTATGGCCAAACGAATCAAAGAAATCAATCCTGAAATTGAGTTAAACGTGATTCAGTCTTTTGTGAATCCTGAGTTGGTTGCTGAGCAGTTGGAATTCAAACCAGATTACATCATTGACGCCATTGATAGCATCACACCGAAGTTGACCTTTATAAAGCTGGCCTATGAAAGCCGGATTCCAATGGTGAGTAGCATGGGGGCAGGAGGGAAAGTTGATCCAACTCGTTTACATGTGGTTGACATTTCTAAAACTTACAATTGCCCATTTGCACATCAGATCAGGAAACGCCTACGAAAAATGGGAATAAGAAAAGGGATCAAAGCAGTATTCAGCGATGAAATTCCTGATCCCAATAGCATCATGTTAACGGATGGTAGCAATTACAAGAAGTCAGCTTATGGAACAATTTCTTACATTCCAGCAACATTTGGAGCAGTAGTGGCATCTGTGGCTATCCGAGATTTGATGAAGGAATAAATCATTTTCCTTTCCGGTCCCAAGTGCTTTGGAGAATAAGAATGGCCAGTAAAAAGCAAAACAACGGAATAAGCATCAAGGGGGCCCATGTTGGATTTTGAATGATGTTCTCATGGTATCCAATCATGGAGCTGATGAGACCGATGGTAAAAACGAATAATCCTATTTTTCTGCGAAGTGGAGAATTGATATTTTTTCTATCGGACATTCAATTATATTAATTGTTAATTATTTTAAAGTCGCAATATTATTTCTTTTTTTTCCAAGCTTCGTGAATAGATATAAACAATTCCCGATTGTTTATAATATGCTCGATTTTAAATCGCATTTCTACTCCTTTAGGAGTAGACTATATTTGGGACATGACAAAAATTTTATGTGTGTGTTTGGGGAATATTTGTCGTTCTCCCATGGCTCAGGGTGTTTTGCAACAGTGTGCAGCTGAAAATGGATTGGACATTTTGGTTGATAGTGCAGGAACTGCTGGATATCATGTTGGTGAGCAACCGGACCATCGATCCATAGCGGTAGCCAATAAATTTGGTTTGGACATATCCAATCAAAAAGCACGAAAAATAACCACCAGTGATTTTGAAAAATTTAATTTGATCTTGGTAATGGATGCGCAAAACCTCAAGGACGTTTTGCAAATCGCCCCAAATTCAAAAAATCAAGCCAAGATTGAACTGTACCGTTCGGATCTCAAGGATGTGGAAGACCCATATTATGGGGCTGAAAAGGATTTCATAAATATGTATCATGTCCTCATAGAGCACGCGCCGTTTTGGATGAATCACATTCAACTGAATTCCTAGATCTTACGCTATCTTTGATCGATGCAAGTGTGTGTGTATTGTGCTTCTAGCGCAAAAATTGATTCGGCTTATTTTGAAGCAACAGAGGCATTGGCCAAGTTGTTGGTTGATCATGATGTTCAAGTTGTTTTTGGCGGAGGTAGTTCTGGTTTAATGGGAAAATTGGCGGATACTGTGTTGGCTCATGGCGGCAAGATTAAGGGCATTATGCCTCAATTCATGAATGAAGTAGAGTGGGGGCATAAAGGGGTTTCTGATTTTGTTTACACCCATACCATGCATGAGCGCAAAGCCAAATTTCTTGATGGAACAGATGCCATTATTGCCCTTCCCGGTGGTCCGGGTACTTTTGAGGAGTTGTTTGAAGCCATTACTTTGAGAAAATTAGGACAAATTTCAACGCCCATAGTTGTCTTGAATACCAAAGGGTATTTTAATCTATTTGCTGATTTGATGCAGCAAGCCATTTCGGAAAATTTTATGACCGATGATGGCGATGCCATTTGGAAGATGGTCCAAGAACCGCATGAGGTAATCCCTTGTATCCAGGAGTTTGTCGTAAGGCCAATAGACCTAAAGCACGCCGGAAAGCTGAGATAGGTCGCTACTTGGGCAAATGAATGGTGAAGGTGGTTCCTTGTTGTATTTGCGAAGTTACCTGTATTTCACCACCCAAATGATCAATCCATTTTTTAACCATGGCCAAGCCCAAACCGTGTCCTTTTTTCCCAAAACGATCCTTTGAAACCAACGTTTTAAAGGGTTCAAAAATGCTGACCAAACTTTCTTTCGGAATACCGTCTCCATTGTCAGCAACAACCAAAGTATAAGCCTCATTATTTTCTTGAATCGAGCAATCAATCTGAATCTTTTCTTGATGGTTGTATTTTAGGCCATTCTGCACCAAATTGAGTATGATTTGACACCAAAGCGTGGAGTGGCCATCTATTTCTTTTATGTCCGATTCAAAATTTAATTCAGCGTTGGGAGGACATTCCACCATGGACAATACTTCTTTCCAACATTGCAAGGGATCAAAAAGGGTGTAATCATTTTTGACTTGATCGATGTTTTTGCTGTAATTGAGGATGCTATTCACCAGGGATTGCAATTGGTAGGCTGAAGATGAAATCATCTTTAAATATTGAACATGATCTGTTTGGAAAGACTGTGCATGTTCAGTCAACAGCAAATCAGCCAACATGTTTAAGTTGTGCAAAGGAGCTTTGATGTCATGTGCTGCTACTGCTGCAAATTGATTGAGGAAATGATTTTTTTCCTCAAGGATTAATTTGTTTCTTCTCAATTCAAGCAATTGCATTACTTGATTGGAAAGAGCTTTCAGTGCTTTCATTTGTTCAGCACTTAGCTCTCGGGGTTGATTGTCAATGACGCACAATGTTCCTAACGCCAATCCATCTTCTGTTACGATGGGCACGCCGGTATAAAATACAACATGAGGATCTCCAGTTACCAATGGGTTGTCCCTGAATCGCTCATCCACTCTCGAGTCGGGCACTGTGAAGATATCATCGGGATAGTTGATGGCATGGGCACAAAAGGCATGCTCACGTTCCGTGCTGGGAGCATTTAATCCATGCTTGGATTTAAACCATTGTCTGTTCTCATCAATCAGACTGATCAACGAGATGGGCACTCCACAAATTTGAGAAGCAATGAGCGTTAAGTCATCATATGCTTGTTCTGGAATGGAATCAAGTATTTGATAACTTTTGAGGACTTCAAGTCGCTTCTTTTCGTTCTGAGGAATCGTTGGTTTCACAATGGATCAATCATTCAAATATAGTCCATGAATTCGTTTTTTTTAACAGGAATAAATAAGACTTATGTCATCTAATCTTTTACCAACTGCCCCCTGAACCTCCTCCCCCAGAACTACCACCACCAAATCCACCGAATCCGCCTCCACCTCCCCAAGATGATCCACCACCTCCATTGAAGTCGTCCCAATAACCGCGTCTTGGCCCGCTATTCATGAGCCAAAAGGCTGTCCAAAAGGGGATGTTGTTTCTAGTTGCTGCTCCGCGTGCTTTTCCAAAAATCATAAATAAGAAAACCAATCCAAAAATGATTAATCCAATCCATCCTCCTTTGTCTTCCTTTTTTTTGCGTTGCTTCGCGTAAGTGTCAAAGTTGTATTCCTGTTTCGCTAAGCTTTTCAGCACATTCAGTGCGTTTTGAATTCCTGCTCCGTATTGTTTCTTTTTGAACGCAGGAATCATTTCACTTTCCCAGATAAGATGGATTTTTCCATCGGGTATAATTCCTTCCAATCCCCTTCCTGTGGCAATAAATGCTTGTCCTTTCTGATTGCCTGTTTTGGGTTTGATGAGGATAACCAAACCATTGTCTAAATCTGCTTGACCAATTCCCCAATCGTCGATAATTTTAAACGCATAGTCAGCAGGTTCATATCCACATAAATCATTGGTCACAATGATGACAAATTGGTTTGAACTCTCTTTGGCAAATTGTTGAAGTTGTGTTTCAAATTGCGCTATCTCGGTTGGCGATAATGTACCGGTTGCATCATAAACCAATTGGTTCGGATTTTTCTGCACCATGCATTCTTGCGCATGAAAAAAAGTAACTGCAAATAACAGTATAAGACTTAAAAAGAGCTGCTTCATTTGGCGCGGGATATGGCGTTGCTCAATTCATCGGTATCGGATGGATTCCACGGGTATGATACTTTTAAATGCTCAGCCATGGCCAATGTCGTCGCTTGTATTCCTTGGAAATATTCTTCTTTCTTGAATGAATCGATTAACATGTTCTTCCAGCTTTCCCATTTGTCTTGGCTCACATGTGATTGAACCCCTAAGTCTCCAATTATGGCCAATGCGGAGGGATAAAGTTGAATGTAAATCAATAGTGCATTACGTTCTTTGGTTTTGCGCATGCCCAAATGATCAAAAACAAATGCAGCCCTATCCATGACAGAAGCGTCGTTTTCTTCTTCAATGTGAATGCGCAATTCACATCGTGTTGAACGTTCAAAAGCAACAATGCAGTCCTCGAACTGCATTGTGACTTTATTATCCAATAAAACGTGATCAGCCATTATTTGGAAAAATCAATTTTTGGTGCATTCTCAGCTCCTTCGCTGGCGGCAAAGGCATCATACACTTTGAATTCCTCATCGCCAACCAATGATAGCGCCTTCTTCTTCCAAAATCCTCTGATAAAAGTATTGGATTTTTCAACGGCCTCATTGTAATCCGTACGTGCTTTGTTGACTCTGTTTTCAGATCCTTCTAACTGCGCCTGAAGCTCACCAAAGTTTTGGGTAGATTTAATTTCAGGATAGTTTTCGAAAACAATGTTGATGGCTTTATTGATTTCACCACCCAGTTTCTGCAACTCACCGGGCGTCTGTGCTGCGCCCATTCCTGATCGCGCTCGGGTTACATTTTCTAATATTTCGCGCTCATTGTCTCTGGCTCCTTTAACGGTTTCAACCAATTGCGGAACCAAATCAGCTCTGCGTTGATAGGCTGCTTGTACATTGCCCCATTCTTTTTTTACGGCTTCTTGTTTCTCAACAGCGCCACTGTATACGCTGGTTCCGTAAAGATAAAATAGGATAAATGCCCCGACGATGATGCCCAAAAGGATCAATATGGATTTGGTAATGGTGTTCATGATATTTATTTAAACGAAGATATTAAGTGTTTTGTAATCTCTGGTAACTCTTTTGTAAAAACGCAGTGAGCTCGCTTCCGGTTAACATTCCTTTAGAGAGTTGAGCCAAGGCCAATGCCTCTTCAGCAATGCCGCGGCCTTCTTCACTGCGCATGGTCTGCGCGGCAGGGTGATTGGTATTGATGATCAATTGAAATGTTTCTGGAAAACTTCCAAAGAATCCACCACCACCCAAAGCCTGCTGCTCTTTCATTCGACGCATGAATTCATTTTCAGTAATGACCATGGGTGGATCATTGGGTGACATGTTCTCAAACTGAATGTTGAATTTTTGTTTGTTGATCCAAGCTTCCAATTGTTTTTTAACCGACTCTTTTTCCTCATCATTCAAGGCGCTATGATTGGTTACTTCCTGTTCTATCAACTTTTCGGGTATGTCACTGTCAATTCTTTTGAATTGGATGTCATTGTGTTTGCTTTCGATCTGAGAAAGGAAAGGCGCAGTGAACGGGCTGTTTAAAAGCATGACCTCCCAAGAACGTCCTTTGGCCATTTCAATTGCAGCATGTTGTTGATGTTCATCCGTTGCATACAAGAATATAATTTTTCCATTCTTGTCTTTCTGTGTTTCCCCAATTTGTTCTTTCCATTCTTCCAATGTTTTGAACACACCATTTGTATTCTTATACAAAGTGAATGAAGAGGCTTTTTCAGCAAATTTCTCTTCGGTCAATACACCATATTGAATAAATAGGCTGATGTCATCCCACTTCTGTTCAAAGTCACTGCGATCAGTATTGATCATGCTTTGCAACTTATCGGCAACTTTTTTGGTGATGTGTGCCGAAATCTTCTTGACATTGCTATCCGCTTGAAGGTATGACCTACTCACATTCAATGGAATATCGGGACTATCAACTACACCATGCAACAGCGTCAAGAAGTCGGGTAGGATGTTCTTCACTTCATCCGTGATGAACACTTGATTGCAATACAATTGGATTTTATTGCGTTGCACTTCCATTTGATTTTTAATCTTGGGAAAGAACAATATTCCTGTGAGGTTGAAGGGATAATCTACATTGATGTGAATGTGAAATAAAGGTTCTTCAAAACTCATCGGATACAATTCGCGATAGAATTTTTTGTAATCCTCATCGGTGAGCTCACTGGGCTTTTGCGTCCAAAGTGGAGTAGTAGAGTTAATGACTCTAGGAACTTTGATTTCAATGCGTTTGGCATTTCCCTTATCATCTTTTTCACCTGAGGGATCTTCTTCCCAATTGCTCTCTTCACCAAAAATAATTTCTACAGGCATGAATCGGCAATACTTGTCCAATATTTCCTTTAGCTTGTGTTCTTCATTGTATTCCAACGCATCATCGGCCAAATGAAGAATGATGTCGGTTCCTGGATTGGATTTTTCAATGCTTTCAATAGAATAGGATGGGCTGCCATCACAAATCCATTTCACAGCTTGCGAATCTTTTTTGTGTGAAAATGTTTGAATTTCTACTTCCTTGGCAACCATAAATGCGGAATAGAATCCTAAACCAAAGTGCCCAATGATTTGTGCATCTTTGTATTTGGAGACAAATTCTTCAGCACCGGAGAAGGCAATTTGGTTGATGTATTGTTCTACCTCAGATTCGGTCATCCCAATCCCATTGTCTCGAATAATTATTTGCTTTTTTTCTTGATCAAGGATGACTTCCACTTTTGATTTTTCCGAGGGCTCTGGAATTTCTCCCAAGCGCGATAGGGTAGCTACTTTTTGACAAGCATCTACGGCATTGGAAACCAATTCTCTCAAAAAGATTTCTTGGTCGGAATACAAGAATTTTTTGATGATGGGAAAAATGTTCTCTGTCTGAACGGATATATTTCCTGCTTTCATAATTTTTTTATTTTGACAATAAGCCTTCATCAACCGATATGCCATCGGTTGCTCAGGTGACAGTTTGACATTAATGAGTGAAATTATACCTTGTCCAAAGCTTGGCTGAGATCATGTATCAAATCCTCTGCGCGTTCAACTCCGACAGACAATCGAATGAGGCTCGGGGTTATACCGATTTTGTCTTTGAGATCAGGATCTACTCCTGCATGTGTCATCGTGGCGGGATGTTCTGCCAAACTTTCGGTAGAGCCCAAGCTTACAGCCAATTTGCACAATTGTAAGGCGTTCAATAACCGAAAAGCTTCGGCCTCGCCACCGATTACACAGAAACTCATCATTGCTCCTGCGCTGGTATATTGTCTTTGGTAAATCTCAAAAACTTTTCCATCTTCTGGTTTCAAATTTCCCAGATAAAATACTCTTTCGATTTTGGGATGATTGTTTAAGAAGGCTGCAACTTTTTCAGCGTTGTAAGCTTGCTGTTCCATTCGGATTTTCAACGTTTCCAAACTGCGCATCAGCAACCATGCTGTCCATGGACCGGCCATGTTGCCAAGAAATGTACGAAGTGTTTTGATTCGAATCATGTCATCTTTTCTTCCACATACGGCTCCGGCAATCACGTCGCTGTGACCTCCTATGTATTTGGTGGCAGAGTATATGGAGAAATCCGCGCCCATTTCGAGTGGACGCTGCCACAAAGGGCCCATGTAGGTATTGTCGACAGCTACTTTGACCACATGATCTCCATGACTTAATTTTTTTCCCAAATCCACCAGCATCGCAATATCGAACAAGTCATTGGTAGGATTGGCTGGTGTTTCTGTATAAATCAATTTGACGCGCTCAATGGCATTGAAGCTTTTTATTCTTTCCAAAATGTCCTCTTGACTATCCCAAGGAAAATACTCTATGTGATCAATTTTCATTTTGGTCAAGAAATGCTTGATGAAATGGTCAGTACCACCATAAATGGGAGAAGAAAATAGGATGGCATCACCTGGGGACAAATACTCCAACATCACTGTGGAAATAGCGGACATGCCTGATTCAAAGCTGGCGCAATCATCTGCGTTGTCCCAAAGAGCAATGCGGTTTTCGAGAATTTCAATATCCGGATTGTTCAGCCTGCTGTAAATCAATCCTGGAATGCGTTCTCCCTCTCTTTTTTCTCTTATTCCGTAGGCTATTTCAAAAAATGATTTGCCTTCCTCTGCGGTTTTAAAAACAAAAGTAGAAGTTTGATAAATGGGACATTTGATGGCTCCTTCGCTCCACTCAGGGGTGTAGCCATGGCTCATCATCAAACTTTCAGGTGCGTAATTTTTATTGGACATTTCATTGATGTTTGTCCAAAGTTACGCCTATCTCAACATTCTGAAGTAACCAAAGTATTCCTTTTTTTCTCTTTGTGGACTTTCCAAAATAATGCGATAGCCATATACACCATCTTGAACGTAATGCTGTCCTTCATGTGACTCACCCAACCAATTTTCATTGGGATCGGTGGAGTGATAGATAACATCTCCCCATCTATTGTAAATAAACACTTCGTAGCTCTTTGCATTGTATATGATGGGTTGCCAAACCTCATTAATTCCGTCCTTATCAGGAGTAAAGGTGTTGGGAATAAAGGCATAAGATTCGCAACTTTCAAAATCCAAAACAATGTCTCGATTGACAGTTGCACAATTGTTGCTCGCTGTCAAAGTGTAATACCCTGATTCAGAAACCACAATGGTTTCAGTGGTCTCACCAGTACTCCAATAAAAACTCGTGGCATGTGAACCAGGAGCACCCAATGTTACAGTTGTTCCTTCACAATACGTAGTGTTATCTGTCCATTCGATGTCTGGTAAGTAGGTCATGGTAATGGTCATTTGATCTTGACTCGTACATGGACCATCGGTATAGGTAGCAGTGAGTATACCTGTTTCATTGGCCATGGTTGACGGACCAACATCTCCATTGGACCAAGTCACTGTATTGCCCGCATCAATTTGTATGGCGCTGCCCTCGCAAAAATCGGCTGTTGTCGGTAGGTTAACAAAAAAGGGTTCAATAATTTCAATGTCTAGGTTGTCAAATATTATGCATCCATTTCCATAGGTCAATGTAGCCGTCAGTGTCTCCGTTCCCGGTGATGGATTATTTTGGGTATAGCTGGTTCCAGTGGTTGTCGTAGAATTGGCACTTGAAGACCATAAAACGCTCTCGGAGGAATTAATAACAAAAGGCTGATCACCACAGACAGTCTGAGGTTGCCCTAAATCCCATAATGGAGGAACAAAGGCGGAAACCACGACATTATCAGAAGCACTGCAAGTGTTGATGTTTAGTGTTACACTCACGGTTTGGTTGCTATTTGAAGCAACTTGAGAAGTGAAAGAATTACCGGTAGTGTTATCAGACCACAAAATACTGGTAACCAAATTGAGGTTGGGACAGTTCGTATTGTTGAGTGCAATGTTAAAGGGGAGGTTTGGGCAAACCTGAAAATTGTTTCCTAGTGCAACTTCTGGTACGGGCAAAAGTTCAACAATGGCAGAAGCTGTCGCTTGACATTCCTGTGGATTGGTAACAGTCAACATGTAAGTTCCACTGGCGGAGACAACTGGGTCAGTGGTGTTTTGTCCAGATACAATATTCCCAGTAGGACTGGTGATGGTCCATGATGCGGTATAATTGGTTTCTGTGCTACCGTTTAATGTAATGTTGCCATTGGTGCAAATGCCCAATTGATCACCACCGGCATTTGGCGCAATTGCAGGAGATTCAGTGATGGTAATGTTGTCGGTAGCAGTGCAAGTTCCAATGGTGATCTCAACAGAATAAATACCGTCGGAGGTAATTTCAATAACATTTGGATTCGTAGCTATTGTTGGAGCGATCACATTCCCCAATTGATCTGTCCATTGCACGGCATCATAGTTCCCAACAATGGATAAATCCATCGGTGTATTGGGGCAAATAAATTCGTCGGCAAGCGCACCACCTGGCACAATCGTCACTGTAGGATTGGTTACGAGCTCGATATATACATCATCTGTCACGACGCATCCAGGACCACCAGTTTCCGTTAGCGTGTAGGTTCCCGTTTGATCTACCTCCAAAAAAGTGCCGTTTGCGGCTGCATTAACGATGTTCCCTGTATTGGGTGCTGTAATACTCCAGGTTAATGGAAAGCCAGGCTGAGAAACAAATCCTAGGGGGTTGGTTGAGGATTGTGCAGTGTGGATGTAGGTCGGATTGGCCGCATCGATGCAATGCGTGATGGGACCTCCTGCATCAAATGGGTTAAGACTGGTGGCGCTAACGGTCACTGTTACTGGATTTCCAGCACTGGCACAACCGGTGATGGACGGTGTTACTGTAACGGTGGCCGCATCCAAACCACTAAGTGTATTGCCCACGACAGGCGGATCAACCGTTCCGTCGGGATGTGTCACTACCCAAGAAAGTGAGTTGTAGTTTCCACCTGGTGCCGGAGTTAAGGTCCAATTGGCTCCCGCACAGATGCTTAAATTATTCACTGTGACGGTAGGCAATGCACTGGGTTGTACAGTGTAATCTCTCGTATAGATGTGTCCACAATTATCGGTGTAGGTAACTTGTATAACCGATCCAGCTCCAGCTCCTGTTACATCAACAATGCCTGCCTGCGCGGGATTTGGTGTGGTGATGTTTCCCGTTCCAGCGGTCACGGCCCAAGAAAAGTTATTTGTGTTGGTTAAATCCAACGCTTGCTCATCCAGCGTGAATAACGCTCCAGGACAGATGGTTTCTGTAGCAGCCGTTAATGTTGTAATTACGGGTGTGTCAGGTAAAGGACAAAATCTTTGTATGTTGGTTGCCCCTCCAGTAGTGGCGGCGAATCCTACATTAACGATCCCAGCTGTATTGGCAAACATGTTTACCATGTCAACAGTTCCATTCAAGGTTAATGCAGCAGAGTTGTCCATGACACAGGTCAAGGTAGTGGTGGTGGGATTCCAAGTAATAACAATCAAATGGTTTTGACCGTTTTCCAAATTTGGAACATTAATCGCAGTTTGTGGAGCTTGTGGGGCAAGTCTGTTGGCTGCATCATTGTGATTCATGAATCCATTCTTGAACATGGCAATGTGATCCCCACTTGGGTCCTGCGCATAGGGCTCGTCATTATCCCAACAGTCAAACTCAATCATGACAGAATTACCAGGAAAAGCCAAATACCCGAGGCGACCTCCCCCCGCATTGGCAATGTTCAGAGGATAAGAATTGGTAAATTGATTTTGTATAATAAAACACATTCCATCCGCTCCTCCGTTGGTCCCATTGGTGAATGAAATATTGTAACTAATTTGAAAGGGGCAATTGACATCAATTGTTTGCTGTCTCCAAGCCCAACCCAATTGATCGCCGATATTGCTGGTTACGGTGTAACATCCTCCTGATGGATTGTTGATGGCAGGGGCATTCCCTCCTAAGGTATATTGCGAATAGCCGCTAACAAATGCAGATAACCATAACAAGCTGGTAACAAATACACGATTAAACATTTTATTCATCTTGGTTTCAACACTTAAATCATCTTAATGATGCTCAAAGTTAACAAAGAGTTGCATCAATGTCAGAATTATTCATTCTTAACAGCAGAGTTGTACTCATTTTTCATCCTATATTTGAATCATGAATAGGAGCCGCTCATTAGAATTATTATTTTCATCTATCCTCTTTTTTGTTTTGTCATTGGGTTTCACCAGTTTCGTTTTTGCCCAAAAAAAGCAGTTGATTCGATTATACAACGGCCAAATCAAAGAAGGAGAAAAACTCACTTACGAGTATCCCATTATGCAACCTGCCTTCTTTAATTTGGATGGAAAACATTTCGATGCAGAGGGGGTGGCATTCTTTAGAAACAATCATGGTTTTTTTGCCAACTTGTCTGAATTTTATGGTGAACGTTCCGAACGTTATGCGATGCGCATCAAGAATACTGGTCGCATTCAGTTGTTTGAAGAAATTGATATTACCGCCTACGGTGGTTTGGAGTTGAATACCTCCAATCCCCGAAGACTGGCTACAGGTGAGGTTTGGCAGTTTTATGCCAAGGATGAAGGAATCTTGAAAAAAGGAAATCATAAAAATCTAAAAGTCGATTTGCAAGACAACCCCAATTGTCAGATTTATCTAAAATCATATAGAAGATTAACCGGTTTGCAAATAGGTTTGGCCACAGCCGGAGCGGCATTGGTAGCCCAACAATTCTACAGTATGCGCAATACCAATGCATCCTTCACGCCACAAATTGGATTGGGAATTATCATGGCAGGATCCTCTTTGTTTTTTGAAGGTCCAAAAACCGATGCGCTTTGGTTGGCTGTAGATAATTATAAGTAGTTACTTTTTTTAGTCCTCCAAATGTCCAAACTTACCGGTCTGAAAGTCCTGGTAAGCTTGAATAATCTCCTCCCTGGTATTCATTACAAAAGGGCCATAAGCCGCAATGGGTTCCATAATGGGCTCACCATTCAGCATCAACACAATGCTTTCTTCTAGTGCTTCAATTTGAATGTTCTCTCCTGAATCTGAAAAGACACCTAGGTCATTGCCTTTTAAAACTTCAAGACCATTGACTTTGACACAGCCCTTGATTACCACCATCGCGGTGTGATCATGCTGAGGAAAATGCATTTCCACAGATCTGTTTGTATTCAAATACAAATTGAATAAATCAACTCGAGTATGCGTCTTGGCCGGTCCTTGATGACCTTGAAATGTTCCTGCGATAATTTTTGCGACACCAGCATCTTCGGGCAAATTGACTTCTGTAATTTGATTCCTTGTGATGGCTTGATAACTGGGAGGATCCATTTTATTGGCTGCGGGCAAGTTCACCCAAAGTTGGACCATTTGAAATACGCCTCCTTGCGCAGCAAACTCCTTCTCGTGGTATTCCTTGTGCAATACTCCTGATGCTGCAGTCATCCATTGCACCTCACCTTCGCCAATGGTCCCGCTATTTCCGCCGCTATCGTGGTGACTCACTTTACCTTGATAGGCAATGGTTACCGTCTCAAATCCCCGATGGGGATGCACACCCACTCCGGGTGGAGTATTGGATGGGGGAAAGTAATGAGGCGAGTTGTAGTCCAACATAATGAATGGATTCATCCGTTGCATGCCCACCATTGAAGGTATATAATTGTGTACCCTAAATCCATCGCCCACCATGTGGGGTGGAGGAGGGGATAAGGCCAAATCTAGCGTTTTAATGTTTTCCATATTAATACATCCAATGCATTTTGCTTTTGTCTCTCCATCCCGCTTGATGTGAATAGGGCACAAAAAATATTTTAAGGTTCGCCTGATGCTCGTATTGCACAAAAAAGATTTTCTTTTGCGCCTGATGGTCATATTTTACAAAATACCAAAGGCCATTGTTGTCCTTGGCTTGATGCTCATATTCTACTTTAAAGACTTTCAAATCGGCTTGGTGTTCGTATTGAACAACAAATACCTTGACGTCTGCTTGGTGCTCATATTGGACAGAAAAAATCTTTTGTCCTTTTGAATC
>JACCDJ010094565.1_pt1 | contig 25244 bp, 17 predicted proteins | sample 7444481 | NCBI WGS metagenome assembly JACCDJ01 (sample SAMN15323435, study PRJNA562643) | freshwater metagenome | isolation source: river surface water | place: USA:Blue River Watershed | collected 2017-08-15 | reverse complement strand
CTGAAAGCGGGGGACTCTTTTTTAGTTGTCCTTCACGGCCACGGCTCCGAGCGAGGAATCGCCTTCGGTCAAAGCACCCACACTTGGATGCTCGACTCTCGCGGAATCGATCTCGACTCCCTTCAAGCCCCCCTGCAAGAAAGCAGTCAGAGAAAAATCCGAACCGCTTTAGTGGATCTGAGCTGTTATTCCGGGGCCACCCAAGCTTTTCAAGGAGCCTCATGCACGGTGACGCTCGCCGCGCCAGGCTACCTGAGTCTTTGCTCAGGCCGGCCCGAAGAGCGCCTCTTTACCTCACACTTTTTTGAACTCCCCGAGGCCCCGACAAAAACAGACCTCGAGACTCAGTTCCTTTCGGCCCGCAAGGAAGAGGAAAAGAGCACGAATTTGCCTCAAATTTCGTCAAGGACCACACCTGGCCTTCCATTCTGGGATGAAGTCCTTCGCGAACTTGATCCGCTCGACGTCTTTGAAGACCTCAGGAATTTGAGAAATTTGCCTCATCCCCTCAACGAAGCAAAATTTCAGGAAAGAATTTCAACAATTCCCGGGCTCTCTGCCTCGCACCGCGAACGCTTGGCGGTTCAGCTCAAGCAAGCTTTCAATGCCCGCAGGGAACTGGAGCGGCAAATCGCACCCCTCATTCAAGATTATCGGGACCACTGGGTGAATATCTCCACCCCAGGAGGGGAGAGGAAGGTCACTGCAGGTCATTTGGGCGACTTGCTCGATCGGCCAGAAAATCTCTCTGCCCCTGGCGAAACCCTCCTCCGCGAGCTCCAGGCTCAAGAGCCCTTTCCGCCCGACGAAAAAGCCCTCCCAGCTCTGGCCGAATACCGAAGACGAAGAGAGCAGTTCGATCGCGGCATCCGGCATCTGGAAGAGCAAGCCGGTAAGCTCCTGAATTTGGAGAGGGAAATTTATCAGGCCCACTCCCAGACCGTCCCTGGCCAACCCGGGATGGCTTGCCGTGAGTTTTCGCTGTAGTGGGTGCTATGGATTTAAAGCTCGTCGAGCTCTCCATTCGCGACTTTGCTCTTCCGGTGCCCCGCACAGGAAGCATTGAAACGCATTCCGGATACGGGCGTTCAGCGCAAGAAGGCCAGGAGATCCATCAGCGGATTCAAAAGCTCCGCGCCCTGGACTACGACCATTACCGCGCAGAAGTGCCATTGATGAGGGAATTTGAGCGTGGCGGTTTCCTCTTTCGAATCTCCGGCAGAATGGATGGTCTTTTCGAAGGAGAAGACCCGCGAATTGAGGAAATCAAATCCTCGTTTCAAATTCACGACCTCTGGAAAAAGCTTCGCTCCTCAGAAGGACAACATCCTTACTGCTTGCAGCTCAGAACGTACGGCTATTTTTTCTATCTCGACAATGAAGTCGAGCCAGAACTCAATCTTCATATTGTTTCGTCGAGAAACGGCGAATCCAAGGACTTGGAAATTGACCTGAATTTAGAGGGCTACCAAGCCTGGCTTGAACTTCGACTCGACGAGCTCGTTGCAGAATCTCGAGCCCACGAAAAGCGCGCAGCAAGACGCCGGAAAGCGGCCGAGAAATTCCCTTTCCCGTTTGAGAAGCCGCGAACCGGGCAGAAGGAGCTCATTGCCACGGTGGCCGAGGCCATGAAGGAAGGAAAGCGCCTCCAAGTTCAAGCGCCCACGGGCCTCGGGAAGACAGCCGGCGTCCTCTACCCCGCACTTGCCGAAGCACTGGCCCGAGGCCAAAGAGCCATTTATGTCACCCCGAAAAACAGCCAGCACTCTGTTGCTGAAGATGCCGTCGAGCGATTCCAAGCCCAAGGCACACCCGTCAGGTCCATCACGCTGACAGCGAAAAGCAAAATCTGCATGAAGCCTGAGCCGCTCTGCAGACCCGATTACTGTGAATACGCAAAAGACCACTACACGAAGCTCGCTGAACACGGGGTTCCCGCCAAGATCGCTAAAAAAAGAAAATTCACGGCAAAAGTTTTCCAAAAAATGGCGGAAGAGTTTCAAGTCTGCCCATTTGAACTTCAGCTCGATGCCGCTATCGACGCGGACGTGGTGATTGGTGATTACAACTACGTTTTCGGCCCGAGAAGTGCCTTAGGGAAACTCACTGAAGCGGTACTCGGCCAAGAAGGAAAGCCCAACCTCGTCATCGACGAAGCCCATAACCTTCCGGGCAGGACGATGGATTACTACTCGCCTCAGCTTTCCACCGCTGCGCTGGAATTCATGAGGAAGGATCTCCGGGAGATTCCTGAGCGATTCCGAGCCGAAGGTCTCAAATATTTGGATGAGTGCCTGGCAGTCATTCGTGAGTGTCGCCCGCCCGGCGAGACCAAGCCTTTAAAGATTGATCCGCCGCTGGTTCCGTTTCTGGATCAGGACACCGTGCTTCGTGGCTTTTTGTCTCGCTATTTAGAAAGCGACGTCGAGATCCAGCCGCGCGATCCCGTACTCAGGCTCTGCTTTTACTGGTCTGAATTCGCCCAAGCCCTAGAGTACGTCGCCGACCCAAATCGAAAGGAATTCTTTACGACTTTCCAGCCCAATTCCGCGGGGGGAACGATCAAAATCACCTGCTGCGACGCTTCGGCGCTGGTGCGCCCCGTTTACGACTCCTACCAAAACGTCGTCGCTTTTTCGGCAACCCTGAAGCCTTTTGATTACTACGCTAAACTTTCAGGCCTCGATCCAGAAGCCGTGCAAACGGCCGAGTTCCACTCCCCGTTTCCCAAGTCCAATCGCAAAATTCTCATTATCCCCCAGGTCTCGACACGATTCACGGAACGCGAACGGAGCACTCCGAAGATCGCTGAGACCATTCGAAGAGTGGCAGAGCTTCGGCCTGGAAATTACTTCGTCTTTTTTCCGAGCTTCGATTTCATGGAGCGTGTGCTGAATCAGTTTCAGCCACCTTCTGGGTTTCAGGTTCTGAAACAAAACCGGGAGATGAAAGCGGACTCCACACAAGCCATCTTGGATGAGCTGAAACAGGGAGCTACCCCCACCTTGGTTTTTGCCGTTCAAGGAGGGGTCTTTTCAGAAGGGGTCGATTACCCAGGCGATATGCTGATTGGCGCATTCATCGTGGGTCCACCGCTACCGACGTTCGATCTCGAGCGAGAAACTCTCCGCGACTACTACGAGAAAAACTACGGGCGAGGCCTGGGGTTTGATTACGCCTACACTTTTCAGGCGATGGCCAAGGCCATTCAAGCCGCCGGCAGGGTCATTCGATCGGAGAACGATCGCGGCCTGATCATTCTTCTCGACGAACGCTTCACCCAAAAATCCTACTCCCAAAGCTTTCCGACGGACTGGTTCGACCGTTCACCGGGAGAACTCGTGTCCACGGGGATCTTAAAAGAAATCGAGACCTTCTGGGCGTCGGAATGAACTTCTAAAGAACGTTGAGAAATTGACACTGATCAATTCTCTCAAGTGAAGAGAAAAAAATGCCGATCGAGTTACTGATGAGAAAGAACCTTTTCCCATTAGTTTACGCTCTGACCATCCTCTTTGGCTTCCTCGGAAGGCCTCAGGCCGCTCACGCAGCCGGCGACTCACTTTCGCTGTTTGGGGTCGCCTACCACATGTTCTCAGGCGCAGATGACAAAAGCCTGACGGGCAGCACCGGCTACGTTCTGCAGTTTTCCGCCGAACGAAAAGGCAAGATGATTCGCCCAGTTTACGCAGCCGACATCATGTACGCTTCGGGAACCGCCGCCCTCGGCACCGACACTCCGGACTGCACCTTATTTAACGCTTCGTTCCTGGGCGGAATCAACCTTTTCCCCGCCCCCGCAAGCACCCTGAACCCCTACGTGGGCGCGTCTGGAATCGTCGGCTGGGGCTTGATGAAGCTCCCCACCCCGCCTACGGGTATCGATGAAAACACTCAAAGCTTAGTCTACGGCTATGAGCTGCGCGCCGGCATCGACTGGCGCACGAACGGCGGGAAAAACTTCCGCCTGCAAAGCTCCCTTTATTCCGCTTCCGGTACCTTTGCCGAGACAAGCGGCGTTGCCTTAAATGGCTTCCGGATCGGCTTGACCCTCGGGTTCTAAGTTCACAGCCAAATTCTTTTGCCAGCCGGGACGCGTCCGGGGGATACTTCTGTCTCAACAGGAACCCCCACGCCATGACCTACACCTTAGGTATTCCGAGAGAAACTGCCCCGGGAGAGAATCGCGTCGCTCTGACGCCGGACTTGGCAAAAAAGTTGATCTCCCAGCACTGGAAGATCCTCTTTCAATCGGGCGCAGGCAGCCGCGCAGGTTTTCCCGATTCGACCTATGCCGATCTCGGCGTCACGGTAGTGAAATCGGCCCAAGAGGCCCTGTCGTGCGATGTGGTCTGGAAAATTCAACGCCCCAGCACGGAAGAGGTGGCTTACCTGAAGCGCGGAGCTACTCTCGCTTGTCTTCTGGATCCTTATCGAGAAGACGATCTGCTGGAGAAGCTTGCTGGACGCGAGATCAACACTCTTTGCCTAGAGTTGATTCCGAGGACTTCACGAGCGCAATCCATGGACGTCCTCTCGTCCCAGGCCAATATCGCAGGCTACCGAGCCGTCATCGAAGGGGCGCGCCTGTATCCTCGCTTCTTCCCCATGCTGATGACCTCGGCAGGAAGCGCCAAAGCCGCAAAAGTAACGGTCCTCGGGGCGGGTGTTGCCGGTCTGCAAGCCATTGCCACCGCACGGCGCTTAGGAGCCACCGTCGAAGCATTCGATGTGCGAGCTGAGGCTCGAGAACAGATTCTCTCTTTGGGCGCAAAGAGCATCGATATTTCCCTCGGCGAAGAAGGCTCCGGCCAAGGCGGCTATGCCAAGGAGCTTTCAGAAGAAGCGCGTAAGAAGCTCAACGCAGCCCTGGCCGAGCGCCTCAAGAAAGCAGACATCATTATTTCGACTGCTTCCATCCCGGGCAAGAAAGCCCCCATCCTGATTCCTGAAGATACCGTCAAAGCGATGCGTCCTGGATCGGTGATCGTGGATCTTGCTGCCGCTACCGGCGGAAACTGTCCACTGACAGTCTCAGGAGAAATCACGGAGAAGCATGGCGTGACGCTCGTTGGGCTCACTCATTACCCCTCGATGCTTCCCGCTGATGCATCTGGCTTCTTTGCGAAAAATCTTTTGAATCTCCTCGCTCTTTACACAAAAACCGAAGATCAGAAGTCCATCCTCCACTGGAATCTGGAAGATGACATCATCGCGGCCGCCTTGGTCACCCACCAAGGCCAAGTTCGATGGAAGAAGAAGGGATAAACCTGCCATGTCTGCAACCATGTTCGGGATCACGGTATTTGTATTGGCGTGCTTCGTCGGCTACCACGTCATCTGGGGCGTCACGCCTGCTCTTCACACTCCCTTGATGGCCGTCACCAACGCCATTAGTGCGATTGTGATCGTCGGAGCGATGATCGTTGCAGGCTATAGAACCACCTCGGTCGATAATGATCTAGCCAGCAACCTAGTGAATCTCCTCGGATTTTCAGCAGTCTTTTTGGCTTCGGTAAATATTTTTGGTGGATTCGTCGTGACCCATCGAATCTTGGGAATGTTCAAACCCAAGGAAAAGAGCCAACCCAACACGGATCAAGAGGGAAGCGCGTGAGCACCGAAGCAAAACTCGAAATCTTTGCCGCCCTTTATCTCGTCGCCAGCATCCTCTTTGTCTTGGGCCTGAAGGGACTCTCCTCACCCAAGACTGCCATCCGTGGAAACCGTCTTTCTATGGCGGGAATGGCGCTTGCGATCGTCACTACTTTTTTCCATCCCGATGTGAAGAGCACGACCTGGATCTGGGCGGGCTTACTGGGTGGAGCGGCAGTCGGTGTACCGCTTGCGCAAAGAATCCAGATGACGGCGATGCCTCAGCTGGTTGCTGCCTTGCACAGCTTCGTTGGCTTAGCCGCCGTTTGCATCGCAGCCGGCACCTATTACGGCTACATCGGCGAAGGCGACGGAATGACCCGTGGAATGCTCATCGAGATCGGGATCGGCGGCTTCATCGGAGCCATCACCTACTCGGGCTCGCTGATCGCTTTTGGTAAGCTTCAAGAGATCCTGGGCTCTAATCCCCTGATCTTCCGCTTCCAACACTGGGTGAACTTGACGTTGGCGGTACTGATGCTGGGTCTCTGCGCGTGGTTTACCATCGCAGTCGACCCTATGGCTTTCTGGCTCATGATTGTCGTGGCTTTGGTCCTTGGCGTCCTCTTGGTTCTTCCCATCGGGGGAGCCGACATGCCGGTCGTGGTTTCGATGCTGAACTCCTATTCCGGCTGGGCAGCAGCAGCGACGGGCTTTACCTTGAACAACCCACTTCTGATCACGACCGGCGCGCTCGTGGGAAGTAGCGGCGCAATCCTGTCCTACATCATGTGTAAGGCCATGAACCGCTCGATCGTCAGCGTGATCCTGGGAGGCTTCGGTACCGAAGCCAGCGCCAAAGCCACCGACGGTGCCCAAAAAACCATTCGCTCGTCTCCGGTCGAGGACGTGGCTTTCATGCTCGAGAACGCTTCGAAAGTCATCGTCGTCCCCGGCTATGGCATGGCGGTGGCGCAGGCTCAGCACTCCATGAAGGAACTGGTCCACACGCTGACTGAAAAGGGAATCGAAGTGAAGTTCGCCATCCACCCGGTGGCGGGCCGTATGCCAGGCCATATGAACGTTCTGCTGGCCGAAAGCGACATCCCCTACGATATCGTGCATGAGATGGAGGACATCAACTCTGAGTTCTCGGGCGCAGATGTCGCACTCGTCGTCGGTGCAAACGACGTGATCAATCCTGCCGCAAAGACAGACAAATCGAGCCCCCTTTACGGCATGCCGATCTTAGACGCCTACAAGGCCAAACAAGTGTTCGTGATCAAGCGTTCCATGAAAGCGGGTTACGCTGGCGTGGATAACGATCTGTTCTATTACGAAAACTGCTCGCTGGTCTTCGGTGACGCAAAAGCAGTTTGCGAAGGCTTAGTGAAGTCAGTCACCGTTCAATAAAAATTGAACAGTGACTGTCTCTCTTCAGACACAGGACTAGCTTGCCAGAACTACTGGATAAATCAGTTCGAATTTTTCGATTGATCACTGTGCTTTCAATACCGAAACTAAAACTACGCTTGAAAGCAAGTGCACGCAGGATTCGCAGCGCAAGGAAACCGAAAGTGCCGTTCCTTGTTCCGCGAAGCCGGCGTTTGAAAATCGAGTCGGTGCCCAGACGCACCGAAAAAGGAGAACGTACGTGAAGAAGCTCGTTTTCAGCAGTATCACCGCCCTCAGCCTTGTGAGCGGTTCCGCCTTTGCCCAAGGGGAAGCCACGAATCAAGGACAGCCCGATCCGAAATTGGCCGCCAAGTGCCAGAAGATTCTCCCCGGCCTCAAGGTCCGAGCCGAAAATGTTCTGAAAATCAAAGATCCCGCCAAGCGCGGCGAAGCCTTCGAGAAGCTTGGTAAGGGCATTCCGAAAGGTTGCGAACCTTTTGTTGAACCCCTGAAACAGGAAATCATGGCCAAAGAGAAGTCCATGTATCCGAATCAGCCTGTCGCATCGGCAGGCGGATCGAATTCTCAAGGCCAGCCCAATCAGCCCGGACAGCCGAATCAATCTGGGCAGCCGAACCAGCCCGGTATGGCGCAGCCCGATCCGAAACTGATTGCACGCTGCGAGAAAGCCGCTCCCGCTGTCCGTCGTACCGCCGAGAACATCCTGAAAATTAAGGATGCAGCAAAACGCGTTCAGCAATTTGAGAAGCTAGGAAAGTCGATCCCACGCGGTTGCGAACCTTTCTTTGAGCCCATGCGCCAAGAAATCATGGCTAAAGAAAAGTCGATGTACCCCAATCAAACCGTGGCATCGGCTGGTGGATCGAACCCACAAGGTCAGCCCAACCAGGGGGGCCAGCAGGGGCAATCCATGAACAGCGCTTCGAATTCTTCCATGGGTAGGCCTCAAACGGTCGACATGGCAGCATGCGAAAAGGCACGCCCCATGGTCGCGAAAGAGGCGGACCTGTGCCTGAAAGTCGCAGCAGAAGATAAGCGCCGCGCTTGCTTCGAAATGATCGGAAAGAAATTTCCTCAAGGTTGCGACCAAGCCTATGAAGGAATGAAGCAGGAAGTCGCTGCGAAGGAAAAATCACTGTATCCATCACAGGGTTCAGCGATCCACCAATGAGTTAGGTTCCTCAGGAACCTAACGAGAGTCAAAAATGAGCGGGGATCGGGTCACTGACCAGGTCCCCGCTCTCATTTCTGGCGAGAGAAGGCGAACCGATCCAAAGCCCGCGCCGAAAGAAATCCGAATACCCCTGCCCACGCTAAGCCCGTCGAGAGAGTCTTCAAACTCAGCCAGTGATCGGGCGCATCCGGGTTTGCAAGAATCCGCGTAAGTGCAGCGACCAAGACCAGCACTCCGACTACTCCAGCTTCACGCCAAAAGGCTGCGCGCCGAGCCACCTGATCTTCAACAAACGTGACGCTCGGAGCAACCACTGCAGAATCTCGCGCAGGCGTGTCCGCCGCTCCGGAACGATCGCGACCCGACTGAAGACTCAGCCACGCCAAAGGTGCCTGAATCAACGGAGCACTGGGGCCTTGCTCAGCAGAAGCGACCCGGCCCTCGCCTGACTCGTATTTCCGCGAATATTCCTCGAGCGCCTTTCTCAAGGGGTTCTCAAGACGCCTCAAACGATGTCGTACCGCTAAATGATCGGGGATACACCCGGTCACCCAGTCCAGTAAGACATCCCACTTCACGATGGGGAGCTCGAAACGATCGACTCCCTGAAAGCCTTCGGGCAATGGATTCACGCCCAAATACAGAATCCGGGCCGAACCTGATACTGCCTGAAGCTGCAGGATGGTTTGAGGCATCTCTTGATCGCCCGAGCCAGCCGCCAAAATCACTAAACCATGCAGTTGATTCTTAAATTCAGAAACCAACCTTCTCGAAGCGCTTTCAAATTCCAAGACGAGCGGAAAGTCCTGAAAGTGCGAGCGAAGACGCGCTGCGATCTCTTGAGTGAGGTGATCATCGCCCGCAAAGATCAACACTGAGAACCGATCACTCCTCATGCGTTTCCTCCAGGCCGAGAGGCCTGAGCAATGCGCTGGTTCGCCTCGGAAATGCGTTTTGAGAAAATCTTAAAAATATCCATCGAAAGGTGTGGCTCTCGATCGAGTGCGCCTAAGAAAGCTTGTCGATCCATTGTAATGCAACGAACTCGAGTCTTGGCCAAGAGCGAGGCGGTACGCACTTCTTGGGTAATCATGGCAATTTCGCCAATGAGTTGACTACCCGAGAGGGTTCCGATGGGGATGATTCGGTCATCCTTTTGAAGAACGATCTCGACTTCTCCCTCTTGAATGACGTGAGCGCTGGTTCCTCGCTCGCCTTGCACGAAGAGAATCTCGCCTGGCTCGAAGAGAGAAAAATAAAAGAGGTCTTGAAAGCGAAGTACTTCGCGATCCCGGATCGAGGCAACCCAGCGCTGATAGAACTTCTGAAGATCTACGGCAACCGGTACCGACCGTCCGCCTCCCGGAATGATCACTGCTGGACCAAGTTCCCGAATGGCCAAACGCTCGACTCCTTCCGCCCCTAGAGCCTGAAGAATGCCCTCCGGGATAGCACCCAAAAGGTGATGAAACGGCCTACGCGCCAAGAGCAGCATCCCGTATTCGAGGATACTTGCCCCACTCGCTTGTGCGTCTAGGGCGTCTCGCCTCAGGCCCAACCAATCCAAAAACGCAATTCGACCTTCGAGCCGGACTGCCGCATCGTCAAAGTCGTGAACTCCCCGGAGCAAAGGATCTCGAGCACGAAATGACATGAATCGGGCAGTGCCAATCGCCACCGCGTCTCGATAGGCCACTAAATTCAGCGTATCGGGATAGAGATCCAGCGCATCCACCACGCGTCGACCTAAGGTGCTGAGTCCATCTAAGGACACCCCGGACTCGTCCAATAACTCATACCGAAGCATGAGTACGTCGTTCATTTCATCGGTCGATTTTGCCGGGAGAATTAGCGTTGGCACGTTCTAGCCTCGATTCATATTATTGAATTGAGTCGATTCAAAATGCAAATACACATGGCCACGCTGCAAAAAGGGATCACTGCCTTCGTCTTGCTGACCTCCACTCTGGTGTCGGCACAGGTACCAGCAAGCACTCCTGAGAGCCTCGAGTCGCTGATCAAAGACAGCATTGAGCGCGCATTCAGTCTAAGAGTGCAGAAGCTCAATCAAGACAAAACTGACAACCAGCTCTATACAGCGTGGACCGGCTTGCTCCCTTCCGTTTCACTTTCGAGTGGCAGGACTCTCTCGAACACCGGATCAATCGATGAAGCGGGCACGATTTCCACGGCATCCTCCCGATCCGATACGCTATCTGTCTCGGCTACCTGGAAAATTTGGGACGGTTTCCAGAACGTTAGAAATGTTCGCCTCGCATCGCTCGACCAGGACATTCAAACGCTACAGTCGGATCTGGAAGTTCAAAACCACATCGTCGAAGTAGTGAATCAGTACCTGGGGCTTCAAGAACTCTACGTCAGACGTGCCACCGCAGCCGAAGTCGTGAAGAACGCTCGCGCTTTTGCAGAGGAGGCAGAAGAACTCGTCAAGCTCGGCGGAAAAACACGAATCGAGCAAATGGATACCGAAATCCAGCTCAAGAACTTTGAAAACGATGCGCAGGAACTTGAATACAGCATCAACGCTGCAGAACGGCAGTTTGCTATTCTCCTAAATCTTCCGGAAAAGAAGGCCATCCCCACTATCGACGTCTTAAAGTCGAAACCCTATTTCATGGAGGGCTTCGAAAAGACCCTTCCCGAGATTCGAAGAATGGCCGAGCAAGATCGAATCGCCTCAGCCCCAGAACTTCGAATCGAAGGCCTTCGGGTTGACCGAACGCTTTCCAGCTTCCGCCAAACGACTCTGGGATACCTGCCCAGTACTTCCTTCACTTTGAGCAAAGACTACGACCTAGATGGTTATGTCGTTCCAGGAACCTCCGAAGCACTCAGAAAGTCGATCCCGTCCACCACTGCCACTTTCTCACTGAGTTGGACCGTTTGGGATTGGTTCGCGACTCACCGGGATATCCGAAACTCATCTAAAGACCTAGAGATTCAAAGAATCGAGTTCACCCGGAAGAACCGTCAGGTTCGTAACGACTTCCTCACCTCACTTGAACAATACGACACCCTCGAGCGAACGATTGAGAACGCAAGACTCGTTCTTGATCAAGCAATCTCACAAATGGAATACACGCGGGCCATGTACCAAATGGGCCGAATTGGCCTTCTGCAGGCGCAAACCTCCAGCGAGCGACTCGCCAACGCCCGGGTCAACTTGATTACCCGCCTTAGGACGCAATACGTTGCGGCTGCGAAGCTTCTCGTGCAAGTGGGCCAGGGCGTGATTCCTCCAGGCCTGCAGTCCGAGCTGATCGATCCTGCTCGAGTTCGCTAAACCCGCGCCCCTTCCAGCGCTCCTCAATGCCTGCAAGCGTCTCATAGAGCCACGGCAACACCGCAAAGGTCATCAACGTTCCCAGCAGCATCCCACTGATGATGCAGACTCCTAGGCTTGCGTACGGAATTCCCATGATTTTGGAATTTCCAACAGCCACTGGGATCACGCCCAAGACCTGAATCGAAGTGGTCATCAAGACCGCCTGAAGCCTTCGCGAGCAACCTTGAATCACAGCGTCGCGCTTCGAAAGCCCCTGAGAGCGGAGTTCCTGAATCAGGTCGATCAGAATGATCGCGTTGTTCACACCGATTCCGACGAGAACGACAAGACTCAGGCGCGCCATCACGTCAAGTTCGCGACCCATCAGCCAGAGACCAAAGATCCCGCTGAGAATAGCAGCCGGGATCGTCGCCAAAACGGCCAACGGCAGGAGCAGGCTCTCAAATGCCGCGCCAAGTAGGAGGTAAATCAAGGCGGAAGCCAGAACGATCATGAAGATCATGTTCTTCTGCATGGCTTCCAGTCGCTCTTCGGTACCCGTCGTCTTGATCCCGTAACCCGGCGGAAAGGGCTGCTGAGACACCAAAGATTGCGCCTCTCCGAGTGCCTTTCGGGTGGGTGCAGTATTGAGACCCAGGCGAAACTCGACTGCCACACGCGCTTTCGATAGGCCCTTTTCCCGGGAGATCGATCGACGCTTAGCTTTCTCAACAAGCCACCCCAGCGCGCCGACAGTGACCGACTTACCACTACCCAGACTCACCGGAATACTCATCACTGTATTCCGATCCCAAGCCTGACCCGGGAGTGCTTGCCCCGGAAGTAAGGCAATCCGGATCCCCACTTCGCCCCCATTCCACCTGAGAGGGCCTACCTGCACTGACTGCATCGAAGCTGAGATCTTTTGCGCCAGTTCGACTGAATTCAACTTGACACGAGCCAAGACCATCTCGTTCGGGACCAGCACCCATTCCTTTTCGCCAAACGCCTCTTCTTCACTCAAAACACGCGTGACTCCATCGATGGCCGCCAGGCGTGTCCTTAGGCCCGAAAGGATCTCGTCTAAGACAGCAGAGCTTGGCCCTTGAAACTCAAAAACCTTTCTCGGTCCGTTTCCGCTGGAATAGGTCATGGCCTCATAGGCCACCCCGAGGCCCGTACCAGGAATGGGGGTCCACTCCTGCGCAAGCCACGTTCTCACTCTTGCCTCGAGCTCCTTGAGTTCCACTTCAGGTTCATCCGCTGCCTCAGGGTAGAGCTGAATTCCCGCCAAATCCCCTTGAGCTTGAAAAGTGGAAGCAACCGATCTGAACCGCAAGGAGCTTTGCGCCTTCAATAGCTTCTGATCGAGCGCCTCGTAAACGGCGCGCCTGGAGTCTTTCGGGAACTCAGGAAGAAAGTTCAGGTTCAAACTCACCCAAGGATCGGCGGGCGGCTCAAGATCGGTTTGCGGAATTTCACTGACTCGCTCAGCAAGAAAGACCATTCCCAAAAGGCAAGCAAGCGCGGCTAACCTGCGCTTTTCATAGAGCCTAACGAACCACCGCTCAGTCGCGGTGCCCTGATCGACCTTCTCCGCGACTGCCATGGTCCTTGGAAAGCTTCTGACCATTACAGGTAGGATAAAAACTGCGAGAACAAGACTCGCCAACAAAGTGGCCAAAATCGGCGCCTGAAATGCCTTCAGAAGAACCACAAAACCGTCTTCCGACTCAGAAAATGCCACAGGAAGGAAAATCACGGCGTTCGTCACAGTTGCCATGATCAAGGCCGGGGCACTCAGTCCCACGGCCTGAAGCACGGCGCGACCCAAAGGAATTCCCTCTTCCGTGAGCTCAAGAGTCCGATCGACCACCAAAATCACGTTGTCGACCACCATCCCGATTCCCAAGATGAGTCCAGACAAGGTCATAATGTTGAGTGTCATCCCTGCGAGCCGAAGTAGACCCACCGTCAGCACCAGAGTCAGAGGGATGGTCGAACTAATCACAGCAGTTCGTCCCCACTTGCGAATAAAGAAGTAGATGACGGCAAAAGTGATCAAAATGGATTGAAGAAGCGAACTCTTCACGTCCCCCAGAGCAACCGAGAGATCATCCACTCGATTCATGATCCACTCGATGTGAACCGTTCCCCGCGTCCTGGGATCTCGCTGGAACTCCGAAAGAGCTACTCGCAACGCCTTCTCCATTTCAAAGGGAGAAGCACGATCCCTCAGGTAAATTTCAAGAAAGATTGCATCTCTTCCGTCCACTCGCGAGGCACTTTTATCTTTCCGCTCTTCGGGCTTGAGTTCCCCCAAGTCTGCCAAGCGGAGTCCCTGTCCACGAGTGAGCATCTGCGACCGATAAGTCGCCAAATCCTCGACCAAAAGTTGGCCCCGAACACTGAGAGCGGTACGGCCATCCTGGAGCCTGACTTGGCCAATCGATTCACGCCACTGAGCAGGACGAAGTTTCCCACCCAGCTGAACGGGATCGACACCCCGTCCGAGTAATGCGGCTAATCCAAGGTTTAAGGTCAGGGTTCCGGGCTCCGAGCCGAGAAGTTCAGCCTTCGAGATCTGAGGAATCGACTCCACACGAGGCACTAAATGATCGCGCACCAAATGAGGAAGATCCAAAAGCCCTGACGGATCCGTTAGCCCGAGACGAATGATCGGTGCCGCATCCGGATTGAAGCGGGAAATCGAAATTCCTTTAGGATCCAGCACCCGCGCATCAATCAGCGGCTGAAGGGCTTCCATGGCTTGAACTGAAGCCAGGTCAAGATCCGTTCCCGGCTTCAATTGCATCGAGACTGAAATGGCTTTAGGTCCGGTTCGAGTTGAGAATTCCAGAACCCCGCCAACAGTGCGCATGGAACCTTCGATAGCCTGCGTAGCAAGAGCTTCGAGCTGTACCGGAGTTTGTTCTTCTCGAGCCTGAGCCTGGATGTAAAGAAAGCTCGGAGTGTTTTCGGCAGGAGCCACTTCCAGCGGGATCTGAAGCCAACCTAAGATCGAGCCTGCGACTAAGAGCCCCGCCACGATGCTCAAAGTGAAAAACTTCGCTTCGAGCTTCGCAGCCCAGCCCGAATTCATGCGCGACTCTCCCGGTACTTCTCCCAAGCACAGTAAGCGACGGGCACAACGAACACGCAAAGAACGGTGGAGCTAATCAAGCCGCCCACCAAAGTAAGCGCCAAGGGTTTTTGCATGGCTGCCCCCTCACCGGTGGCAAGGACCATGGGAAGAAGGCCTAAAATATTGGTAAGCGTCGTGACCAGAATTGGACGTAAGCGCTTCACAGTCGCTTCAATGATGCTGCGTTGGTAGTCCATTCCCTCGGTTTTCAATTGATTCGCAAAATCAACGAGGACGATCGAAGTGTTCACACTCGATCCAACCAAGATCACGAATCCTACGAGCACTTGTGCAGAAATGGGCACTCGGGAAAGTCCTAGGACCAAACCAACCCCGGAGATACAGAGCGGAACTGTCAGTAGGACGATCAGGGGTTGAACGAGGCTTTCAAACTGAGCGGCGAGAAGTAAGAAGATCAGAAAAACGGAAAGGATGATGGCCTCGGTCAAAGCTTTCTGGTTTTCCCGACGTTCGGCCTCCTGGCCACCGATCTCCATCAGCTCCGGACGCTCACTCGAGCCACTGCCTTTTGCCCAGAGGCGACCCAAGCGGGAGCGGATTCGGTCTCCAGCAGTAGCGGCGTCGGTTCCATCCAATGCAGCAGTCACCGTAGCAGCTCTTTTTCGCTCAATATGCCGAATCAAAGCTGGGGAGCTTCGCTCGGTCACCGTCGCCACGTCCTGAAGGTAAGCCCTTCGATCTTGATTCGGGATCGAGAACTGCCTCAAAGTTTCGACTCCCGTGACGGTCGATGCGGGAGCGCGCACTCGGACACCCGCTGCACGCCCTTCGGAATAGAACAAACCTGCCGCCTCTCCTTGAAGTGCAGCCTTCAACGCAGAGACAAAGGCATTTGGATCTAAGTCGAAGTGATCGAGCATCGACTTTCGGAAAAGGATCTCGACCTCAGTCAAGCGGGCACGTTGGTCGTTCTCCACGTCGACTATGCCCCGGAGCGAACGAATCTGTGCGTCTGCTTCTTGAGTGAGACGCTGAAGTGCATCTAGATTCTCGTGAAAAATCTCCACCCTCAGAGGCTTTCCAGAAGCGAGCAGACTATTTGGAACACGCGAGTAAAAGAGATCAGGCGTGTCATTCAGAAACTCCTGAAGCCGCATCGACGCCGTAGCGAACTGACCCTCAAGTGGAACTAAAAGCAGTCGAGCTTGATGCCCACCCGGAGCGCCCACCACGCTTGCCACACGCAAAAATTCCCCAGATTCGACCAGCTTTTTCTCAATAGCTGCCACTTGCGCTGAGGTCGATTCAAGAACCTGACCCGGACTAAAATCGAGCTGATATACCCAGCCCGCGGCTTCATCCTCGGGAAAAAGCTCTGATCCAAGTCCGTTCAAGAGTATGACGCCAAGAACTGTTGCGAGGGCCGTTCCCACAAGGAGCCGCTTCGGCTCAGCTAGGATTCGCGGCAAAGTCGAGCGCACCAAGGACTCAACCTTTTGAAGTCCACCCGCCACCCAAGCCAAAGTGGGAGCCAACAACCCATCAGAGGCCCTTTTTGCCAGAGTGGAGAAGTGACCGGAGAACCTGGAAAGAGCGACTTGATAGGCCCTAAAGCTTGCCAACCGAACCAAGTAGCGCACCCACTCACCGGCTAAAAGGTAGCGCTGAATCAGGCCCGGATTGTTCCCAAATTCTCCCAGCTCGGGCGGTATCGGTTCGCCCTGCGAAGAGCTTCTAGGTCCCCGCCGGAATGCTTGGCTCAGATCCAACGAGCAGAGCATGGGCACCACGCTCACAGAAATAAATAGCGACGAAACCAGGCAAAAACTAACAGTGAGTGCGACGTCGCGAAATACCTGTCCTAGAGTTCCCGATACGAAAGCCAGCGGACCGAAAACGGCAATCGTCGCAAGGTTTGAGCCGGCAACCGCACCGACTACCTTGATCGTCCCGGTCAATGCCGCTTGGCGCTTGTCTGGTGTTTCCAGACCTTCTGCATTGATGCTCTCTAAGACCACCATCGAGCTATCCACCAGCATCCCGACCCCAAGGGCCAAGCCGGACAGCGACATCAAGTTAAAGCTGATTCCGGCGAAGTGCATCCCAATCCAAGTCAGAAAGAGCGAAAGCGGAATGATGATCGTCACCACAAACGTCGGCCACGTCGATTGGATCAATAAGTACACGCAAACAGCGGCCAAAATGGCGCCTTGCTGTACGGAGGACTTTACATTCTCAACAGCGGCCTCGATTTGGGCGCCTTCGTCGAGGAGTACGGTTGCTTCAGGCGCATCCCTTAGGATTTCCCGAAGCCTTCGCGAAACTTCAACCGCATTGGCAGCCGCTTCCTTACGAATTTCTAAAAGCAAGGAAGGACGGCCGTTGAGACGAGTTAAGGAACTGGGTGCCTGCTCGATACTTCTCACTTGAGCCACATCCGAGAGACGAAGCGTTACATCGCCGGCGCGCTGAATGACGGTCGAACGAAGATCCTCGATCGAGCGCTGACTTCCGCCTACTCGAAGGCTCAAACGCTTACCGCGGTCCATCAGTTCTCCAGCAGAACTGCTTCGCGCCTGAATGCCAACCTGCTGCGCAATCTGCGCCAGCGACAGTCCATAGGACTGAAGTTTCGCCGGATGAATCTCGACTTCCAGCTCTCGGTGCGGCACCCCAACGAAGTTGGCTACGGCAACCCCGTCTAAACCCTCTGCCTGGCGAACCCAAGTCTGTTGAAGCCTCTCGGCAAAGAGTAGCAAGGACTCTTCGGGATCAGCCGAAACAAAGCCCAAACGCATCAAAGGCTCTTGGCTTGCGCCCGCCCGATCAATTCGGGTCTTTCCCGCACCTTCTGGAAGACCTGCCGTATCGATCTTTTCGCGGAGAATCGAAAGAGTGTCCAAGACCTTGACCGAGCCACGCAGACGCACGCGAATCTCGCTTCGCTCGCGCTGACTGACCGATTCCATCCCCGCCAGACCGGGCGTGGTCGCAATGGCGCGCTCGATCGGTGTTGTCACTTGCGCTTCGACTTCTTCAGGGCCGGCGCCCTTGAATTCCGTGATCAGCGTGAATTCAGGCCGCTCCATCGGCGGCATGAGTTGCATCGGGATCCGACTCGCGGAAAGCAGCCCCAGGACCATCAGGCCCAAGCAGAGCATCAAGATAGCTACCGGTCGGCGGACAGAGAATTGAATCATTACTCCACCAACTGGACCAAAGTGCCAGGAACCAGATTCGACTGTCCTCGCACCACCACCCGGTCTCCACCCTCAATCCCTTCTCGGATCTCGGTCACAGCGTCATTTCTAATTCCCAGCTTCACGGGAACCATCTCCACTTTACCCACTTCCGGCGCACTCAACGAATCCTCGTCGGCAGCAGCGCTCGCGGGGATTCGTCCAACAATTCCCCCCTCTTTGGATTCACTCGCCTCGAGATCAGCAAATCGAAAAACATAGGGTGCTCCGCTCTTCCACACCAAAGTGCCCGAGGGAACGGTGATCGCCATTTCCGAAGTCTCTAAGACCAAGCCCATCTCAACGACCGAGCCCACTTTCCAACCTTCAGTGGCCTGAGGAGCTGTGACCTCGACGAAGACCGAGCCTGTTTTTGGATCAATGGTGGATCCAACGGCCGTAACCTGCGCTTCAAGGCGATTGGCTTGGCTTTCGACCAGCGCCAGATATGCCGTTGCACCCGGCGCAAGTCGCTGTGCAACTTGATTCGGCACGTAAGCTTGAACTCGGAAGCCTGTCGGCTGAATCACTCGGACACCGAAATTTTGAACGTTATCGATATAGTCGCCTTGTGAAAGAGTCAGTTCGGCAACGACTCCATCGATCGGGGAACGAAGGACAGTCGAGCTCTCCAGATCAGAGAGCTGCCGTCGAATGCGATTGGCTTTCTGATCGAGTTCGGTCTGTTTTAATTCTCTTCCCGAAACGAAATTCTTTTTTGAAAGAGCCAAAGTAAGCTCAATGTCCATTTCTTTACGAACCATGTCGATTCTCTCGAGTTCACCTCGGAGATTTTCCGAATCGGAGCGAAATCGAACGAGAACTTGTCCTCGTTTCACTGGGTCGCCGATTCTGACCAGGACATCGCCCACGACCACTTGGGCCGGGGGGCGAAGAAGAGCCTCGCGCATGGGCTGCAAGGTCGTGTAGAGCGAGAAAACGTCCGAGAGGTCTTGAAGTTCGGCCATCGCGACAGCCACTGCGGGGTGATTCGGATTGTCGCGTGCCCTCAGCCAAGTGGCGATCTGATGCGGCAAGTGGGATAGCGTGCCTAAAAGCGTCTGTCCCAAGAGTCCGACCGCAAAGGCAATGCCCATGGCCCACTTCGCATCACTTGAGAAACCACGATACGTTGCTAGCAGAGGCAGCACGTAGCGAGCACGAATGAACCGCCTGCCTCGGTAAACCTGGCTCATTCCCAAGAGGTAGATGTTACTTGCTGTTTTCTTGGTCCAATGACTGATCTTTAAAAGGCGTGCCGAAGCCATATGCCCACGCATCGGCAATCCCGGAATCCGGCTTGAATACGGCTAGATACTAGATGGCAGAACCCTGACGCTGTCCTTTGGAGTAAAGGACGTCGGCCTTCTCAAACTCCGCACGCCAGAGAACTCTTCTCAGAGCATCGCGCGCCTGGAGTGCGATCTCAGAACTCTCAAGCTCAAGTCCGAGCGGCAGCTTTTCTCCCGCGTCGATCAAAAGAACAGAGCCTTCGACCCTGACGAGTGCAATAGCGAGCGCCAAATCCATGGCGACATCCAATCCCTCGGCGAAGCGCGCAACTCGACCCGGATCGCTACAAAGGATGGGATGCCCCGACACCTGAAGTTCTAAGCATCCTTTTTCAAGCCGCGCCAAAACGTCCACCGGAAGAAGGCCGTTCGTCGAGCGCCTCCGGATGGGAAAGCCAAGCTTCACCAGCTGACTTTGCACACGCAAGACGCGATCTCTTTCATCTGGGTGGGACTGATAAACCCCGTACTCTGGGAAGCCCCGCCGACTCGCCTCCATTGCCAACTTTTCCAGCATCGTCAGCGTGCCCACTGGATCGATTCCCGCAGCTTTCAAAAGCGGGACCGATCCGTGATCGGCGTCGTTCTCGGCTCGCTGGCTCAGCTCGCTGATCTTGGCTTGTCCCAAAAGTGGCCCGCCGTAATAAGCAGCCAGGGCCACATCGAGCGGAAGTCCTGCCAGTGCTGAGCCCAGCATGGCTCCGAGAGTTCCCCACTGTGAAACCGAAGCAATTCGTTCGACCTGAGCATTCAACACAAAGCCGTGTCGATGCCAGGAGTGAATGAGCTCATGGCCCATGACACCCGCAAGCTCTCCGTCGGAACGGACAAAGCTGAGGAGCCCCGTATGGACGTAAATGTAGCCACCCGGAAGGGCAAAAGCGTTGATTGACTCATCTTCTACAACGAAGAAACGAAACGGAAACCCTTCAGTCGAGCGCTTTCCGTAGAGGGGCTCTAGATCGAGCGTTCGGATTGCCGCTTCGAGCGATCGGCCAATCTTTTCGACGCGGGAGAGCTTTTCAGGGTCTTGGCTGAGCTTTAATCCCGCCTTCAAAAGGCGCGCGTGTTCGTTCCGGCCAATGGATTCGTCATTCTCGGGCTCCGGCGACTTTGGCTTTTTCGCCTTCGCGTCCTTCTTTGCTTCTTGAAGGGCGCTGCGTGCCGCGCGAACCATGACTTGAAACGTCGGGGACGAGCGATCCCAACTCAGCAAAGAAGCCGAAGCGATCCCTGGATTAGCCCCGCTCCCGAAAACCCACGCAGCAACCACCCAGCTTCCGACAACCCATGATCTTCGCATGGCTTGATCCCCCTTTTCCCTACGGAGGCTCTTACCCTAAGAAGGAGGAAGCGGACGACTGGATTTTTTACCGCTCCGAACGCCCCTCAATCGCAATGGAAAGCGTCATATCGCTGAGCACATTAGTCACCGATCGGGCGCGCCCGAGGATCCAATCCACCGATAAAAGCAGCGGCAATTGTTCAACCGGAAGCCCCACGGTAGCGAGTACCAGCGATAGCGAGATAAACCCGGCATCTGGGACGCCCGCCACTCCCATGCCCGTCAGCATGCAGAGACCTGCCGCCAAAAGTTGCTGAGACCACGAAAGATCCATGCCTAGGGCCTGCACCACCATGATCATGGCCATACCCTCATAAAGCAAAATCCCGTCGTTATTGAGGTTGGTGCCCACGCACGCTCCCAAAGCCGAAGCGCGCCGTGAAACTTTCAAGCGATCGAGCGCCCGCAAGGTAAACGGCAACGTGGCGAGGCTGCTATTGGTCCCAATCGACTGAATGACTGGAGTCTTTGCTTCCAGCCAAAAATCTTTCAAGCGGATCGGAGAAAACCAAGCGACCCATGCCTGATAGACTAAGCCGATCTGCAGGGAGAGCCCGAGCAGTGCCACCCCTAAATACACGCCCAGAGCCTGAAGCGGGGCGTAGCCAAATTTCGCAACAGCCGCCGCGACCGCCGAAAAAACCGCTAGGGGAATCAGCTTCACGACGATGAACAAAGTGCGCTCAGCCACTTTCTGTGCGGATTCCCAAGCGTGATTCCAGAAATCCCAGCGAGCGGCTGAATTTGCATCGGCTTTGAGCTGCGCTTCCCGCTCGCGACGAATGGCGAAGCCCAGAATCACGGCCAAGATCACCGCAGGGATCACAGCGTTATCGACAAAGGGCTGCCCCACACTTTGCGGAACCCACGCCGACATGCTTTTTCGGACATCGATTCGAAGCTCGGGCTGCGAAGCGACTCCCGGCGCTGCCTGAGGTGGAGTCGCAGGAACCGAGGGAGCGAGCGGACTCGGTGCACCCGTTGCCACGGCGGACGCCTGCTGCCAGAGGGGCTTCAGCGAATCCCCGGGACGAATCCAAGCCGCAAGCCCAAGGCCAATCCCGAGCGCAAGAGAAGCATTCAGGAGCGCAATCCCCACCATGCGGCGACCGGCTTTCCATGTCACTTGAGTCTGGCTCACGGCATTGACGATCGCTAAAAACAGGAGCGGCACAGCGAGCGCCTTAATGAGCTGAATCACCCACTTCGAGATGTCACCCAAAACACCGACCCAAGGCCCCAGGAAAGGCCCCACGACTAGTCCAAGAATCAATGCACCTAAGATCTGCGCCACAGGGGCGTCTTAGCGCTAGGTCGGCGCAAATGCTAGCTCGCCTTCGGCTTCCCAGGCTTGCCTCAGGCCCGCCCGCGCCCGCTGCGCCAAGCACTTCACAGCCCCCAAAGTCATTCCAAGGCGTTCGGCTATTTCAGCGTAAGTGAGGTCGCGGACGTAAAAAAGCCAAGCCACCTTTCGCTGGGGCCTGCTCAATGCTCGAAGCGCCCGTACTAAACGCGCGCGCTGCGAGCGAGCATCCAGCCTCAAATCGGCGCTCGCTTCCTCAACTCCTAAATGTTCCCACTCTTCCTGTTCGGGAAAGTCCTCGCGCTTTAGGTCCCCCCAACGACGATTCCAGTCGCGAGCCACGTTTCGCGCCAAGGTCCAAAACCAAGGCAGAAACGGAAGTTCAGGGCTGTAGCGGTCCTGAAAGCGAAAGGCCTTGAGAAGAATCTCTTGAGACAAGTCTCGCGCTGCTTCGGCTTCACCCGTCTTGCCTAAGCAAAACCGGTGAAGCTTTCGATTCAGGCCAGCCACTCTTTCCATGAATGTGATTTGTCCGTCTTCCATGATTATGAAGATATAAACAAACACTAAATAAAATGATCAACTCGAAAAGAAATTGCCCGATACTTTTAATGACCAAGAACTTTGAGAATCCAAAATTCTCAAAAAATCCTTCATCAACTGGAGATTCTACAGAATGAAATTCATTCGCCCCCAGGCGGCCTGCTCGCTGGCTTTACTCTCCTTCTGTCTTCTCTCTGCCTGCGGAAGTCCAAGCGCTGGACCCGAGGCCGGCGGCCCAGAAATATTGGATTCTCTCGCACCTCCTTCCGAGCCAACTTCCGGAACGGATTCGGTCGATCTCCCAGAACCCGCTCAAACGCAGATTCTTCTGTTGATGGCCCAGGACAAGCAGTCATCAGAGGCTCTCGGGATACAAAAACAACTCAGCGAGAGCTCACTTAGCTTCCGAGCCGTGACGTTGACCGAACTGAATACGCTCACTCAGGAAGAAATCTCGAAGTTTAGAGTCATCTTCTGGCCAGGTGGACTCCCGAGCGAGCAGGCCAAGTCGCTCACTCCTCAAACGCGCGAGCGACTGAGGCTGGCCGTTCTTGATAACGGCGTAGGCTTCCTGGGACTTGGCGCGGGGGCTTGGGTCGCCCAAAGCTCGCCACTCGGAATGGGTTTAGTCTCAGAACGCTTCTCGCCTTTTGAACACAAGCGTCCCGGCAAGAGTGGCGGTCAAGTGCGAATTACTTTCCAAGACGGTTCGACTCGAACACTTTCGTGGCGCGAAGGACCTGAACTTGGAGCTTGGGGAGACGTGATCGGCCGCTATCCTGATGGCAAGACAGCAATCGCTGCGGCTCGGGTTGGAAAAGGACAAGTCCTTCTTTCAGGTCCTGAACCGACAAATGCGAATCTCGATCTCGTGGTCGGCTGGATTAAACGAGTGCTGAAGCCAAGCCAACCCTAAGTCGACGACGCCAAGTCCGAAGCAAATGGCGTTAGTCCTTAAGCTTTGGGCCTGAGTTCTTTCCGCAGAATCTTACCGACCGGCGATTTCGGAAGTTCGGTGCGGAACTCCACGTGCTTGGGAACTTTGTAACCCGTCATCGACTTCCGGCAATGACCGATCACTTCGTCTGCAGTCAGACCGTCATGACCCGGCCGCTTCACCACAAACGCTTTCACAGCTTCGCCCGATTGTTCGTCTTTTACGCCAATGACTGCGCACTCCAAAACGCCCGGATGCGTAGCCAGCCGTTCTTCCACCTCGTTCGGGTAGACGTTAAAGCCGGAGACCAAGACCATGTCCTTCTTTCGATCGACGATTCGGAAGTACCCCTCTTCGTCCATCGTTCCGATGTCGCCGGTTTTCAACCAACCGTCTGAGGTCATGACCTTGTCGGTCTCGTCTTTTCGCTGCCAGTAGCCTTGCATGACCTGAGGGCCTTTGGCCAGAATCTCGCCCGGCTCGCCTTGTTTCACTTCAGCGCCGTTATCATCGACCAACTTCAGTTCCGTCGACGGTACGGGAACGCCAATCGTGTCGGCTTTCACTTGCCCGCCGATCGGATTGAAAGTCAGGACGGGCGAAGTCTCGGTCAGCCCGTAGCCCTCGCAAACCGAAGTGCCCGTGATTTCTTGCCAGCGTTTGGCGACCGAACTTTGCAGCGCCATGCCGCCAGCCACTGCCATCTTCATTTTCGGGGGATTGGCGCGGAACCAATCCTCGTTGCACAAGCCGTTGAACAAAGTGTTCACGCCCGTCATCCAAGTGAAGCCGAACTTCTCAAACGGCTTCTTCAGGTTCGTCAGCGGACGGGGCGATGGAATCAGGATGTTCTCGCCGCCCTTTAAGTAGAAGGCCACGAGGTTCACTGTGAAAGCGAAGATATGGTAGAGCGGCAGCGCGGTGAGAATCTTTTCGCCATCGCGCAAGTAATCGCCTGCGATCTCGAGCATCTGAAGGACGTTCGTGATCAGGTTCCCATGAGTCAACATGGCGCCTTTTGAAACGCCCGTCGTTCCCCCCGTGTATTGCAGGGCCGCCAAGGTCGAAGCTTGCACATTCTTGATGTAACGGCCGGGGTCTTTCCCGCGAGAGAGCGCATGCCCTTTGGCCAAAATCCCGGGCAAAGTAACGTGCTCGAAGTTCGCGTCCGGAATCATTTTCTTCACGTACTTCTGAACTGCGCGGATGATCGTTCCCTGAAGAGCCGGGAAGAATTCAGTAATCTTCACCACGACGACTTTTTCGATCGAAGTCTTCGCCAAAATTCCCGGCAACCGGTCAGCAAAAAGATCGATGATGACCAAAACCTTGGCGCCCGAGTCCTTGAACTGATGTTCCATTTCGGTGGGCGTATAAAGGGGGTTCGTGTTGACCAACACGCCACCCGCAAGCAAGGTGCCGAAAACGGCAATCGGATAGGCCAAGCAATTGGGCATCTGAATGGCAACGCGATCGCCTTCTTGGACGCCCGCTTCTTCTCTGAGCCAGGTGGCAAACGCATGCGCTCTTTCAAGCGTTTGCTGGTAAGTCATGGCGGCGTGCATGCCGTTGGGCATGACCTGTCGGAAAGCCACTTCACTGGAGCACTCGCGGCTTTTGGCTAAAAACAAATCGCCTAAGCTTTTATACGGGAGCGAGGGAACTTCAGCACGGCAGCCTTTGACGTAGTGGGCGATCCAGGGTTTTTGGCTCATGCCCCCGATTCTGAAGGAAATTTCTCTGCTCGACAAGCCGCATGTCGATGGGGCTTGGGGCTAGAATTCAAAGCTCCAGCGAGGGGCTAAATACCCACTGCGACTGAAATAGAACCGTCCCGCCTACGCCAAGCAGATTCGACTCGTACCGCCCTAGGCCCACCATTCCCCGCATGGAACCCGCCAGCTTCCCTGCGTAGAAGAGCGCCTGCGTGGTGCTCTGACTTTCTGAATTTTGAAAAGCCTCGGTCAGGTAGAGCACGCCAAGCGAGCGGGCTTCGCCCCAGCGGTAG
>JACCDJ011029667.1_pt1 | contig 25288 bp, 20 predicted proteins | sample 7444481 | NCBI WGS metagenome assembly JACCDJ01 (sample SAMN15323435, study PRJNA562643) | freshwater metagenome | isolation source: river surface water | place: USA:Blue River Watershed | collected 2017-08-15 | reverse complement strand
CAGCGCCGACCGATAAGGCAGCGCCGACCGATAAGGCAGCGCCGACTGTTAAGGTGCATACTGTTAAGGTGTCTGCGCTCTTTGAAGAAAACAAAACCATCGAACCCAAAGAGAAAACCATTCGAAAAACCATGGAAGAGTGGAAGTTTGACTCGAAATATTTGGAGCGGGAGAATCAGCTGGAATGTCTTATCGTAGGCGATGACGATAACATTTGCGCCGAGTTACGCCGCCAAGTTTGCGCCAAGATTTCCGGATACAAGTCCCAAGATATGAAGAAAGGTATCTACGACGATGCCAAGTTTGTCCGTTTTGATGATGTGGTTGCATTGATGGCTGAACGCAAGATGTCTTGTTTTTATTGTAAAAAACAGGCACTCCTTTTCTACGAATATTCCCGGGACTGCAACCAATGGACGCTTGAGCGCATCGACAACACGCGGGGGCACAATGTCGACAATGTGGAAATCGCGTGTTTGAATTGTAATTTGCGCCGACGAACGATGTATCATGAGAGGTATGTTTTTACCAAACAAATGGGGACTGTTCGATTGTTGGATTAAATATATAATAATATTTATTAAATATATAATGAAAGAACTAGGCTTGTTGGAGACTTTAGAGAGAAAAGATGGACGCCTTCGTATGAAACCAACTGAATCAACTAGTATGAAACCAACTGAAACACCTACTATGTTAGACGCATTTTCTTATGGATGTTCGGCAAAAGCAGGTGACCCTGATTATGATACAAAAATCGAAATTGCTAAACAAATTAATATAGATTACCAAAAACATATTGAATTAAATAAAGACAAATTATTACAAATAATCCAGAATATGTCAAATATCAATGAAACAGATATTTCAGAAAAAGACCTGAATATGTTTAAGTTATTGTCAAAAGGTCTAAAAAAAATGGATGAAGAAAATGGTAATTATATGACTGATTTAATTACAAAAAACTCAGGTCTTTTTGAAAAGTTTGTTCAATCTATTAGAAACGCTCAAAAAACAACCAATGATAAAAGCGTTCAAAAAACAACCAATGATAAAAGCGTTCAAAAAAAGAGTTTTAAACCATGGAGAGGTGGTAAACAAAATGGTGGTAAAGTTGGTATATTTGATAATTTAAAAAGTGTATTATCATTAGATGACTATTGGAGAAAACCGTGGGGCTATTCAACAGTATACAATTTTTTTGCCGAAAATGGTAGAGATGTTAAAAATATAATTACAGCAATTGCTAATATGTCATATCCATCATATGATGAAATGGAAATAAAAATTACTAGTAATGAACATGCATATCTAGATGAACATAATGACATGGATATGATACGTGATATTATACGAGGACTATATTTTTCATGTAAGTATATTTTTCTCGGTACCTATTATTTTACTTGGGAACCGGCTAGAGCTGCTTTTATAATAATGCAGGGAACAACAATTGCTACGATTGGAATATCTTGTGTTACATCATTATTAGCTCTTGGTTATTTTGAAATTTTAGCATTAAAACCCACCTTACTTACGGTTGACCTTATCGCTTCAACAATCGCATCGTTATTTAGAACAGCTGGTTCGGTTGCTGTGGCTGATGCTCATGCTGAATACGTTGTTCCAACTGGAGAACCAATCGGTAATAATGATGATGGTCGCAGTGATGATGAATTAGCTGTAGCCGAAAACATTGAATATCCCCACCCAGCCAATGGTTATTCTCTCCCAGCCGGCGGCTCTAAAAAGACACGTCACCGCAAGAAGAATACAAAGAAGAATAAAAAGCGCAAACCACGCAACACCAATCGAAAATAAACGCATCATAATCTTTATTCGCGCCAAAACAAAATAAAAACACCCGTCTTCATTCTGGTAGAATGACGTCGGTTAAAGAAAAGCTCGACTATTTTATTTCGTCGAAACGCATCCCCAATATCATATTTCACGGCTCTTCGGGGTCGGGCAAGCGCACCATCGTCGGCGAGTTCATTTACCGCATTTACCACGGCGAACGCAGCCGCGTCAAGACCAATGTGATGTTTGTCAATTGTGCCCACGGCAAGGGCATCAAGTTCATCCGCGACGAACTCAAACTTTTTTCGAAATCCAATATCCAGTGTAATGACAACAATTTGTTCAAAAGCATCGTCCTCTATAATGCCGACGAATTGACCATCGATGCCCAATCCGCCCTGCGTCGGTGCATCGAGTTGTTTAGCAACAACACGCGGTTTTTCATCGTGGTTGAGAACAAATACAAGCTGTTGAAACCCATTTTGTCGCGATTCTGCGAAATCTATGTGCCAGACAACAATGTTGCGCTTCCATGTGCCGAACCCGTTTACCAAAGTCTTCATCGAATCGCGACCAAAGTGGGCAACGACGCGGGTCAAATTAATAATATAAACAATCTGATTCGGGAATCGCTTGGCCCCAATGTGGGTGAAAAGACGCACCATCAATTCATGGATATTGCCGACCACCTCTATGAGAATGGGATATCGTGCCTCGATATATTGCGATACCTCGACTCGGCGTCGGAGGACCGCGCCCCCGTGATTAAACTCCGGTTCTGCTACAACAAAATAAAGAGCGAGTTCCGGTCCGAGAAAATGCTGATGCTTTATTTGTTCGATTTACACTACCTTCGTTCAAATACGAACTTGAAAAATGTTTCCTTTTTATAAATGGACGATTTTGTGCTATCGAACTTGAATGAATCGCGTAATGAATGGTGTAGTCGTTTGGTCGCTATTTTGTCGCCTCTCGTAATGGAAGGCATACGGTCGATTTTCAATGAGTCGTGGAAACTGAGTTTGGACACCAATGAGGTGGAGAAATATCTGATGACTTTCCAGAATTTCTTGTGCCGCGTGCCCAAGTGGAATCCCAATATTATTGAGAACGAGAAATGCCGGATTGTTGAGAAGTCGGGGTGCAATTATTTAGAAGATTTGATTACTTGTGTCCATGTGATTCAACTCAAGGTGCTCACGTGTGTTCGCGTCGGTACCCGACAGAAGAAAATCGACATCTCAATCCCGAAGCTGAACGACTTCATCCACAAGGTGTATATCAATACCGCGAGCAAAGTGTATCGCAATGCGTATTTGTTCGATAAATATGCGTCGGCGATTGTACAACAGCGCAACAACCGCGAGTTTGAGGTGATTGTGGAGGAATGTATTTTGCGGACCATTCGCGAAAGTATCCCGACCGAGGCGATTGTGCGGGCATATTTAGACGTATCGGTCGAACAAGAGGAGGAGGAGGTGTTTTTAAAGGAGGAGGACGACAAGACGGCAGCTGATAAGCCAAGCGACGATAAGGCCGTAGACGATAAGGCGTCAGAAGATGCTCCGGTCATTGCTGAGCCCGAAGCCCCACCCAGTGTGGTTCCCTCTATCACCAATATCGATGACAAACCCATTATTACGAAGCTATCGTTCAATGATATCGACCAGGCATTGAATGAAGATGGTCGCATCGAGGAAATCAGCGCCCCCAAGACGGAAGAGAGGCTCGAAGATATTAGCAGGATGCGATATGAACAGCGCCGCGCCGAGGAAGAAGACGACGACGATGACCGAATCAAGATTAGCGATGACGTGGATTTGGATTTAGGCGCGATGGATTTAGGCGGTGGCGGCGGCGGATCCAATGATACGATGCCCATCCATTTGGATATCGAAGAGTTTGCGTAAAAAATGCGACAAAAAAATGCGATGATTTAGAAATGGATTCTTTGGTTTCGATTGTTTTTGTTACCACCATCTTGTACATTGTTGTCAAGACAATTGACATGAAGTATATCAAAAAGGAGATGCGACCATTGAAGGAGATGGTCCATGATGCTGCGGTTGTGGCGGTTTCGTGTGGCTTGGCCGTGTTTGCCGTGTTTTCGTTGAATAAACCCGTGGGGGGATTTATTGATGCGATTACCGAGAAAACGGCGATTCCCGCGGCGGCCAATGTATTTACAGGCGACCCGGGATTCTAAGGAACGACCTAAGGAACGACCTAAGGAACGACCCAAGGAACGAGAAATATAAAACAATAAATAATGGTTGGTTATTGTTTTATGCGACAATTATCGCTTTCGTATTACGCGATGCGGGTATCCAAATGTTTTCAGAACATCGACGACTTCATATTTTCCCGAAGCCAAATAGAGATTTACTAGGCCATTGATTTGCGGTGCGTCTGTATCATCGACCACCATGATTCCGCCAGACTTTAGTAAGATGTCCGCGTGTTTCATATCGCTCGTTGCGCAAAACTCGCTATGGCCACCATCTACGTGGACTAGGTCGTATGTTTGGTATCGGCCCTCCATCTGTGTAGGCATCGTCAGGGTCGAGTCGCCGATAATGTATTCGAACGCGACTTGGGGGAATATGTGTTCGATATAATTGAGACACGGCTGGGTGTATCGGTGGTGTCCGATGTCGAATATGGTGAATGTCGTGGCGGATGATGCCAGCAGCAACAACATCGCCGAATGTCCGGCGTTGAATCCGATTTCGCAAATACGTGATGGGGCCTGCCTTCCGCACCAAAACAGGTTGAGTTGTTTGTTGTATAACTCGGGGTATTCGCGGATGGATTGGTGGTGGTAGAATGAGTTGCCCTCGAACTCGGTTTCGGGGATGTGTTCGAGAATAATTTGTTTCAAATCCTCTAAGTATATCAACATTTCGGGGTACTTTTCGGCGTATTCTTGGGCGAGTTCCATTATTGAGAATTATGGGACGTTGTTTGTATATTTGTTTTGGGGTTCTTAGAAATAGGACATCTTATCCCCCAGGTTTATGAAAATCTGTCCATTGTATGGGACATTCTTTTCCATTGATTTTGCGATTGTTTTGTCGCTAATTTTGTCGAATCTAATACAATCGTATCTGCTTGCGTATTCGCGCATTAGTTGTCCAGTTGCAGCGTCAAATACACCGAATCCATTCTTGTAGAGTAGAGGTTCTTGGCCATGTTTTTCTATGAACTTTGTGCGTGCGTTACATTCACTGAATAATTTGTATATGTGGCCTTTGACTATGGTCCCATTTTTCACGGGGGCATCAAGTGCTGATGACGATTCGAATCCATTCAATATTGCGGCGGTCTTACGGTCTAGATATACATTCAAAATCTCGGTTTCATCGGCGGTCAATTTGGCAATGTATCCAAGGTTTTGGACACGGGTCTGTTTTGTTGGTTGGACAGCGTCGGTTTTGGATGCATCTTGGTCCCTCTCTACAAACATCCAGCGGAATCCGCAATATACCGTGTTGGCGATAACGGCTTTGGTCAAGCTGGGGCGTTTTATCATGCGGTTCTCGGCCATTAGTTGAGATGCGGATTCGTAGACCTTGATCAATTCCATTGTCTCGGGGTTGATTTGCTGGACTCGGGGGCCAAGGGTGACTAGAGGTTCTTGGAATCCTGTGACGGTCTTGGGGGCAGTAGTCGCACCCAGCTTATCAAGGATTTCACGATTCTGCTTTTCCAGGTTGTCTATTTTTGCAAATAACATATTAATCTTTTCATCGGATACGTTGTCCTTTTTTTCGAGTTCCAGCTTTAATTTCTCTATTTCGAGTTCGAGCCGATATTCTTCTTCACGCCTTGATGTCATTGTTATAGTTAGTAAGTAAAATTGCTTTATATTTTTATATATTTTCATATTTCATAACTTTATTTTTTATTTCATTTAATAATTCATATGGTATTTTGTTTCCATAAAATATTTTATAATCTTTTGTTCTGCAAAATGGGCAAATAATTGGACAATCCTCACCAGGACATCCTTGTACTAACCCAGATTCATCTAACCAACCACAATATTCAAAAAGTCCAATGTCAGCTTCATGTGTCGGTTTGTATTTATGATTTTCAAAACTCCAATAACATTTACGACATATTATATTTCTACAGACCAAACATTCAAACCTATCTTCAAAACAACGACAACAAGTATCATCTGTAAATGTTTCTGGTAGTATATTTTTATTGTCTTCATAAAAAATACATAATTTGTCATAGGAAAGATTAATAAACTTTTCAAAACAAATTGTACATTCTATACAACTTTTAATTTTATCAACAATCTCCACACTTTCCATATAATACTATAATTATAAATTATTACTTATATAATAATAATTTATAGTTTATTTTACTAAAAAAGCATCAGAGTTTTTGCTTTTAAAAACAAAAAGCAAAGATTGTCGATGCATTTTTATTAGTTGATTTTGCTTTTCAAAAGCAATTATGAATCAAAATCTACCTTGATAACACTCGGCGAATTAGGCTTAGTAAATAATACTTTTGTAATTTTCCGCAATACATTTGACAAATCAAAGTTTTTATCATTTGGATTATACCGCATTATTGTTATATTTTGCTCTAATAAATATTGCTCTCTTGCGTGTTCATACGTTATATCTCGGTCTGTGTGGTCATTTTCATCACATTCAATTGCCAAGTTGTAATCTTCAAAATACAAATCAATATAATATGTTCCAAACCGCTTCTGACGGGTTAACCGGAGTGCTTCTGAAAATGAGTTCTCTATAAATCCAATTGTCTGGGTTTCGATACACATGACAACATTAACATGGCCGCAATTTTCATTTATTTTCTTTATATACCGGTTTTTGAGATTGTATGTATTTTTTACTAGATTGTATGCGTCTTCCGTAAGCAACATGTGTATGCGATTGTGACCACCTCTCTGATTTAACTTTTCCGCTTGGTTTTGTTCAATAAAGTTGACGCCTTCTTTAAAGTTTTTTTTTACATACCTGGTTAAATTAATTTTTTGGGTATTGAACATATCCACCCGTTCATCAATGTTTTTAGTAAATGACATATGTTGGATAATATTAATGACAATTATATAACTTGTGTTTTCAATTTTACATATAAAATTGAAATCTTATATATAACTCAATCCATCAACCATATAGGATGAAGTGTTTGGCAAAAGACCGCAATAACAACGGATGTCGCAACTACAATCAACCCGACTCTCGATTCTGTAAGAACCACCAGTATATGAATGATTATAGTGACACGATGCTCGAGCAAACACGGTTGTGTTCTGGCTGTAAAAAGATGTATTACTTGGAACCTGGTATAAATCAGTGTTCTACATGTCATGGTCGAGGTGCGGCCAATCGCGAAAAACTGCGCGCCACAGCAGTTGTCGTGCCGTGTGGGAAACCCGGATGTACTCATTCAAAATCCGCCGACAATGCGTATTGCGGACTCCATCAGATTTGCGTATTTGTGGACGAATGTGCGAACGCCGGTACACGACCTTGTGCCAAGTATTTGCGCGGATGTCGAGTCCAGTTGTCGTCGGACTACATGAATCGGAGTTGTGCCGAATGTTTGGAAAAAGAACGGGTGCGAGACCATGCCGCGCGAAGCGCTGTGGTGTCTGACGTTGTCGATGGATTCAAGCAATGCTCGGTTTGTTGTAAGTCGAACCCAGTGGATTGTTATGTGGGCGCAAATGGTCAGGATACCAAGACATGTAAGGCATGTCGCGATGAGTTTGCGAGGCAAAATGAGAAGCGTGACAAAGAACATGTGCGCGAACTGGACAGGAAGAACTCGAAAAAGCCAGAGCGGGTGGCTGTTAAGAATGAGTGGGTTAAAAATAATTACGAAAAGGTTGTTTTAAAGACATTAAATTACCGTGACAGGCAACATAATGAAAATCAAGAAGCATACTTGGACCGTAATGCGGAAACAATGCGGATATGGCGTGAAAAAAATCCGGAAAAAGTTGCTGAAAATAATGAATCGCGAGTTATGAATGTTGGATATAAATATGAAGACTACAAACGAACAGCAATGAATCGCGGACACAAGTTTGAATTAGACCTAGTACAATTCGATTCAATCGTTAAAATGCCGTGCCATTATTGTGGGGATATTCAGGAAAAAGGGTTTAATGGGATTGACCGAATGGACCAACAACAAGGTTATGTTCTTACAAATTGTGCAAGCTGTTGCAGGCTCTGTAATTTTACAAAAGGGGCTGTTGACAATATATCATTCTTACATCGTATCGAACACATATTGACCAAAAACAGTATTATAAAGGGCAATTTGTATCCAGAAGCATTTGCAAATCATAATGGGTCGTCGTATTCTTTGTATAAAACTGGTGCTTCAAAGAGAGGCTATGATTTTGAATTATCGGAAGAAGAATATTACAAAATAATTCAGGATGAATGCTATATTTGTGGTAAGAAAACTGATGAAAATAATATAAATGGCATTGATAGGTTTGATAATGATGTTGGATATACTTTGGCAAACGCAAATGCATGTTGCGGAGAATGTAATTATATGAAACGCGATTTGGAATATAATGTTCTTTTCGACAGGTTTAACAAAATATATGAACACTCAATAAATAAAACACAAATTGAACCGAGTGTTTATATAATAGATACTCGAACCCCAAATAAAAATAAAAAATCCAAAGAAGAAATCCGTGAAGCATCACGGGTTAAAAAGGAAAATCAGCGACAAGCAATGCGTGAAAAATATGGAAATGAAGAATATAAAAAAAGACACGCTGAAGAACTCGCAAAATTACGCAAGGATAAAAAAAATGACAAATAAATATTTAATAAAAAACAGTTTTTTTATCAAATGAGTATAAAGAGACTTCCCGAGCATAACTAAAATACATGACGTGTAGGTCCCTAACTACTATAGGCCACGCCACACATACCAGCCATCACGCGCAAGACATTGTAAGAGTAAGCATAGACTCTGACCTTGGCAGTGTTGGTTCCAACAACAGTTCCTGAAGAAAGGACAAGCTGGAGGGTAGCATTGTCGATTCTGGAGAAGTTGCATGTGCCGCTTGGCTGGTGCTCCTCAGGCCTGAGGGCAAATGAGTACACGTTGATGCCAGTATCGGGGGCACGGGTGTGGTGCTGGAAGGGCTGGACAACGTCGAAGTAAGAACCCTCTCGCTCAGAGATTCTGTCCTGGCCGTTAAGCTGGAGCTTAGCGGTGACGACGGGGTTCTCGCCCCAGCAGTGCATGTTGAGGGCAGTCTCGGCGAGCACGAATGTGCCGGCATCGGAGACGAGGGAGCCAGTGTTGGCGCCAGAGTTTCCATCGAGGATGGAGTGGTCCCAGCCGGCGGCATTGTTGCCGAGGGAGGTGTTGGAGGAGACAAGGCCATCAAGAGCACCGGGCATCTGGAAGACACCGCCGGAGATGAAGGCATTGGCGCCAGAGGTCTCAGCCTGACCACCGAAGACGGCGATCGAGGGAGGGAGAGCATCAATGGCATCAGTGTAGTTGAAGGGTTGGGGTCCCATGACCTTGTACAAGGTAGATCCACCCTCCAAGGCATTGCAGTAGTCAACGTTGGAATCAGGCTGGACAACCCAGATGAGCTCCTTGCAGGGGTGGTTGAAGTTAATCTTGATCTTGTTACTGGAAGATCCGACAGACTCATCACCGGTGTATTGGAGCTGCTCAATGAGGTACTCATGGGGGTTCTGGGCCATCTTTCTGCGCTCGTCAGTATCCAAGAAGATGAAGTCAACATAGATAGAGGCGGCAACAAGGGACTGCTGGTAGGCAGTGGTGACGGCCTGGGAAGTAGTAGTGGTCTCAGACAAAGACTTAACAGCCCACAAGCACTCGCCAATGGGTCTGAAGTCGATGTTGATCTTGACCTCGTGGTACTGGAGAGCAACGAGGGGCAGAGCAAGACCGGGGTTTCTGCAGAACCAGAAGAGGAGGGGGACGTACAAAGTGGTCTCAGGGAGAGCCTTGCGGGGAGCGCAAACCTGGCTGGGGCCACCGGTGGAAGCGCAGGGGCCGTTGATGTCGGCGAATGCGGGGTCGCACAAGTAGGTCAGCTGGGTGGTGTGTCCGATCATCTTGTAGTAACCAGCCTGCTGCTCAGAAGAGAGGGTAAGCTGATTCCAGATGTGCATCCAGTCACCGTATTGACGGTCAATTCTCTGGCCGCCGATCTCGACCTCAACGAGGGCAATGAGCTGCTCGCCGGGGTAGTCTAACCAACGGGCATAGACAGGGCCAGTGCCGGAGGCGCCCATAGACTGGTTAATCTCGGGCAAAGTGACCTGGACATAGGTTCTGTAAGCCAAATCGCCGTTTCTGGAGATGGTGCAGGAAACTCTGCGGCCAAAGTCGGCTTGACCGTTGAAGGTCTGCTCGATGGACTCCATAGCGAAGTTGGTGTGTCTTCTGTAAGATACCTTCCAGAAGGTGATCTCGGGGTTTCCTGTAAGGAAAACGTCTTGTGCGCCGTAGGCTACTAATTGCATGAGTGCTCCTCCCATTTTTTATATATACTTCGGAAACATATTTTTTCCTAAATAATCGCGCAAAAGACGCGATTATAAAAAGCGGGATTTGGGGCATAAAATATAATTTTCCTACATCGGTCTAGGTACGGTGGACGGTAATATATGCGCATACAATCGCCAACGATATTAATGCGTTGTGTCCCCACTTTTAATCGTCGGGACATTATTTAGAGATGCCGCGCATTTGTAAACACGTGGGGTGTCGAAATCGTCCTCTTTATGGTACTGAATTGGGTCGCCCCCATTTTTGCGCCGAACACAATGAACCCGATATGAAAAATATGGCAATATTGCGGAGCCCGCGCACAAATGTTTCCAAGTGTATTGTTCCCACGTGTGGCGAACATCCGTCGAACTCGTGGTTTCGCGGTTATTGCTCATCATGTTATGTAACCCTCTTCCCAGAAGACCCTCTCACATTCCAGACAATGTATCGCTCCAAGCAACAAGCAACATATCAATTTGTGGATTCCCGCTTTGATGGATTTCATCACGAATTGCCGCTCTATATTTCGGGAGCTCGCATCGATTGTCGCATAGTTATCGCTGATACAGTGCTATGTGTGTCCGCCGACCCGAATGTAATATTGAGCGAAGATTGTACAACACCGTATAAAGTGATACTGATTGTATTCAACCCCAACAAATATTTGACCAACACCGGTCAGTCCGTAAATCCGATGCTATATATGCGATTGCCTCTATTAGAAGACGAAATCGCACGACAAATGGAGCGTATTATTGCCGGCAAAAATCGGAACAAAGTCGAAATTGTCCATCTATTCGCGACTACCTCAGAGTGTCCATCGACGAATTCTGCGTGATAAACTTCTCTAAATAATCGTCTTGGAAGATTTCGCGTTTTCCATTATGCGACTTTTGGAATATGTATTTGCCGTCGCGTTTTTTGACACTCCAACCCTGATCGAGCGAATTGTAGATGAATGCCATTTTATATATGGTTTTTTGGTCTAAATCCAGTTGGTTCATTTAGATATTTTGGCGAATTATTTATGGGTTTCCAAACGATGAATCTGCTTTACTGTAAGGTGCGTTCAAAATGCCGCGTTTTTCCAAGGAGTTCGAGCTAAGTATTTTTCCCATAAGGACATAAAATCTACCAAGTATATTATTTAGGATGAACGACGACGCACCAGCTATTGACTACCTTTTACACGAAGACGAAGCCCGTTATGTGATGTTTCCAGTGCGAGATGAGGATATCTGGAAAATGTACAAGAAACAGGTCGATTGTTTTTGGCGCGCGGAGGAGGTTGATTTGTCGAAGGACCTGGGAGACTGGAGCCGATTGAATGAGGACGAGCAATATTTCATTTCTATGGTGTTGGCGTTTTTCGCGGCAAGCGACGGAATTGTGATGGAGAATCTGGCGACGCGTTTCATGGCGGACGTTCAATTGGCCGAGGCGCGGGCATTTTACGGATTCCAAATTGCCATGGAAAATATTCATTCCGAGATGTACAGTTTGTTGATTGACACCTATATCAAGGACCGCGATACCCGCGGGCTAATGTTTTCGGCGATTAAAACCGTCCCATGTATCCAGAAAAAGGCGGATTGGGCGCGCAGATGGATTTCGGGCGACCAAACATTTGCCACACGTCTAGTTGCGTTTGCGTGCGTCGAGGGCATCTTCTTCAGCAGCAGTTTCGCCGCCATTTACTGGATTAAGAAGCGCGGACTAATGCCGGGGCTCACACTGTCGAACGAGTTCATCAGTCGCGACGAAGCATTACATACGGAGTTTGCGATTATGCTTTACAGCAAACTGTTGGAGAAACCGGACAAGATGATTGTCCAAAATATTGTGAGAGAGGCGGTCGAAATCGAGAAGGAGTTTATTACGGTTGCGTTGCCGTGTCGAATGATTGGTATGAATATGAAGCTGATGTCGCAATATGTGGAGTTTGTGGGCGACCGCTTGTGTGTACAGTTGGGTGTGCCGAAGATTTATGGAGTTCCGAACCCGTTGGACTTCATGGAGTTGATTAGCGTCGATAGCAAGGTCAATTTTTTCGAGCGTACAAATAGTGAATATGCGATGGCGAACAAGGAAGTTGCGGGGGACGTGTTTGATTTTAATGCGGAGTTTTAGAGCTTTGTCATTCGGTTTAAACCTTAGGTAGGTTTAACCCTTAGGTCCTGATAATGTTGTTATAATATTATATACCAACATTTGCGTGAATGAGTACAAAACGCGAACGTTCTCCGAGTCCCACAAAAGAATCAACACATAATGCAAAAAAATACAAAGAAGAATCGTCACCTCCAAAATCAATGAAATTTTTATTACGCGAGAAGGGGTTTCTACAAAAATGGGAAAAAATCACGGAAACAAATAAATCATCGCGGTTTTACTATAACAGCCGAACCGGTAAAAGCATGCGTACCACTCCATATCAAGATATCAAGAGCAACCATTATTCTACCACGATACCACAATTCTTAGAAAAATATGGACCCAATAGAACAATCGATTATTTGATAGAATTGCTCGAATCTTATATTTTCCATTTATACGAGAATAAGAAAGAAATATATATTCAAGACATACTCCGGTTTGATGTATTGGGGTTTGGTCACGGAGGAGAAGAAACTGCTCGGCCAAACAGTATCAACCCGAAATATATGCCTGATAGCATCACATTTTGTATACCATCGAATATAATTGGAATAACGACTCATCTCAACCCAAGTATTGAATATGCGCACACGCAATATAGTAAAAATCAAAATCTGTCACGTTCCGAAAAAACAGGACTCCGAGATACAATCAGCCAACAATATCAAAAAAAAAGATATAAATGCAATTATGATATTTCCAAAATAAAAAATGCTATACAAAAATTGGTTGAACTAAGCGAAGAAAAGGCCCATACTCCATATGAATTAAACATAATTATGAAAAGCACAATTCCACAACTTATCGGAGAATGGTGCTCGAAAGAATGGGATGATTATATCAGTTTCAAATACGATGGTATGGAACGAACCACACAAGCATTTCGTGAAAAAATCATTACGGAAAATGATGTTGCCGATGCATTTCCAGCAGCGATTGAAATATTGAAAGAAAAAGAAAAATCGATTATTCGAGAAAATGCCATGTGCGTTGAAGGCGCACAGCGCTCGGTAACAGATTCGCTTAAATCTCATAATCTAGTAACCAATGCTGATAAGAAAAAGATGATTCCGCAAATCCAGTTATTATCCAGTGATTCCGGATTGTATCCAAATGTGCTGTCTAATTTTGTCGTTTTGTTCAGCGTTCGGAGTGGAGACCCTCAGTTCGATTCATTTATGAATGATGGATTTGCGAGTCTAAGGAGCCATTTGATTGAAAAATACGATATGGGCAGTGGTAAATACGGCTATGATATCGATTCATTATATGAAAATCAAATAGGACTCGAACCAAATAAGAATGGATTACCATATAAAATGTTTCAAAAGTTGTCGGTTGTTTTTAATATAATGCCGCCCGATTATCGATATATTTCTGATTCCAGAAGGGTGTTGGACCCTACAAAATTATTTGACATGCTTTCTTATTATGGTAGTATTCCGAGATATACATCGACTAGTTGTCGCAGTAGGCATGACATCAAGGATGTGCCATTCTATGATTCCGAAGGTGGTAGTAAAAAGACGCGCAAACGCACGCTTATAGGTCGCACGCTTAGTGGTCGCAAACGCACGCTTAGATGTCGCACGCTTAGGTCGCAAACGCACGCTTAGGTCGCAAGCACAAGTTTAGTATAAATAATTATATATTTATACTACACATTCAAATTGCCCACTACGTGGGCGATGCTGATTTTGCATTTACACAATGGTATAAAATATTCCTTTATTATATAATGAGTTCTTCAAAAAGAAAGAAGACGCCAACACCACCATCATCGCATGAATCATCACCGAAATCATCACCGGAATCATCAAGGAGAGTCCGTCCTAAAAATAAAGAAGAACGCGTGGCATCACAAGTCGATCAAAAGGCAAACGCAATAATTGAATTATTGGATAAACAAAAAGAAAACAATGTGACACTTTTTATTTCACCGGACATTAAACGACGTATTAGTACCTTTGTTTCTGCGCATGTTACCCGTGAATTGGCATTTGATATTTATGAATTATTACAACGTATTCGAGTCGAGTTTCCAGACTACAATCAGTATATCATTTCAAATATTTTTATAAGTGAGTTAGTGAAAAGAATGAGAGCCTTGGATTTTGAAAATAACGAAGTCGTAGAACACGGTATGAGATGCATATCCATATTTTGTGAAGAAAATGGCCTTCGCATTGATGACATCGTTACTATTAATTGTGTTTTAATTGGACATAGTAATAATAAAACATGTGATGTTGCGAATATGTCAAAAAAGAAAGTTGCGAATGCACCACCTATAATTCATGCGGTTGCTCCCGGTCATCAAGCATTATTTACAATGGTGCCACATATTGGTGATGTTATGTCCATAAACCCCCAAACTGGAACGCCATATATAGAAACATTAAGAGATGTACGCAGAAAAGTAAATACATATTATGAGAACCACAACACATATTACGAAGAACAATTGAAAATAATGAAAGAATTATTACAAGAACTTAAACGATTTAAAACTATTAATTTTTTCCCAGATAAAGAAGCACAAAAAAAATACTTGTATAAAGTTTTAAATACATACGATTTGGGTTTACGAACATATACTAAAATTGATGATATTGATATTGATATTGATTATGTTATTGAACATTTAAAAATGCTTATAGAAAAAAAAGAAAAAGGAATAAAACAAAACAAAGATACTATTGAAAAAATTAAAACACGAGAAGAATCTGTGTTTGGCACATATAGTTCATTAAATCCAAACGTATTGCCCCTAAAAATACTAGAGGGCACAGAATGTTCAGATATTAACAGGCCTACTTTTTTTGTAATATTTGAATCGCAGCTTGAAATAGTGAAATGTATTTTTTATTTATTTATGAAATATGGTAATGATACAAAGAGTGGATATTTAATGATTGGTAATTACAATAACTACGAAGAGTGTGTTGATACTTTTAAAGACACATTAAAAAATAACGGTTTAAACCGCAGAACAAATTATTTAAATAATTTTGATATAACCAGTTCTAATGCTATTTCACGCCACGTTTTACAAAACTTATTGGATTATATGTATGATGGTTTAAATCCGAAAATGGATGATATTTTACCAGCAATATCGGATAGTGGAGGTCGAGAATTAAAAATGGATCCTTCTTGGGTTGTCTCCTATTTATTTCCTATTATTAGCACAATATATATTACATGTTGTCGTGTGGGTGAAATGCCAAATCGGGGTCTGACAAGAAAAAAAAGTGACCCTAAGCTTGGTAGCGACCCTAAGCTTGGTAGCGACCCTAAGCTTGGTGGTAGTCGTTATAAAAAATCAAAATGCCCATATTGTGGTAATCATACAAATAGTATGATGTATTTTGATTTTAGAAATTATCAAAAGATTGTTACCAAAATAGTGTCGTGGGATAAATTATTTGTCGATACGGCAGTCCAAAAGAATAAAAACCCCACCACAAGTAAAATTGGCGATAAACGAAAAACTCGAAAGGCGATTTCGGCCAAATAATCTATTCGATGGGTGTCTGTTTCATTGCGCAATGAACCCCACCGCCCATTTTAATAAGTTCGCTCAGCGGGACGCAAACCACGGGTTTTTTCGTAATGGATTGTAGCCTCTCGCTCCCTTCGGTCGCCAGGACAAAATTGTCAAAACACACAAAATTACACATATAATCTCGCTGTTCGTCGTCCGTTATTTCGCAAATGCGGTATCCCAGAAGTTTCAAATAGTTGGCAAGTGGAAGAGAGGCAATCTTTTTTTCCGCGGTTTCATACACATCGACGATAAACATTTTCGCGCCGGACCAGATGACCGCCGTGTCATCGATGAATCCCAGCATCAGGTCCAAGTGTATTATGGCGGGGTCGCTCGATGTGATTCGTGCCACTTTATGGGACCCAAAGACGTCGGCCACCATCAAATCGCGGATTGCCAGTCGGCTGGTCCTCGGCCCGACCATGACAAATGATATACCGCGATGATAGAGGTAGTCGCCGCCTTCCAAGAATCCGCGCTCCACTTTGCGAACGGGTTTCGAAGATTTTATTCTAAGATTGCTGGTTTCTTTAATTCGAGTCGGGTTGCGAAACTTGCCGACCACAATATGGGTCGGTGTTTCGACATAAGGGTCTTGGATAAAGACGGAATCGGATGAACCCGACTTGTCTTTCATCGATATAACGCGAATATCGTGCTGAACTAACACGTCAACCATATTGTCATATTGAGTGCGCAATAAATGACTAGCATCATGCGGCGGGCATATTATAACAGTTTCCTTGCGTGGCATTGTTATAATATTATTGACGTTATTCTTCGCGCACGATTTATCGAATGTTGGACGCCTCTATGACTTGCGGCAAAATTGCGATTTTCTGGTCTTGCGAGAGGTCGCTGTATCCGGCTACTTGGTAACCCAAGTAGTGGTTGAACATATACCATTGTTTCGTGGGCATCAGCGACTTCCACAAAATATCGTTCTGGTATATCCAATGCGCCTTGGTGTGATAGAGGTTCGCCACATTACTATCGAACAATTCCATTAATATCGGCATCATGGCGCGATTCACTAAATAGCCTGCGCCGTTTGTGGATGACGAAATCCGCGATACCAAGTCGCCTACGTGGTCGGGCATTACTACTGGCGAACATGTGGTGAGCATCATGACATCCCAGGGCAGGCGCATATCGAAAAACGCGGCCAAATCGGCGTGGATTTTGTCGACATCCGCGATGAAGCGGAAATCGTCTTCCAAGATTAGGGCATTCTGGTATCCCATTTCATACGCCAGATGTAGTGCGTTGGTGTGGCTCATGAGACAGCCCGTGTTGGGGCACCCATTGTAGCTGGATGCGGGGAATCGAATGATTTTGTCGGGGTCAATGCCGACTCGCGCAAAGTCGGCTTCAATCTCGGCGCGACGGTCTGTGCGGGCATCCATATTGATATAAATGATTTTATCAATATGTTCCATTGGTTGTGTATTTTCGGCGGATGCCTCTAATTGGATTTAGGCGAAAATATATAAATCGGCATTTCGTCGATGTTGATTAGCATGCCCTTCTGCGCCTTGGCAACGCGGTACTTTGCAAAAACGGGCTTTTTCAGAATGTCTTTCGGCACCAGGTTATTCACAATTCGCGCAATCATCTTGTATAATTTGAATCCGGGATACCTCTCTTCACCGCTGGATTTATACAGGATATTCTTGCCGTAATCGTCTTCACACCATTCGTCGATGAGATTCTTCAGCTCGACGGAATCCGATTCCATTGTGAAGTCATAGAGGGAGCAACCAAGTCGCGAAATGTCGAAACTGGGGTTCGGGTCAATGACGGGTTTCTTGGGATTGAAATACGGCTCGCAATTGTACTGGGAATTGGCGTCGCCGTTTTCGGAGAAACTGTCGCTACAGAAACGGCGACCATTGAATTGGTAGATGGCGCGGCCGAAGTCGATGAGCTTGAAGATGCGGCCAAAGGTCGGCACGCGGTAGTATTGGCCCTCGAATAAATACTGGATATGGTCCAGGTCGGTTTTTACCCACATGATGTTGTTGGTGTGGAGGTCGTTGTGCGTGAAACTGAACATCTTCTGGTAAGTCGCGAGAACAATTAGGATTTGGAAGAGCGCGGCGAAAGTCTGTTTTGGCGACAGAGCACGCGATACGAGGAGTTCGTCGAAGGTTCCGTCGCACCTCTCTTGGAATATGAGTTGGACTGGGAAGTCGTGTAAATAGGCGAACATTTTTTCGTCGTCATCGTCGTCCTCGTCGCTGTAATCGGTATAGTCGGATGAGTTGTCGTCTTCGCCAGATGGCTTGCATTCGCCACAATAGGATTTTCCATCGACTGTTGTAAGGTATTTGTCGGATACTACTTCGCAACCACATTCGTCGCATTTGTTGGTGACATCATCATCGTCGCTAACAGTTGAATTGGATATCGAGCTGTCGTCGGATGAGTCAGAGGGCGCGCGCTCTCGTGCCTCGGCAATGTATTCAGTTTCGACGACAATGTCCTCCAAATTGTTGGAAGAAGATTTAACCGCGTTATCTTCGATTGTAGTGTCATTAGTTGATGATGACACAGTCGTGTCATTGGTTGATGATGACACAGTCGTATCATCTAAATCCTCTATTCCAAGGTCAATCGTTTCGTCTTCCGCAATATTCAGCTTGTCTCGGTTTCTCCGCGAACCCGGCCCCGACTTTTGATTGAAAAGCGCAAACGCAGTGTCATCCAAGTCGAAATACTTGGATATGTTCTTCGAAAAGTATTCGGAATCTTCCAAGAAGTCAATATCATCCGCAACATTGTATCTGAACCTCGACTGGATTCCCAGAAAAGACCCATAATATTGGACACCATGAATCCATCCGTGGTTCTCATGCATCATAGAGGTCAAATAAGAGAAGAATCCATCGACATATGCGGAGTTATTGGCGTCGAGTATTTTAGGAAAACACGTGTCCTTGGTAGAATCCAGCGTCGGGAGTTGGCGTATCAGCGGATTCTCCAAATCGTATTTGCCACGAAGAAAATGAAGTGGGTCCAATAGAGGCGACGACTTCACAAAAATCTTAGCATCTTGCGACTTGGTACCTTCAGACACCGTATTCAAACTGGTCACAATATTTCTGTGATTTAGCGTGATTTTCTGGCAATTGGTCGAGTCCATATTGAAAAACAGATTGTACAGCGGATTATACGATTGGAGCCCGCTTATGCGAAATGGATTGTAATCGTACAATGTTTGGTCATTATCGTCTTGTTCGGTCCATTGCTGTGCCATGGTTTCTAAATTGGGGATTCGAACCTTCTGATAATTCAATTTGAATGGATTCATTGGATGTAATGATATACCTAAATCAACCAATATTTATATTTGTAAACAACGCATATAGTTGTGCCTCTATACATCGGGTTTAGGGAAACCCTGGCGTTACACATGCGATTTAAATATATGAAACAATCCTATATTTCAATTTCTTCTAAATGACTCTTGAATTACGGAAGTTTGATATGAGGTCGATTACGTTCGACCCGAAAGAAAACAAAGGTCCCGTTATTGTCCTCATTGGGCGTCGTGATACTGGCAAAACCTTTTTGGTCAAAGATTTGCTCTACTTCCATCAAGATATTCCGATTGGTACAGTCATATCCGGCACAGAAGCGGGTAACGGTTTTTACGGGAAACTCGTGCCGAAACTCTTTATCCACGAAGAATACAACACGGTCCTTATCGAGAATGTGCTACGTCGCCAGCGCGCGGTGATGAAGCAGTGTAACCAGGAGATGGAGACCTACAAGAAATGCTCCATCGACCCGCGCACCTTTGTGATTCTCGATGATTGCCTCTATGATAACACGTGGGCGAGGGATAAATTGATGCGCGCCCTGTTCATGAACGGCAGACACTGGAAGGTGATGTTAATCATCACTATGCAATACCCGTTGGGTATACCGCCAAATCTCCGCACCAATATCGATTACGTTTTTATATTGCGCGAGAACTATTTAGCAAATCGTAAGAAGATTTGGGAGAATTTCGCGTCGATGTTTCCCACATTGGAGTCGTTTTGCTCGGTAATGGACCAGACGACCGAGAATTATGGCGCGTTGGTTTTGAACAACAATGCCAAGTCGAACAAAATAACGGACCAGATTTTTTGGTACAAGGCCGAGGACAGACCGGATTACAAGTTGGGGTCGAAGGAGTTCTGGGAATTATCGAAGAATCTTACGGACGATGATGAAGGAGACGAATATGACCCGAATGCGAAGCGAAAAGCGAAGGGAAACAATATTATGGTGAAGAAAACGGGGGGTTCGGGTGGGAAATGGTAAAATATTTTGTAAATATTATAGTTATTTACAAAATTATAAAATGATTATTTTACGTTTGCTTATTTAAAATATGCTTTTAAAAATAAAAGCATTATTACACTTAAAGATATATCAATTATACACTTATAATATGCAAGAATTAAATATAATCGAACTTATTGAAAAAGGTCCTCTATCTAAGCTGTCAAATGTTTGTAATAATAAATTATTGATAAAAATTAAAGAATACTTTACTAATTACGAGCAACAATTATTTATAAGTAATTTTTATTGCTATTTAAACTATGACCCAAATATAGAGTTTGTTATTGATTTGGATAATATATGGAAATGGATTGGGTTTGGACAAAAAGATACAGCAAAAAGGTTGATGGAAAAATATTTAATTGAAAATACAGATTATAAAATCTTTGCTCCGAATTTGGCCGGAGCAAAAAAAGAACAAAGAGGAGGACATAACAAAGAAATTATAATGATGACAATAAATGCGTTTAAACGTATATGTTTGAAAGCTGGAACAAAAAAGGCATGTGAAATACATAATTATTATTTAAAAATTGAAGATATTTTGACAGAATTAATAAATGAAGACGCAATCGAATTAAAACAACAATTAGAACAAAAAGACAATATTATACAAGATATACAACGAAATACACAATTAATAATAGAAACCGCAAAAATAGAAAACCAAAAAAATGTTGAAAAAGCAATAGTTTCTCAATTTCCCGTAAATACAGAGTGTATTTATATTGGAACAATTGATAATACAAATGAAGAAGGTGAAAAATTAATTAAGTTTGGTCATTCAAATGATTTGGGAACTCGTGTTTCGTATCATCATCATAATTCATATAATAATTTTATATTAATACATGCGTTCAAAGTTAAAAATAGAACAGAAATTGAAAATCTTATAAAACTTCATCCCAAAATAAAAAAACAATTAAGAAAAATAAATATTCAAGGTAAAAATAAAACCGAAATACTATCATATGATTCATGCTTTACTATTGACAAATTAATTTATTATATAAAAGAAATAATTCGTATAAAAACATATAGCTTAGAAAACTTTGATAAATTATTATTAGAGAATGAACAATTAAAGTCTGAAAATGAAAAATTAAAAGAAGAAGCAATAAAACTTAGCGTATCAAATAATGACTTGTCTTTAGAAATATCACAACTTAAACAAACAAACGCTATTCTTATAGATAAAACAAGAATAGTTGAAGAATCTGTTTTTCAGACATATACAGAAGATGTTATTTTAACTAAGTTTCATACTTTTATAAATAAAATGTGTATTGTTCGAAATGATGTCGAAGAATCATCTGTAAATATAGAAAGTCACTTTCGTATATGGAATAGAGAAAAACCAAAGAAGGAAGTTTTTCATGCGTTTAAAGATTATTTGGATAGACGATTTAAACCATCACGGGTTACAATGAATGGACAATTAGTTAACGGATATATAGGAGTTAAACTTTTAGAAATAAAACACAAAAAAAAGTTTGCATCACCAGTGCCAATCGAATCATTTATATTTCAAGTATGTAGATTTAATCCTTGCGGTAAGATATTTAATACTACACTTTTAACAGAATATCGCAAATGGAAAAAAAGCGTATCAATTGATATTGGTGAATCTGATTTAAAAGAAATAAAAGAATATTTGGATTCATCTGAATATACATTAAAAGCGACTGTTTGGACATCAGAAGGTTCAAATGAAGGATACTATGGTATAATGCTAAAAACAGATGACCCACCTTGTAAAAAAACGTCATCAACTGGTAAAGCAGTTGAAAAACGTGAATTATCATCTGGAACATTGATCGGGAGATGGGATACTATTGCAAAGGCAGCCAAATATGAAAATATATCAGCTGCAAAGATGAGCAGAAGTGTTAAAAATCGAACTGAATATAATGATTATTACTATTGTACATCTTAAATATTAAAAAGATTTAGCAAAATAATCTTACGGACGATGATGAAGGAGACGAATATGACCCGAATGCGAAGCGAAAAGCGAAGGGAAACAATATTATGGTGAAGAAAACGGGGGGTTCGGGTGGGAAATGGTAAGCACCGATAAAGCGAAGCACTCTGTATTTTTGTTTATTAATCACAATAAACAAAAATCAATTATCGAGTTCTCGAATTACGTTTGCCTCTCTTTGTCTTGCGTTTCTTATTCAATTTACGTTTTTTGGAACCGCCTGGTGATTCAAATAGGGCTTTACTAGGGGTTTGACTAGGGGTTCCAGGATAACCTCCAGGCGCATCATCCCCAAATAAGTTTCTTCCTTTATTAGCAGGTGTTCCAGAGCTCAATTTAATCGGACTTTTACCATGAGGGGACCGCAATGGCCTGTATTCGGGCGACTCACCTAACGCCATCATTTTGATTTTTGGAGACTCATCAAACTCGAATACAGATTTCGGTCTACTATTCTTTTTTCCAGCTATATCAACCCTTGGATTAATCCGTTTATCATATTTGGCGATTTCACTCTCTATATACATGGTTTCATCTCCAACTTCAATTGGAAAAACAATCCCACTAAATATAAAACTATCTTGGTCCGGATTACATACCATAATTTCATAGGTGCTAATCTCTTCGCCCTCCGACCGTGTCGAAGCATAACCAGGAACACTAGTTTTGCACAAATATTCGTAAAATATTTTGTCTTCTTCAAAGATAGAGTTGCTATAGCCAATCGTATTTGAATCTGGATTGTAACCATAATTTTCTCGCAATACGGTTTGAACGTCGGTTCGGTCTGATGCTCCATCGTAGATACCTTTCATTACATCCGGATTATCTAAATGTAATAGCTTGATGTCTTTGGTTGCGGTCCAGGCGTGTATAATGCCATATTGCTTAACATCTTCTGACGCAAGACCAAAAAATGTTGGAGCCGATTTAAGAACTACCGGGCTATCTGTTTTTCTATCTTTATTCGCAATGTAAAAAGGCGTATCGCCGCGATACAAAATTGTTCCTTGCGAAATAGTATAAGTTTCTGGATTTGTTGAAGATTCCGCCTTTTGTGGTGTGAACATCTATATAATTATTGCCTAAAAATATTATTACACTCAGTACACCGACCAAAAAGAAAAATGAAACGAAAATCGTGTTATTTTTCATTTATGGTTGTAATTTAGCATAATGCGCGAAGCTATTATAGCAAAATGAACCAACGTTATTGAATAGCAAAAATTATATACAATATATATATGCCACCCAAATCTAAGCCCAAACCAAAGAGGGGCACTGCTTCAAAAAGTGGCAAAGACCGAGTAATCACAACATTTGAAATTGGAGCTATACCACATTCCACTGTGTGGCCGCCCGTATTAAAAGGCGCAGTATCCGAAGGAAATGCCCTGGATATATTCTCGGACTATTGGGGATTAGAAGCAAAGACACACGGTGAAAAGGGGGCCAAAAACCCAACACATTTACGAGGGATTTCGGGAGTAGCCGACGCCGCATCTGTTTATAAAAAACAACCGGACGACCCATTTTGGGATGATATTCGCGATACACGCTGGGCTAAATATTTGGCGGGTGTTGATATAGAATCCGTGTCAATATGCGCGCTAACTGGGTTGCCATTTATTCCGACGATTGATGGCGATGACCTGGACCATTGCGAATCTGCGAGGCGAACTTCGTTGATGGGAATACCGATTTCCACCTTTAATTGCGGACACGGCGGTATATGGGACGATCGGGTTTTGGTCACACATACAATCCCAGAAGCGAATCGTAGCGCCGGCGAAGGCTCTTATTTCACGGGCACTCAGGAATTGCGTTTAGGCCGTTTATCGATGCTTTTAAACTCTAAGGCTAAGCTTGAACGGATTGACGGTGCTGTGCTGGAAGACAAACCCTGTTTTTCTTTGAAACATCCGTTCCACGAAATTAGTTTTATCGCACCCACCAGTGTAAAAAGGTTAATAAGTGTCGTTGACAAGAGAATGAAAAAAAGCGCGGTTTTGACAACAGCATTAAAAATTATCGAGAAAACCGGCCTGGACAAACATGTGAATGCGCATGTGGAAGATTTGAAAAGGTGGCCGACTTTACATGGGATTTTGGAAGTGATTAACCGACAAGTATGTGTAGATTTGAACACATTATTCACGGGTGCCAGAATACAAATGAATGGAACACAGCTTCGAGCCGTGGATGATATTTTGAAGCTCCCCACCGTTGGACCGGACACGATTGATTTGCGCGACCCGCACAGATTGAATCGCGAATCCAAAATATACATTTTTCCACCCTTTGGAAAGATAAACCAACTCTCGTTTTTAGCACAACGATTTGAGAATATACAGGGGTCCATATTTGAACGTATTTTAGAAATACTGTATGATATTGGTGAGCGAAAGGGGATGGGTCCTGGGACACATTGGGTTTCCACCTATGTAAATGCTGAAAAAACAAGCGGCGAACTGAAAGTGGCGCCACCCAAGCCGCCTCCGCCGCCGCCAAAAGAAAAGTTTGATATAACAAATCCAGCTCATTTGGCGGTTATTAAAGAGAGTATTGATGACTGGTTAAGGCTTAATATCAATGGTTCTGTGGATGACTATTTGGCAACAAATGGTATTACTAAAATAATTACGGGTTATGATGTTTCGGCGAGAGAATCCGTTGCAGTTAAAAGGTATATTCGAGAAATATTAGAAGTGGAACGCAAGGAAATGCGCGCCAAAATAACGAAGTCGGACAATGAACGGTTGAATAGTCTAATTAGTGCTCTTGAAAAGATAGATGATGATATTGCTGCAAATGCTGGTTCACATGTCAGTGCTAGTGCTAATTCCTATTCCGAAAGAGAAGACTCGCCCCCTAGTAGCAAAAGTACCAAT
>JACCDJ011801627.1_pt1 | contig 25355 bp, 21 predicted proteins | sample 7444481 | NCBI WGS metagenome assembly JACCDJ01 (sample SAMN15323435, study PRJNA562643) | freshwater metagenome | isolation source: river surface water | place: USA:Blue River Watershed | collected 2017-08-15 | reverse complement strand
GCTAAATAACAAATAGTTCGCAAATGCGAAGGGAGCCGAAGTTTCACTCGGCTCCCTTTTGCTTTGCTCGCTAAAATGGCGAGCATGTCTGAAAACAACTTGAACCGTTCGTATGGCCAGGGGGCGAAGGGTGAGCCAGAGGCTCCGACCGCCAAAAGAGTAGGTTTCATTACTCGACTGCGCTACAACTTTGATAACTCGATCGCACGAAGTGGTGCGTTCGTGGCATACATGTTTGGTGCTCTCGTCATCATGTCGATCCTCGTGGTCATCATTAAATACGCGCTGTATGCAGTGCCGGCGCTATATTCGGGCGACCCACTGGCGGCCCCAAACTTTGAGACCTTCTGGGGTTCATTCGCAACCTTGCTTGGCAAGGGCGGCGAGGCCACCTGGGCAGATCGCATCCTAGGAATTCTTTACTGGGCAATCACCGTAACCATCGCCGGTAGCGTGACCGGTTTTATCGTTGGTGTTATTCAGCGCACCTTCGAGCGCTTGCGCAAGGGCAAGAGCCCGGTTGTTGACTCGGGTCACACCCTGATTCTTGGTTGGTCTAACCGTGTGTTCCCAATCTTGAAAGAACTTGCGATTGCCAACGAGAACGTGCGCAAGCCACTCGTTGTGATTTTTAGCGAGCAGAGCCGCGAGTTTATGGAAGACGAAATCGAGTCTCGCGCCGAGGGTCTTGGCAAGCTAAAGGTCATCACTCGTTCGGGTGACCCAACCAACCCTGGCGACCTAAAGCGCGCCAACATTTCGGGCGCCAAGTCGATCATCATCTTGGATGAAAACGAGGCCGGCGATGCCACAATCGTTTCGACCGTTCTTGCCGTGAAGTCGGTTAACGCCAACCCTCGCACTCGCATCATCGCCGAGGTTGATGACCCACACACCGCCGAGGCACTCGAGACCGCAACCGAGGGTCGCGTCATTTCGGTTCGTTCACACGATGTGATTGCACGCGTCACCGCGCAGGCCTCACGCCAGCCAGGTCTTGCAGCAGTCGTGCTTGATCTGCTCGACTTTGCCGGTGACGAAATTTACTTTGCTTCGGTTCCGGCACTCGCCGGCAAGACCTATGCCGACGCAATCTTGGCCTTCAACACCGCATCGGTTATCGGCATCGTCGACGACAAGGGTGCCACTCACCTGAACCCTAAGCAGGGCACCAAGCTGACTGCGAAGACTCAGATCATTGCAATTGCCGAAGACGACGACAAGGTCATTTACACCGGTGTTCGCGAAGACATCGCCAACAAAAAGATCAGCGCCAAAAAGTTGCCAGCCGCCAAGGCCGAGCACCTATTGGTTATTGGTTGGTCATCGATGGGTCGCTCGGTTGTTGCCGAGTTGTCAGCCTTCTTGCCAAAGGGTTCATCGGTGCACATCGTTGCGCAGAGCAAGTTTGTTGATGCAGCCGAGCTCGCCGACCTAAAGTTTGGCGACGTCAAGGTTAGCCACGCAACCGTTAGCGGCGACATCGATGAACTGATCGCTGCCGCTTCGGCAAAGAAGTATGACGAGGTCATCATCCTTGGTTATCGCAACGCGATCAGCGAGAGCGAAGCCGATGCCCAGACCATGTTGACCATGTTGCAGATGAACCAACTGTTTGAGGCCGACGGCAATGGAGTTGAGCCAACCCGTTTGGTTGCCGAGATTCTTGACAGCCGCAAGGCCGAGTTGGCTCGCGTTGCCGCAGCCGACGACCTAGTGGTTAGCGACAACCTAGCTGCGCTTTTGATTGCTCAGGTTTCTGAGAACCCAGCACTTGCGCCGGTGTTCGACGACCTGTTCGACGCCCATGGCGCATCGATCAACGTTCGCCCGATCGAACACTATGCGCCACTTGGCAAAGAGATCGAATATGCCGAGTTGGTTGCCATCGCTCGTGCGCACGGCGAATCGGCAATCGGTTACCGCTTGTTGGCAAACGCCCCTGGCGACCCAGCTTCGGGTGTTCAGATGAACCCAGCAAAGACCGCGAGCTTCAAGCCGATTGCTGGCGACGCACTGGTTGTGATCTCAGGCTTATAGTTTGAGCATGATTTCAATGGATGTGGCCGGGGCGAAGGAAGCCCTGGCCATTTTCGTTAACCCCGAGAAGCTGGCGTTTTTTCCGAAGTTCTTTAAGGCTGGTCCAGGCGAATACGCCGAGGGTGATCAGTTTCTGGGCGTCACCGTGCCCAACGTGCGAACCGTTGCCAAGCAGTTTGCCGGCCTGACCGAAGCCGAAATCTATGAGTTGGTGCAATCGCCGATTCACGAACATCGACTGCTGGCACTGATTATGTTGGTGGCCAAGTGGAAGAAAGCAAAGACCGCTTCGGCCCAGCAAGAACTATTCGATTTTTACCTGCGCCTGGTCTATGAGGGGCACGTCAATAACTGGGATTTGGTCGACACCTCGGCGCCATACTTTGGCATGTATTTGGTGGGCAAGCCCGATGCCATGCAGTTGCTCGAGTCGCTAGCTCGAAGTGAAAAACTTTGGGAACGCCGAGTGGCAATCATGTTCACCTTTGCCTCGACCAGGGCTGCCGTTTTAAAGATCGGCCCTGCCGATTTTGAACCCACCCTGCACATCGCCGAGATTCTGGTGAACGACAAACACGACCTGATTCACAAAGCCACCGGATGGATGCTCCGCGAAGTGGGCAATCGCGATATTGCCGAATTGCGAAGATTTTTAACCCGCTACGCGGGAACAATGCCGCGCACCATGCTGCGCTATGCCATCGAAAAGTTGGCGCCCGAAGAGCGCAAAAAGTGGTTGGGAGCGAAAAAGACTTTGTCGAAATAACAAGGTCGTGAATCTTCGGTGAGCCGAATATTTCAGTTAGATTATTGGCGGGGAATACCTAGAGAACCAGAAAAGGACCTCGCTTGAAGAAATTGATTGCCTGCTTGGCTGTTTTAGCCTCGGCTCTCTTTGCCAGCTTGATGAATCCGATTGCCTCTTTTGCGGTCGACACGGTTTCCGTTTACAAAGACAACATTTCAGGCGTGAATGCAAACGGCGTGAATTGGATCGGCGCAAAGGGATCGAAGCTTTATTGGCAGCAGGGATCGTCGCTCTACGTCTTCGACAAGGACACGAATCAGACCACAAATCTGATCACCGGCACCTTTAACGGTCAACCGTTTGCCTTTGCCGGCGATAAGTTAATCTTCAACGTTTACGTATCAAGCAACCCGGGGCAGGAGCCCTATGTGACCGATGGCACTATTGCCGGAACGCAGTTGCTTAAAGACATTACGGCTGGCACGGGCCAATCTATGCCGGGGAGCTTCAAAACCCTAGGCAACAAAGTTCTTTTCAGAACGTGGCCGAATCAAACCGGTCAGCGTGGCTTGTGGGTCACCGATGGAACGACTGCTGGAACTACGAAAATCCGCGACTTCAACTATTTTCCTGGCATGAGCGACGCGGCCGAACTAGGTGGCCGCCTTTACTTTGGTGCTGACCCATCGGGCTACAACACAACTATTTGGTCAACCGACGGCGTAAGTGCATCTCAGGTTTCAACTGTCACCACCACTCAAGCCAAGTTTGCAACTTTTGGCAGCTGGGTATATTTCGCCGGCGAAGCAGCCCAGGCCGCGCTTGCTAACTACAACGCAAGTAAAACCGGAACCGAGTTGCTGAGGACCAACGGAACCACTACCGAGTTGGCTGCAGATATCAATGCCGCCGGTTCATCTTCGCCCGACTGGTTTGCAGTTCTGAACTCGGCTTTGTATTTCAGCGGCAACGATGGATTTCACGGCTCAGAGCTCATGAAGTTCGACGGAACGGTTGCGACTTTGGTGAAAGACGAAGTGGCCGGAAGTTCGAGTCCTTCCATCCAAGCACTCACTTCGTTCAACGGAATGCTTTATTACCAGGCAAACGCATCCTCTCAAAACGGTGAGCTATTTTCGTCCGACGGCACTACTTCAGGCACCGGATTGTTAGCCGACATCTTCCCGGGCGACCAGGTTTGTGTGATGTATTGCTATGGATCTCCCCAGCCGAACTCATCAAACCCTTCGTATTTCACCGAGTTTGACAACAAACTCATTTTTGGCGCAAAAGATGGTGTCGTTGGTGGCGAACTGTTCGCAATCACACCGTCTTCGATCGTGAGTCCTCCAGCAAACAACCAGGTGGTCACCGTGACCCCGGTTGCCCCGGTGGTGCCCGTTTTCAAGCAACCTAAATTTGCGATGCCATCGAAAATCGAAATCGATAAAGATGGCAAGGTGAGCCTCAAAGGCAAAGACATGGATGTCACCTCGGTGCTCATCAATGGCAAGCCGCAGCGCATTGACTTTAATTCAGAAGACAAACTCGAGTTCAACACCACCGGTTTGGCTAACGGCACCTACGACCTAGTGATGAAGGGTGCCTTCGGCACATACACGGTTCAAAAGGCGATCTTTGTTGGTGAACCTGTCGTCACTCGAGTCGCTGGAATCTCAGAGCGAACCATGAGTGCCGAGGGCGGCGAGCTGTCGATTTCGGGTGTTGGCCTAGAGGGCACAACTCAGATCACGATGAATGGTCGCGTGCTCGACATCGTTAGCAAGACCGACAGCAAGGTCACCTTCAAGGTGCCTGCGTCAACGGTGTTGTCTCGCAACTCACTGATGATCGAGGGTTCGTTTGCGCCGATGCTCTTCAACAACGCCTTTAGTTACAGCCGCTAAACCAAACCAACTTTGTCCTGGCAAACCTAGTCGGCCCTTGCTAGTCGGTTAGGTCAACAACCACTGGAACGTGGTCGCTAGGGGCTTCGCCCTTGCGTTCGTTGCGGTCGATGACCGCGTTGGTCACGCGCTCGGCAAAAGGTTCGCTGCCCAAAATAAAATCGATTCGCATGCCTTCGTCTCGAGGGAATCGAAGCTGCTGGTAGTCCCAGTAGGTATAGCCGGTGGGGATGCGTTCGCGAACCACATCGCGCAAGCCGATCTGCTCGAAGGCCTCGAAGGCCTGGCGCTCTGGCTCTGAAACGTGAGTGGCACCGGCAAAGTCGTCGATGTTCCACACGTCATAGTCGAACGGTGCGATGTTGAAATCGCCCATCAGAGCAAACGGCAAATCAGGCTCGTGCTCGACCCATTCGGCAACATTCGAAGCCAGGCGATCTAGCCATTCAAGCTTGTATGTGTAGTGCGGGTCATCGAGGGTTCGGCCGTTAGGAACATACAAAGACCAAAGGCGCACGCCATTAAAGGTGCCGGCGATAGCGCGGGCTTCTTCAACCTGAGGCTTGCCCTCTTTGCCAAAACTCGGCATTCCGCTGAACCCAATTTCAAGATCTTCGATCGGAATTCGGCTGGCAAAGGCCACGCCGTTCCATTGGTCGAGGCCGTGGGCGGTCACGGTGTAACCGGCATCCTCGAATGGTTTGTATGGAAACTGCTCGGGCTTGCACTTGATTTCTTGCATGGCAAGAACATCCGTGTTGCTGCGCTGCAGCCAGTCGACAACGCGGTCGACGCGAGTGCGAATTGAGTTGACGTTGTGAGTGGCGATGCGCATGAATCAAGGCTAACCGAAGGCCGCGCCAGCCTCGATAAACTAGAGCAATGACCTTCTCATCAGCAGCCAAGCCACGCCTCGTTGAACTAATCAAAGAGCTCGCCGTCGTTCACGGCCGAGTCACTCTTTCGAGCGGCATCGAAGCTGACTATTACGTTGACCTTCGTCGTGCCACCCTGCACCACGAGGCCGCGCCGCTGATTGGTCAGGTAATTCTTGACATGCTCGATGCCGCTGGCATCACCGACTTTGATGCAGTTGGTGGCCTCACCATGGGTGCCGACCCGGTTGCAACCGCAATCATGCACCAGGGTGCAGCGCGCGGTCGCGCAATCGATGCGTTCGTGGTTCGCAAGGCAGCCAAGGCGCACGGCATGGGTCGTCAGGTTGAGGGCCCGGATGTGAAGGGCAAGAAGGTTGTCGTTGTTGAAGACACCTCAACCACCGGCGGCTCACCGCTAACCGCAGCAAAGGCACTCGAAGAAGCCGGCGCAATCATCGTTGCCGTGGCAACCGTGGTCGATCGCGACACTGGTGCCGACAAGGTCATTGGCGACGCCGGCTACAAATACTTGAGCGCGGTGTCACTTGACGATCTCGAACTCCGTTAAATCCGAGCGCCACATGGCGCCGTTTGTTCTAACCCTCATCTCGTCGATGTTCAGCGTGATTGCTGGCTCGATGATTTTCATGGCGTTTCCCTGGCTTGCAATTCAACTAACCGGTTCGGCAACCAGCGCCGGCGCGATGATCGCAATCACCTCGATTCCTGGTCTGCTCATGGCCCCGGTCATCGGCTCGATCATCGACAAATTCGGTCGCCGCAAAGTGGGCATCGTCATCGAACTGCTCACCGCAGCCGCCACCATCCTGATTCCGATCGCCGCCGGCATGTGGCAAATGACACTGCCGCTGCTAATCGCCATCGGCCTAATTCGTTCGCTGGTTTCGTCGGGTGCACACTCGGCCCGCAAATCATTTATGCCGGATGTCGCCCGCACGGCCGGCCTGTCACTCGAGCGCGTCAACTCGATTCAAGAGGCAACCTTTGCCAGCGGTTTTGCCGTTGGCCCGGCACTGGCATCTGTTTGCATCGGCATCTTTGGTGTTTACAACACCATGTATGTGATCGCGGGCTTTGGCGTGCTGGCCGCAGCAATCATGCTGTTTGTGCGCGTGATCGAAATCGTTGAGCCGCACGAAGAAGAAGGCAACCTGTTTAGGTTTGCAACCGAGGGCTTTCGCATCTTGGCCAAGACGCCATCGGTTGCAATCATGCTCGCCGGCGTGATGACCCTGGCCATGATTTATATGCCGACCGAGATGGTCATTTTGCCGACCTATTACAACCAGACCAAAGACCCAGAGGCACTCGGATTCTTGCTCTCGGGCATGGCCGCCGCAACCATCTTTGGTGCTCTCGCCTTCGAAAAGCTTTCAAAGAAATTCAAGTATTCGACCATCTTCAGAATCGCCATTTTGGGCGTCGCCGTTTCGATGCTGCCGATGTCGCTGTTGCCGCCATACTGGGTCATGATTTTCTTCGGCTTCATTTTGGGCGTCACCTGGGGTCCAATTACCCCGTTGTTGAACACGGTGATTCAGCGCAAGATTCCACCGAGCAAACGCGGTCGCGTGTTTAGCCTCGAGATGGTTATTTGGTCGGCTGGCCCAATGATTTCGATGGTGTTCGCAGGCATGGCAGTCGACACCTGGGGTGTGCAGCCGGTTTATATCGTGGCCGCGATTGCAACCACCACTGCTGGCTTCTTGGTCACTTTCAACAAACGTATGAAAGAGATCAACACAGCCGATTTCGCCGACTAATCCACAGATTTACGACTTCCCCGAACCCGAGATTGGTTCGAGGTTTAGTTTTGCCTCATGCCTATTGCAACTGTGCAAAAATCAGATAATCTGAGTTTTGTGAAAGAGATGACCGTGACCGAGGTTGCTCGCAACTTTTCGGCCGTGATAGATGCCGTCGAGGCGGGTGAAGAGATTCTGGTGCGCCGTGGCAAAGTGACGGTGGCCAGAATTCAACCGGCCCAAAAGCATGTGCCAAATGGCGCTGCCTTGATTGAGGCACTCAAGAAGATTCCCGCGCTTGAACCGCCTTATGACCCGGCCGTTGGCGATGTTTGGGATGAAGTCATTGCAATGAGACGCGATCCAATTAACATTCCCAAAGACCCATGGGAAGAGTAGTCCTCGATACCTCCGTGCTGATTGCTATCGATCGTGACCCAGCGATGATAGGCAAACTTCTGCGGGCGGATGAACAATATTTCGTGCCGGAAGTCGCAGTTGCCGAGTATTTAGTTGGCGCGGAACTCTCATCGTCGCCCGAACTGAAGGCCAACAAACTGGCGAAACTTGAGGCATTCGAAACGCTCGTTAGCGTGGTGAATTTCGGTCGTCCCGAGGCCAAGGCTTACGCCATATTTTCTGCAGCCTCGAAGCGCAACGGCACACCGAGAACAAACTTTGACATCGCGATAGCTGCAAGCGCCTTGGTGCTCGATGCAAAACTAAAAACCTCAGACCGAGCGGCAAAATTCGAAGAGCTGCCGGGCATAACAGTCAGTTATTTCTGACCGAGCGACAGCCGCTTGAGTTTGAACTAAACCAGGTCGGCGACCGAGTTAAGAATCTCGGTTGGGCGGAACGGGTATTTAGCGATTTCGGCGTCGTCGGCGATGCCGGTCAAAACCAAAACGGTGTGCAGGCCAGCTTCGATTCCGGCAACCACGTCGGTGTCCATGCGGTCACCAATCATGCCGGTCGACTCTGAGTGAGCGCCAATCTTGCGCATCGCGCTTCTAAACATCATCGGGTTTGGTTTTCCAACAATGTATGGCTCCATGCCGGTTGCCTTGGTGATCAAAGCTGCAACCGAACCGGCGGCGGGAATCGGTCCATCGGCCGAAGGCCCGGTGGCATCTGGGTTGGTCACAATAAAACGAGCACCGGCACCAATTAGGCGAACCGCGGTGGTTAGATTTTCGAAACTCAGGTTGCGGGTCTCGCCAAGAACCACGTAGTCGGGGTTTTGGTCGGTCATCACAAAGCCAACGTCATAAAGCGCCTGGGTCATGCCGGCTTCGCCGATCACAAAGGCCGAACCGCCAGGCTTCTGGCTGGCCAAGAACGCGGCGGTGGCAAGCGCCGAGGTCCAGATGCGGTCCTCGGGAATGTTCAAACCGGTGGCAACCAAGCGAGCCGATAGGTCGCGAGGGGTATAGATCGAGTTGTTGGTCAGCACCAAGAACGGGGTCTCTTCGGCCGTCCATTTCGCGATCAGCGCTGCGGCGCCTGGAATTGCCACGCCCTCGTGCACGAGCACGCCATCCATGTCGGTGAGCCAAGAATTGATTTTGCTGCGATCTGCCATGTCTCAAGAATACCGTTGGCAACCGCGGCTAGGGTTTCGGGCAGGTAAACCTCAAATAGGCTTGAAGCATGTATTTGATCTTTGGTGCGGTGGCCGCAATGATTTGGGCGAACTCGCCCTTCGCCGACTCTTATGAGTCCTTTGCTCACTTTGAACCGCTCAAAGGCTTGGCCATCTTTTTGTTCTTTTTGACCCTCGGCATCGAGCTTCGTCACGAGATCACCCACGGCAGTTTGGCCAAACCTCGCCAGGCAGTGGTGCCAATTTTCGCCGCCCTAGGTGGCATGGCCGTGCCCGTCATCATCTACTCACTCATCAACGATGGCCTGCCAACCGCCGCCGGTTGGGGTGTGCCAATGAGCACGGATGTTGCCTTCGCGCTGGCGATTTTCGCACTCGCAGCCAAGGGGTTGCCAAAGCAGTTGCGCGCATTTGTTATGACCGTTGCGGTGGTTGACGACTCGCTAACCATCTTGATGATCGCCTTGTTCTTCACCGCAAACTTTCACCTGCTCTCGGTGGTTTCACTCGCCGGCGTAATCATCGGCATCTTTATGCCGAAGGGCGAGATCGTGCTGAGCAAGCTCGAAAATGTGGTCAAGTTTGGTGCGCTGCCGATTTTTGCTCTGATGTCTGCCGGCGTGAGCCTGAGTGGTTTCAGCCTCGACAAGTTGACCGGTTCAACCATCACGTTGGGCATCGTGGCCGCCATGGTTATCGGCAAGCCGCTCGGCGTGATTGGCACGGCCTGGTTGGTTACCAAGAGCGGGCTCGGCAAACTGGCGGCAAATCTAAAGTGGGCCGATATGCTCTCGATCGCGCCGCTTTTCGGCATGTGTTTCACCGTTGCCCTTTTGATGAGCGAGCTCTCATTTGGCAACAACGATGACTGGCACGACACCGCTAACCTGAGCGTGTTCATCGGTTCAACCATCATGGCTCTCGTGGCGACGCTCACTTTGAACTTGCGAAAGAAGAGTTTTGCCAGACAAATTTAATTCGAGCGACTTCGTCGCTAAGAATGTGGATGAAGGCGGCCGGGCAACCGGGGCCGAATATGTTGCCCCCGGCGCAACCGAGACTCCCGAGCAAACCACCTGGGGCGTTGGCCCTTGGCAGGGCGAATGGCCGGCTGATGCCGGAACCCCGGATGAACCAAACCCTGACTCGCTGCTTGACCCCGAGCTGCTGCTAAACGGCGACACCCGAAACGTGCTCGACCAGTATCGCTACTGGAAGATGGAGGCAATCATTGCGTCGCTTGACCAGCGCCGCCACAAATATCACGTTGCTATCGAGAACTGGCAGCACGACCTAAACATCGGTTCGATCGTTCGAACAGCAAACGCATTCTTGGCCGCCGAGGTTCACATCATCGGCAATCGTCGTTGGAACCGGCGAGGTGCGATGGTGACCGACCGTTATCAGCATGTGCGCCACCACCCCACGGTCGAAGACTTTGTCGAGTGGTGCAAGACCGCGGGCGTTGATGGCGCATCGCTGCCGATCATCGCAATCGACAACGTTCCAGGTTGTAAAAAAATCGAAGAGTATGCGCTGCCAGAAAACTGCGTTTTGCTCTTCGGTCAGGAGGGGCCGGGCCTCAGCGAAGCCGCAATCGATGCCGCCGAGGTGGTTCTCGAAATCACTCAGTTCGGGTCAACCCGCTCAATTAATGCTTCGGCTGCCGCCGCAATAACCATGCACCAGTGGGTTATGCAGCACATCTTCAAGCGATAAACTTAGATGTACGCCATCGCGTACGAATCCAAGGTTTTGCAAGGGGTAATCATGCCTGCAGTTGTAATCATCGGTGCGCAGTGGGGCGACGAAGGTAAGGGTAAAGCAACCGACCTTTTGGCCGAACACATTGACTACGTAGTCAAGTTCAATGGCGGCAACAACGCTGGCCACACCGTGGTTATTGGCAACGAAAAGTATGCCCTGCACCTTCTTCCATCAGGCATTTTGACCCCAGGGGTCATCCCAGTTATTTCAAACGGTGTGGTTATTGACCTTGCCGTTTTGTTCGAAGAAATCGACGCGCTAAACGCTCGTGGAATCGACACCTCGAAGCTTCGCGTTTCGGCCAACGCTCACGTGATCACTCCTTACAACGTGACCATCGACAAGGTTTCAGAGCGCTTCTTGGGCAAGCGTGCCATCGGCACCACCGGCCGTGGCATTGGCCCAACCTATGCTGACAAGATCAACCGCGTTGGTATTCGCATTCAAGATTTGTTCGACGAAAGCATTCTTCGCCAGAAGGTCGAGGCAGCGCTGGTTGCCAAGAACAACCTGCTAACCAAGGTTTACAACCGCGCCGCAATCAAGGTCGACGAGACCGTTGCCGAGCTGCTCAGCTATGCCGAGCGCGTGCGCCCAATGGTTGCCGACACCGCACTTGAATTGCACGACGCAATCAACAACGGCCAGACCGTTTTGTTCGAGGGTGGCCAGGCCACCATGCTCGACGTTGACCACGGCACCTACCCGTTCGTGACCTCTTCAAACTCAACCGCGGGTGGCGCATCAACCGGTTCGGGCATTGGCCCAGGCCAGTTCAAGACCGTCATCGGCATCGTAAAGGCCTACACAACTCGCGTTGGCGCAGGCCCTTTCCCAACCGAATTGTTCGACGAAAACGGCGAGTTCCTTCGTGCGACCGGCCACGAGTTTGGCACCACCACTGGCCGCCCTCGTCGTTGTGGCTGGTATGACGCCCCGATTGCTCGCTACTCGGCGCGGATCAACGGTGTCACCGACTTTGTGCTCACCAAGCTCGATGTTCTAACCGGTCTAAAAGAGATTCCGGTTTGCGTTGCCTACGAGGTTGACGGCAAGCGTTTCGACGAGATGCCTGTCTCACAGAGCGACTTCCACCACGCAAAGCCGATCTATCAAAACTTCCCTGGATGGAGCGAAGACATCTCGGGTGCTCGCACCTTCGGCGATCTTCCAAAGACCGCCCAGGACTACGTTTTGGCTCTAGAGAAGATCAGCGGAGCACGCATCTCGGCTATCGGCGTTGGCCCTCAGCGCGATGCCATCGTGGTTCGCCACGACATGCTAGCCCCGAGCGTGGCGTAAGAAAACTTCGAAGCTATCGAAGTTTTCAAGACACGGTGGGCGCAGTGTCTTTTTACTTGAGTAATTACTTCCGCCGAATGCTCTGAGTCCAGGCGACTGCAGCCATGATGAGCACCGCGAAAACCCAGGTGCTTGGCGCAACGACTTCGCCGAACAACCAGATGCTGATGACCAGCGTGATGATCGGCTGCACCAGCTGAAGCTGCGATGTTTTGACCATGCCGATTCGGTCCATGGCGGCATACCAGACAAAGAAAACCAAGAACATCGATACCAGAGACACATAAAGAAAGCCGAACCAGGCGTTCCTGGTTGGCCATTCGGTGATCGGGTTCAACCACAGTTCAACACCCGCGCCGATGGCGTTTAGGGGTGTGCCAAGCAGAATCGCCCAAGCCAAAATCTGAATGCTGTGATGCTTACCGGTCAAGGTGCCGCCGGTCACCTGACCCCAACACCAAAGCACAACCGCAATCAGCATCAGGCCATACCAAAGCAGGTCGCCATGGCCCGGGTTGTCGGCACTGCGTGTGAGCGCAAAGCCAATCGCGGCCGCGGTGCCCATCGAAGAAGCAATCCAAAAAACGCGCCCCGGATGCTTGTGCCCGTAAAGCACCGAAAGGGCGGCGGTGATGATTGGCCCGAGGGCACCAAGAACACCAGCTTGGCCTGGAGTGATGTGCTCGAGCCCATACGAGGTGATGAGCGGAAACGCTATGACCACACCGATAGTGAGCCCAAGCACGCGAACCACATCTTGCTTTGGAGGCAAAAGCGGAGCCCCAGAAACGCGCAGCGCGATGAAGGCAACGATGGCTGCCGGAAAAACGCGGCCCAAGCTCATGGTGATCGGGCTGAAACTTTCGAGCCCAAATTTGAGCGCAATCAGGGTGAACGAAAGCATGAGCATGCCGGCCACGCCAAACAGGTAACCCACCAATTTTGATTGCTTCACCCCACAAGGCTAACCGAGTGCGGTGGGTCGAAACCGGCCCGAATGGGTGGTATCGCTGCGGTCGAATCGGCTCGAAAAGAGCCGCGAGCGGCTCGAGAAATCTCACAACTCACCCGATTTGGCACACGGTTGCCACCTCGAAAACCCTTATAAAACAAGGGGTGAACGCAACGTTACTAAACCGTTATTGCAATTTGTTGGCAACCGCTTGCCAAAAACGGCAACAAACCTCTAATCTAAATTTCGAGCTGGAAACAAACCTCCGCCAGGGGCCAGCGAAGTCAAAGCCACAACAGAACAAATTCCATGTAAACCACATGCCTCAAACCAATGAAGGAATGAAATGAACCTCTCAAAGAGAATCGGTGCCGGCCTAGTAGCCGTTGCACTCGCTGGTTCGGCACTTGCTGGCGCAACCCCTGCTCAGGCAGCCAACAAGACTGACCTTGTAATCGGCTCACTAATCGACATCAAGTCTTGGGACCCAAGCCAGGCCGACATCGGCCACTTGATTCCCTACTACCAGGCTGTTTATGACAACCTGATTCTTCGCACCCCAGATGGCAAGTACAAGCCAAACCTTGCAACCAAGTGGACCTGGAACTCGGCCAAGACCGAGCTAAGTCTCGACCTTCGCAAGGGCGTAAAGTTCACCGATGGTGAAGTGTTTGACGCAGCTGCTGCCAAGGCAAACCTAGACAACTTCATCAAGGGCAACGGCCCTCAGGTTGGCACTCTAAATGACTCAACCATTTCGGTTGTCGACGCCGACACCATCAAGGTGACTCTCAAGAAGGCAAACCCTGACCTTGAGTACTACCTATCAACCACCGACAGCTTCATGGCTAGCCCTAAGGCACTCGGCACCCCTGGTCTAAAGACCAAGCCGGTTGGCTCGGGCCCATACATCTTCGACTCTTCGTCGGTTGTTGGCTCACAGATCGTGGTCACCGCGAACCCTTCATACTGGGACAAGTCAAAAATCAAGTTCACCAAGATCACCTTCAAGATCATCACCGATGTAACCGCTCGCCTAAACGCGCTGCTATCTGGTCAGATCGACACCACTCTGCTCGATGTCAAGACCGCCGGCACCGCCAAGGGCAAGGGCTTTACCCAGATGAGCAACTATGTTGACTGGCAGGGTCTGTTGATGTTCGACCGCACCGGTTCAAAAAACAAGGCCCTCAAGGATGCCCGTGTTCGCCAGGCGATCGCCTACTCAATCGACCGCGCTGCACTGCTCAAGGCAGTTCAGGGTGGCTATGGCGAAATCACCAACCAGGTGCTTGCCAAGACCACCGGTGCATACGACGCAGCTCTAGACAAGACCTACCCGCTAGACAACAAGAAGGCCAAGGCGCTATTGCTTTCGGCTGGCTATTCAGATGGCGTCACCCTTGACCTACCATCATGGCCAGACCCAACCATGAACGCGCTTCTAAAAGACCAGCTTGCTAAGTCGGGTATCACAATCAACTGGGTTTCAGTGCCATTCGCCGACTACCGCAACCAGCTAAAGGCCGGCAAGTTCGCAGCGGGTATCTTCCAGTTGTTCCAGGGCACCCCATGGGTTGCAATCAACCAGATGGCAACCCCGGATGGCTCGTGGAACGTGATGAAGTCACGATCACCAGTGCTAGACAAGGCGATTGCAGCGATTGAGGCAGACCCAAGCGACAAGAACATCGTTGCTCAAGCCAAGGTCATCAACAGCTTCCTAACCAAAGAAGCCTGGTACATCCCGTTCTTCCGAATCCCACAGCTCTACTTCGTGAGCAAGCGAATCAAGACTGTGAACCAGGCGCAGAACGCAATCCCTTACCTATACAGCTTCGCGCCAACCGGAAAGTAATCCGGCTTAGGTAACTAGAAACTTTGGTGGGGGCCGAGATCATCCCTCTCGGCTCCCTCCAAAACCTAGACCCGCACCAGCAGCACCACCCAAACCCCAGCCCCACCAAACCCCAGCCCCACCCACTAAACGGAGCAACCAATGTTTGCATTTATCGCCAGAAGGCTTGGCTCAGGAGCCCTGCTGCTCTTGGTCATTTCGACCCTGGCCTACTTCTTGGTCTTTTTCTCGACCTCAAACGTGGCCATGAACATTCTGGGCGATGACGCAACCGCCGAAATGATTGCCCAAAAGAACGCAGAACTGGGCCTCGACCGCCCACTGCTAACCCGCTATTTTGAATGGCTAACCAACGCGCTTCAGGGCAACCTGGGCACCAGCTGGTTCACCAACGAGGCAATAATCGATGGCCTCGCCAACCGTCTTCCGATCACCATGACCCTCGTGCTCGGGGCAATCATCCTGGCTGCAATTTTGGCCACCGTGCTTGGCATGGCAGCTGCCGTAAAGGGCGGCGCTATCGACCGAGTCGTTCAGTTTTTGGCCGTGGCCGGTTTTGCCGTGCCAGGCTTTGTGGTCGCAATCTTCTTGGTGACCCTGTTTGCAATCAACCTTGCGCTGCTGCCAGCAACCGGATGGGTTGCTTTCACCGACAGCCCGGCCAACTGGGCGCTGTCGCTAATCTTGCCGGTTGCATCGCTGGTGCTTGCCACCGTTGCATCGGCGGCTCAGCAGATTCGCTCGGCAATCAAGTCGGTAATGGATCGCGACTGGGTTCGCACCCTGCGCAGCCGAGGCATCAAGCCAACCGAGATTCTGTTCAAGCACGTTCTTCGCTCGGCAGCCCCTGCCGGCCTTACCGTTCTAAGCCTTCAGTTCGTTGGCCTCTTGGGCGGCTCGGTCATCATCGAATCGATCTTTGCACTGCCGGGCATTGGCCAGATGGCAGTTCAAAGCACCAGCATTGGCGACACCCCGGTCGTTATGGGCGTTGTGGTCTTCACCGTAATCATCGTCATTCTGGTCAACCTTGCGGTCGACCTAATCAACGGATGGCTAAACCCTAAGGTGCGTGTAGCGTGAGCAACCAGCCAGCCCCAGCCGTAACCCACGGCGCCCCAATCGTGCGTCGCAGTCTTGCCTCAAGAATTCTGCGCAATCCACTTGGCCTAGTCTCGAGCGCAATCATCGCGCTGGTTGCCATCGCGGCCATCGCGGCACCACTGATTGCTCCACTCGACCCAGCTGCCACCGACGCCATGAACATCATGGCTGGCCCATCGGGTTCACACCTGCTTGGCACCGACAGCGCCGGTCGCGACATTCTTAGCCGCATCATCTTTGGTTCGCAGGCAACCCTGCTTTCGGCCCTGATTGTTGTGGTCACCTCGATCATCATCGGTGTGCCAACCGGTCTAATCGCCGGCTACTACGGCGGCCGTTTCGACAGCATCGCATCTTGGATCGCCAACATGTTGATGAGCTTGCCTTCGATCATCGTGCTGCTTGCAGTGCGCGCGGCGGTTGGCCCATCGATCGCAATTTCGATGTTTGTTTTCGGCATTTTGATCGCGCCGGGCTTCTTTAGACTCACCCGAACCGCGGTTATGTCGGTTCGCAACGAGCTCTATGTCGATGCCGCCAGAGTTTCGGGCCTGAGCGATTTCAGAATCATCACCAAGCACATCTTCACCGTGGTGCGCGCGCCGATCATTATTCAGTCGGCCATGATCTCGGGCATCGCGATCTCGATTCAGTCGGGCCTCGAGTTCTTGGGCCTCGGCGACACCACCCTGATCAGCTGGGGTGTGATGCTCAACGAGGGCTTCATGAACATCTTCATCAACCCGCTGTTGGTGCTTTGGCCCGGGCTCATCATTTCGCTAACCATCGGTTCGTTCGCCCTCTTCGGCAACGCGGTTCGCGACGCCCTCGAAGACGCACAAAAGATCAGCGCTAAAAAATCAAAGGCTGCAAAAGCCTCGGATGCCGCCAAGGCAACCGAGCACATCGCGCCGCTGACCGATGCCGAAAAGAAGGCCGCTGCCGGTCGCTTGCTTTCGGTTTCGCACCTGAGCGTTGGTTACCCGCAGGGTGACGGCTCGATCAAGAAGGTCGTTCAAGATGTCTCGTTCGAGCTCGACAAGGGCGAGGTTCTTGGCATCGTTGGTGAGTCTGGTTCGGGCAAGTCACAGACCGCGTTCTCGATTCTTGGACTGCTGCCAAGCAACGCACAAATCGTCAGCGGGCACATCATCTGTGCCGGTCAAGATTTGGTATCTCCAGAGCAGGTCTCGATTTCGCAAAAAGCAATGACCGCGTTCCGCGGAAAGAAGATTGCTTACATTCCGCAAGAGCCAATGAGCAACCTCGACCCTGCCTTCACCATTGGCTATCAGTTGGTTCGCCCAATGACCGTGGTGCTTGGCATCAGCAAAAAAGAGGCCAAGGCTCGTGCGCTAAAGCTGCTCGACGATGTTGGCATCAACAACCCAGAGCGCGTTTTCAAAAGCTATCCACACGAGGTTTCGGGAGGCATGGCTCAGCGCGTTTTGATTGCTGGCGCGATCTCTTGCGAACCTGACCTGCTGATCGCCGACGAACCAACCACGGCTCTCGATGTGACCGTTCAGGCCGAAGTTCTTGACCTGCTTCGCGACCTGCAAAAGCGTCTCGGAATGGGCATGGTTTTGGTGACCCACAACTTTGGTGTGGTTGCCGACCTGGCCGACCGAGTCGTGGTCATGCAATACGGCCGCGTTGTTGAGCAGGGCGATGTTCGCGAGATTCTAAAGAACCCTCAAGAGCAATACACCCAGGTTCTATTGAGCTCAATGCTCGAAGGCAAGACCCCAATGACCATGCTGACCGCAAACGCAAAGGAGCAGTAATCATGTCGCAAAACGTGCTTACCGTTGACCACCTAGACGTTACCTACCCGGGCAAGGGCTTTCGCAAGCAGGGCTTTAAGGCGCTGCACGATGTAAACATTCATGTTGGTCAGGGCGAAACCCTTGGCCTGGTTGGCGAATCGGGTTCGGGCAAAACCACCCTTGGTCGCGCCATTTTGGGCCTGGCCCCGGTGACCGCCGGCAAGATCGAGTTCTTGGGGCAAGACATCAGTCACGCCACTCGCACCGAGCGCCGACTTCTTAGCCGCGACCTTCAGGTAGTTTTTCAAGACCCATACACCTCGCTAAACCCGTCGATGGAAATCGGTCAAATTTTGGCCGAACCACTTCAAATTCAGGGCATGGATGCCGCCAGCGCGACCAAGCGAATTGCCGAGCTGCTTGATCAGGTTGGTTTGCCAAGCGATGCACTGCACCGCCTGCCTCGCGAGTTTTCGGGTGGCCAGCGCCAGCGCGTTGCAATCGCCCGCGCACTTGCGCTCAGCCCAAAACTGATCGTTTGCGACGAGCCGGTTTCGGCGCTCGACCTCACCACCCAGGCGCGCATCCTTGATTTGTTCTTGCAGATTCAAAAAGACACTGGGGTTTCGTATTTGTTCGTGAGCCACGACCTAGATGTGGTGCGCCACATCAGCCACCGAGTTGCCGTGATGTTCAAGGGCGAGATTGTTGAGCAGGGCCCGGCATCGCAGGTGACCGTGAGCCCAACTCACCCATACACCCAGCGTTTGCTGATGGCATCGCCGGTGCCAGACCCAGATCGCCAGGCGGTGCGACGCGAAGAGCGCCGCTTGCTGCTTGACTCACAGGCCCGATTGGCAAACGCCTAGGCGGGCGCCAAACGCAAGTCACCAAACCAGAGCAACCAAAATCACGGTCGCGTTTGGCAACTAAACTGGCAACAGTTTCGTTTGTTGCCAAAAGTTGCCAAAGCACACAACAGAAGGAAACCAGAAGGAATGCGCATGAACGAGAAGGCGGCGACGATCTATGACATCGCCAAACTCGCTGGCGTTAACCCGTCTACGGTTTCGCGCGCTCTAAGCAACCCGGGTCGCATCAATGCGGCAACCGAAGCCAAGGTGCACGCGGCAGCCAAAGAGCTGAACTATCGCGTGAACCCATTTGCGCGCGCACTGCCAACAGGTAAAACCAAGATGATTGCCCTCATGGTTGCCGACATCACCAACCCGGTGTTTTTCAAGGTGGTTCGAGGCGCCGAAAAGGTTGCCGCCGAACACGGCTACACCCTGGTGGTTGCCGAATCGTTTGAGTCGAGCAAAGTCGAGGCCGACAGCCTGCAGCGCATTTTGCCAACCGTTGATGGCGTGATCTTTGGAACCACTCGCTTGGCCGACGCCGAAATTTATGAGGCCAACCGCGAAAAGCCGGTCGTTTTGATTAACCGCCTGGTCGAGGGCGTTGCCGACGTTGTGCCAAACAACGAGCCGGGAATTGCCGAGGCAATTGCCCACCTAGCAGCACTCGGCCACAAGCACATCGGTTTCTTGGGCGGCCCAACCGCATCTTGGATCAACACCGACCGCTGGAACCTGCTGATGAAGCACGCAGTTGACGCCGGCATGACCGTGGTTTCGATTGGCCCTAACCTGCCAACCGTTGAGGGCGGCCGTGATGCACTCGACCAGGTGCGCGCATCTGGCGTGAGTGCCATCATCACCTACAACGACCTCATGGGCATTGGCCTGCTTCGCGCGGCAACTGCCGCCGGTGTGCTGATTCCACAGCAGCTGAGCATCATCGGCTTCGACAACATCTTTGGCAGTGACTTCACCAGCCCGCCGCTAACCACAATCGAAATGCCGCTCGAGGTAATTGGGGGAAATGCAGTGCTTGCGCTTTTGAAGACCTTTGAGGCCACCGATGACGCCGTGCCGCACGGCTCGAACGAGAGCACCAGCCTTTTGGTGCGCGGTTCAACAGCCGAGGCCAAGGCCTAAAAATGACAAAAATAACGATTGGGTTTCGTCTTGGCAATTTCTTTGGCAACCGCTTGCCAAAAATGCCGAAAAGTGGTTCTATAAAGGTGTGCAAATGAATTCGATTCTTAACCCAGACCGCCTGCTTGGCAGTGACAGCGCGGTTCGCGAGGTTGCGCGCGGTCTTTATGAATCGGTTGCCAAGTTGCCAATTATCTCGCCTCACGGCCACGTTGACCCTGCCATCTTGGTCAAGAACGAACCCTTCGCCAACCCGGCTGAACTGTTCATCTATTTCGATCACTACGTGACTCGCTTGCTGCACGCCGAGGGCTACGGGCTCGAGCAGTTGGGCAAGCCAAACCTTTCGGGCGACGCATCGGGAGGCAACCAGTCGGGCGTGACCGCGACCAACCCACGCGAAACCTGGCGCATTCTTTGCAGCAACTGGCACCTGTTTGCCGGCACCTCGAGCGGCTATTGGTTGACCCACGAATTCGCCACCCTGTTTGGCATAGATCAAACCCCTTCGGCTGCCAATGCCGACGAGCTCTATGACCTAATCGCCGCCCAATTGGCCGAACCACGTATGTTGCCTCGCGCACTGTTTGGCGAATTCAACATCGAACTTTTGGCCACAACCGACGACCCTTGCGACGACCTAGCGGCCCACCAGGCACTGGCCGCCGACCCAAGCTTCAAGGGCCGCGTTGTTCCGACCTTCCGCCCAGACCTTTACCTAGACCCTCGCGCAAACAACTGGGTTGCGAACGTCGAGCGCCTGCTCAAAACCGCCGGTGTTGCCGGTCGCAGCTACGAGTCATACATCCAGGCAATCGAAAACCGCCGAGCATTCTTTGTTGCCAACGGTGCGGTCAGCAGTGACCACGGAGTCTTTGAGCCATACACAACCGTGTTGCCACAGGCTAAGGCCGCCGAGCTTTTTGAGCACGCGCTTGAGGGCACAATCAGCGACACAAACGCCCGCGAATTCGCCGGCCACATGCTCACCGAGATGGCACGCATGAGCACCAACGACGGCCTTGTGATGACCATTCACGCCGGCGTTTATCGCAACCACTCGAGCCAAACCCACAAGGCTTTTGGCCCAGACACCGGTCATGATATTCCGGTACGCGCCGAGTTCACCAACAACCTGCGCGCACTGCTCGAGGCCTATGGCATGCACCCAAGCTTGACCGTCATTTTATTCAGCCTCGACGAGTCAACCTGGGGTCGCGAGATCGCGCCGCTTGCCGGTTTTTACCCGAGCGTTCGCATCGGTGCTCCATGGTGGTTCCTCGATGCGCCAGACTCTGCCATGCGCTATCGCGAAGCAATCACCGATGTTGCTGGGTTCTATCGAGGCTCAGGTTTCATTGATGACACCCGCGCGTTCTTGTCGATTCCGGCTCGTCACGACATGGCTCGCCGCGTTGACTGTGCATACCTTGGTCGCCTGGTTGTTGAAGGCCGCATCACCCTCGAGCAAGCTCACCAGATTGCGGTTGACCTTGTGGTTGCCGTGCCTAAGAAGGCGTTCAAACTATGAGCGCGCAGACTTCGGGGGCTAGCACCCCAATTACCCCAGCCAAGCAGATCGTGCACATTGGCCTTGGCGCATTTCACCGCGCACACCAGGCTTGGTATACCGCGCAGGTTTCGAAGAACACCGAGTGGGGCATTGTTGCTTTCACCGGTCGCAGCCCAAAGGCAGCCGAAGAACTTGCCGCTCAAAACGGTCGCTTCACGCTGGTCACTCGAAGCGTTGAGGGTGACCAGTTCGAGGTAATCGACTCGATTGTGCGAGCCGAAGACGGCAACAACACCCAGGTGTTTGTTGACGCAATCACTGACCCGGCAACCGCAATCGTGACGCTAACCATCACCGAGGCCGGCTATGGCATGGATGCCAACGGTCACGTTGACACCGTCAACCCACCGGCATCGCTGCACCGACTTGCGGTTGCGCTCGAAACCCGTCGCCGGGTGAACGGCCTGCCGATTGCCGTGGTCAGTTGCGACAACATGCCATCGAATGGCGCCCTGCTAAAGGTGGCCATGACCGACCTGTTTGCCTCGTTCGGCGCAGAGTCAACCGACTGGCTCAACACCCAGGTCTCTTTCGTTTCAACATCAATCGACCGCATCACTCCAAAGACCACCGATGCCGACGTCGCGCTGGTTGAAGCCGCAACCGGCTGGGCCGACAAGTGCCCAGTTGTCACCGAGCCGTTTAGTGACTGGGTGCTTGAAGGCGAGTTTCCGCTTGGCCGCCCAGAGTGGCAGAACGCCGGGGCCAAGTTTGTTGACCACATTGAGCCATTCGAAAACCGCAAGCTCTGGTTGCTAAATGGCGCTCACAGTTTGCTTGCCTATGCCGGCCAGCTTCGCGGCCACCAAACTGTGGCCGAGGCAATTGCCGACCCAATCTGCTTCGGCTGGGTCAAAGATTTCTGGGCCGAGGCGGTGAACCACTTGCCAGCTAAAGACCTTGATTTGGCTACCTACCAATCTGCTCTCCTTTCCCGATTCAGCAACGGCAAGATCGCTCACCGCCTTGCTCAGATTGCCATCGACGGCAGCACCAAGTTGCGTGTGCGCGTTGCCCCAACTGCAAAAGCCGAGTTGGTCGCCGGTCGCGATGCACACGGATGCGCCGTGGCGATTGCATCGTGGGTTCAATTCGTGATCGAGCAAGACGGCCGAGTCGAAGACAGCCAGGCCGAGCGCATTCTTCAGATTGTTCAAAGCGCCCAGGCAAACATCCACGTTTCAAACAGCGATCAACTCGTGCGCGACCTTGTCGCCGTGATCGACACCGAGCTTTCGGCAAATGCCGAATTTATGACCAGAGTTCAAAATCAGACTTCTCGAAAGGAAGAAATATGTTGAAACCACAGGCAAGCGCAACCCGCGAGCTGCTGAACCTTGATGGCCTTTGGCAGTTCAAGGTCGACTTCAAAGATGAAGGCTTCAACCAAAACTGGGCAGCCAAGCCGCTAGAGACCGAGCTTCAGGCTGCGGTTCCGGCTAGCTACAACGAGCTCTTCACCGATGTTGCCATTCGCGAGCACGTTGGTTGGGTCTTCTATCAGCGCACCGTTCGCGTGCCTCGCGGCTTTGCCGGTGAGCGCATTCTGGTTCGCGTTGATGCAGCCACCCACGAGGGCATCATCTTTGTAAACGGCACCGAGGCCGCTCGTCACGTTGGTGGTTACATGCCATTCGACGCCGACATCACCGCGCACGTTTCGGCCGGCGAAGAGTTCTTGCTAACTGTTGCGGTCAACAATGTTCTAACTAACGAGACCATTCCACCGGGCCGCGTGGTCACCCGCGACAACGGTGTCAAGCAGCAGACCTACCTGCACGACTTCTATAACTACGCCGGTCTTGCCCGCAGTGTTTGGTTGCACTCGGCACCGCAGACCCGCATCGAAGACATCACCGTGGTCACCGACTTTGAGGGCACCACCGGTTCGGTTGCCTACTCGGTCGACACCTTCGGCGAGGCAGAAATCACCACCGCTTTGGTCGACGAATCTGGTGCCGTGGTTGCAACTGCAGCCGGTGCGACAAGTAAGCTCTCGGTTCCAAACGTCAAGTTGTGGCAGCCGGGCAAGGCATACCTGTATGACCTTGTTGTGCGCGCCAGCGTTGGCGGCAAAGTTGTTGACGAATACACCCTCAAGGTTGGTGTGCGAACCGTGAAGGTGGTTGGCAATCAGTTCTTGATCAACAACGAGCCGTTCTATTTCACCGGCTTTGGCATGCACGAAGACCACATCGTCAAGGGCAAGGGTCACGATAACTCATTCTTGGTCAACGATTTTGAGCTGCTCAAGTGGGTTGGTGCAAACTCGTTCCGCACCTCGCACTACCCTTACGCCGAAGAGGTCATGGACTATGCCGACCGCCACGGAATCGTGATCATCGACGAGACCGCAGCGGTTGGTTTGAACCAGGGCTTTGCCGGAATGTTCGGTGGCCCAAAGCTGCCAACTTTTGGCCCAGAGACCGCAAACGAAAAGACTCAGGCTTCGCTGCTGCACGCGGTGCGCGAACTTATTGCCCGCGACAAGAACCACCCATCGGTTGTTCTTTGGTCAATCACCAATGAGGCCGAAACCGGCATCCCAGAGGCAGTTGACTTCTTCAAGCCGGCCTTCGATCTTGCTCGCGAGCTAGACCCAACCCGCCCGGTCACCTACATCAACGTGATGACCGAACCGTTCGCCAAGTGCCTGGTTGCACCGCTTGCCGATGTGATTTGCCTCAACCGTTACTGGGGTTGGTATGAAGACCACAGCGACCTAGACAACGCATCAAAGCACTTCGAGGCCGAGTTAAAGGGCTGGACCGAGAAGTACCCATCCGTGCCGTTCATTGTGACCGAGTATGGAGCCGACACCATCGCCGGTGCGCACTCGATTCACAACCTGCCTTGGAGCGAGGAGTACCAGTCTTCTTATCTTGAGATGAGCAACTCGGTGTTCGACAAGTTCCCTGGCGTTGTTGGCGAGCACGTCTGGAACTTTGCAGACTTTCAGACCAAGCCGGGCATCTTTAGAGTGCTTGGCAACAAGAAGGGTGCGTTCACCCGTGACCGTCAGCCAAAGGCTGCGGCTCACACCCTGCGCGCCCGCTGGACCACTTTAAACAACCGCAAGCCATCGGGTAACTAAGCCCGCCCCGAACAGACCCGAATCTAGAGAAAGCTCAACGAGATGAAAATCGCAAAAGCCGAAGTATTTGTTCACTCACCTGGTCGCAACTTTGTGACCCTTCGAATCACCACCGATGACGGCCTGGTTGGTCTTGGCGACGCCACGGTCAATGGCCGCGAGCTAGCGGTTGCGTCATACCTGCGCGATCACCTAGCCCCAATGCTGATTGGTCGCGATGCTCACAACATCGAAGACACCTGGCAGTATTTCTACCGCGGGTCATATTGGCGCAAGGGCCCAATCACCATGACTGCGATTGCCGCAATCGACATGGCGCTTTGGGACATCAAGGCCAAGGCCGCAAACATGCCGTTGTATCAGTTGCTGGGTGGCGCAAGCCGCGAGGGTTGCTTGGCTTATGGTCACGCATCTGGTCGCAGCTTCAACGAGATCTTTGACTCGATTCGTGCCCACCAAGAGAAGGGTTACAAGGCTATTCGCGTTCAGACCGGTGTGCCTGGGTTGAACTCGGTTTATGGTGTTGCGGCTTCGGCCAACGCATCGGCCGGTGCCAGTTCGGGCAAGGGTGCTTCATCTGCTCGCTACGACTACGAACCAGCTCGTCGTTCGACCGTTCCGGTTGAAGAAGAGTGGGACACCCGTGCCTACCTGAACTACATCCCGAGTGTTTTTGAGGCAGTGCGCAACGAGTTTGGCCCAGACCTGCCGCTGTTGCACGATGGCCACCACCGCCTAACCCCGATTCAGGCGGCCCGTCTTGGCAAGTCGCTCGAGCCTTACGACCTGTTCTGGCTCGAAGACCTAACCCCAGCTGAAAACACGGATGCGTTCCGTCTAATCCGTCAGCACACCACCACACCGTTGGCGGTTGGCGAGATCTTCAACAGCATCTTTGATTACAAAGACCTGTTCGAAGAGCAGTTGATTGACTATGTGCGCAGCCCGGTCAGCCACGGTGGCGGCATCACCCCGTTGAAGAAGATCTTCG
>JACCDJ011076149.1_pt1 | contig 25418 bp, 9 predicted proteins | sample 7444481 | NCBI WGS metagenome assembly JACCDJ01 (sample SAMN15323435, study PRJNA562643) | freshwater metagenome | isolation source: river surface water | place: USA:Blue River Watershed | collected 2017-08-15 | reverse complement strand
TGGTAACCAAGATGGTGACTTTAGAATCGGTACTGGTTTAAGTATTAATCAGGCAACTGGTACTCTTGTGGGTAGAACATTTAGTAAATCTCTATTCTCATTAGTAACTCCGTTCTCATTGGCTCTACAAATATAAAAGGAAAATAAAAGAAAATGGCAAATGTATTCGTACCGTTAAACCGATTTCAATCAGTAGTTACAAATCTGACTGGTGAAGAAGATGAAATATATGTAACTCCTGCAGGAGTATCATCAATTGTACTTTCTGCACAAATTACAAACACTGGATATCAAACTAATCCAGTAACTATATTGGTAACATCTAATAGGGAGTTGCCAGTTCCATCTTTTGAAGGGATATATAGTGGAAGTAGTTTTTTAAGTGCATCTGTTGGTGGTAACGTTGTTTTAGATGAATTTAGTGGAAGTTTAGCAAGTGCTTCCGCAGTATTAAGTTTGAATAGACAATTTATTAGAAAAGAAGTTGCAGCATATGCGGCATTTCAAAATAATCAATCGGAAACTCCATTCTCTTTTACATCTTCTAGATTTGAAGAATATGCTTTGACTATTAATGATGCAATATCATATGATATTAATAATAGAAAAATTATAAGAACTGATAAAGCAGCTAAAAGTTTTTTTAGTAAAAATGGTGTTAATACTTTAAAAGAAATATATACCGATGAATATTCCGCATCATTAGATTCTATTAATTATTATAAAACGATAAGTCAACAAATAATAAAAAACCAATCGGTTACTGGTTCTCAATTAGTAAGTAGATTATATCAATCAACGGTTACTCAATCTTTTACAAATTTTGTACCAACTACTTTACAATTTAGTAGTTCTAATTATATTATAAATAAATTAGTAGATGTTGTTTCAAATACAATACAATCCCCAACACTTGTTGCACAGGAACCAATTCAATTAGTAACTAACGTAACTATTCCTTCCGCAGATTCACTTTCGCCAGTAGTTTCTGGTAAATTGGTATTAGAAGAAGGTTATGGTTTTGTAGTTTCTGGCTCAACGGATTTAACAGTGATTCTTTCACTATTGGAATCCGCAAACGAATAACGATATATATCATCCTATAATATTTATAGGTGATTTTTTAGATATTTATAACAAAGCTGGAAACTACGAATGGCAATTAGTAATCTTTTATCAAATAGGGTAAGGGTTGTATCCCCGAAAAATGTAACACCGGATAGGTATCAGTTCTTAGATGTCTCTCAGGCAGAACCTAATTTTGGTGTTCCTGATTTTACAGCCTCCCTTTCTGGTTCACCAGCTATTTTAGTTTCTGATGACCAAGGTAATAGAGGATTTGTAAGAAGTTTGGATTTAGAAAGAGCTAGTGGACAATTTACTGGTTCTTTTACTGGTAGTGCCGATTCTTTAAAGGGTAATTTTACTGGTTCTTTTAGTGGTTCATTCATTGGAGATGGTTCTCAATTAATAAATTTACCTGGAGCAAAATTAATTGCAAGTGGCTCTGCAACCGCTTCTTTTGTAAATAATGATTTATTAGTAAATACAAATACTAGAATACAAGGTAATTTAATTGTTGATGAATCAATATTTGCGGACCAAATTATTGTAAATATAGTTTCTTCTTCTATAATTTATTCTTCGGGTTCAAATGTATTTGGTGATGATATTACGGATATTCAACAATTTACTGGATCTGTACAAATTAGAGATTTTTTAATAGCAAATGAAATAACCGCATCATCAATTTCTTCTGCCTTAACAGGTTCGTTTATTGGAACTGCAGAAGCAACTGGTTCTTTTAGTGGTTCATTTACTGGTTCATTTTTTGGAGATGGTAGAAATTTATTTAATTTACCAGAAGCAACAAAATTAGCAACAGGAAGTGTAACTGCATCTGTTTCAACTGATTTTGGGTTTAAAGTAGAATCTTTAGATAGTGGTTCACAATTTACAGGCTCTTTATTTGTAAGTGGTGGAGTAATTGCAATATATAGTGGTTCTTTTAGCGGTAGTGGTGATAAATTATTTAATATTCCACGTTCTGCTCTTGCACCTGATGCATTAACATCACCTTTAATTGCGAGTGGTTCGGTAACCGCATCAGTTTCACCTAATTTTGGATTTGTAGTAACATCAGTTGCTAGTGGTTCTAGAATAACAGGTAGTGTTGCAATTACTGGAAGTTTAAGAGTAACCGCAACATCTGGTTCTATGATATTAGATTCTTCATCGGTTTATTATGGTGAGGGTACATATCTTAGAAATATACCAAGAACAGCACTTACCGAAGATGCATTGATTTCTACTGAAATCAAATCTGGTTCAGTAACTGCTTCCGTATCTCCTGATTTTGGATTTAGAGTTCAAACAAGAGCAACAGGTTCAACATTTGGTTCACAATTTACAGGCAGTATTGATGTAAGTGGAAGTATTAGAGCACAATTCTTTGTTGGGGATGGTTCACAATTAACAAACGTACAAGCTCAAGCGGCTCCGAGAATTGCCAGTGGTTCGGTAACTGCATCCGTTTCACCTAATTTTGGATTTGAAGTATTTTCAGCAAAAAGTGGTTCAACTTTTAGTGGTAGTGTAGTTGTAAGTGGTAGTGTAACAATACCAACTGGTTCTGGATTTTTCTCTGGTAGTGGTAAAGGACTTAGTGATATCCCACGTTCAGCTCTTGCACCCGATGCATTGTTATCATCTTTAATTACAAGTGGTTCGGTAACTGCATCTGTTTCTCCAAATGAAGGATTTGTTGTAACATCAAATCAAAGTGGTTCTAAATTTAGTGGAAGTATATTTGTATCAACTGGTTCATCTTTTGTTGGTGATGGTAGTGGATTGACAAATATTCCTTTATCTGCTTTAGCGGAAGAAGTAGTAGCCGCAACAAAAATATTATCCGGTTCAGTAACCGCATCCGTTTCACCTAATTTTGGATTTAGAGTAGAATCACCTTTAAGTGGTTCACAATTTACTGGTTCTTTATTTGTAAGTGGAAATGTTGAATTATTTACCGGTTCATTTAGTGGTAGTGGTAAACTATTAAGAGAAATTCCATTAGAAGCTATACCGGATTTAGACCTTTCGAGAATTGGTAGTGGTTCGGTAACAGCATCTATAACACCAGATAAAGGGTTTAGAGTAAATACATTTTCAACATTCACAGGTAGTTTAATATTATCAGCATCGGCTAAATATTATGTAAGTGAATCTATACAAACACAGTTTAATGTAACTGCAAACGGTTCTAGTGCATATGTGTTTAATAATGCAATAACAGGTCAAAATCCAACACTTAATTTAGTAAGAGGTATAACATATACATTCAATGTAAATGCAAGTGGTCATCCATTTTATATTAAAAGTGTAAATTCTGCAGGTACTGCAAACGCATATAATGATGGAGTTACTAATAATGGGGATGATGTTGGAACAATAACATTTACTGTACCTGCAAATGCACCAAACACATTATTTTATAATTGCCAATTCCATATTAATATGGCTGGGCAAATAAATGTTGTAGATGCTTTATTACAAAGAGATAGTGGTATTTTAATATATGGCGATACTGAGGCAAGTGGAGCAATAAGAGCATATGAATTTACTGGTTCATTTAGTGCATCATTTATACAAGGTGATGGTAGTGGATTATTTAATATTCCACGTTCTGCTTTCACCGGAGATTCATTTAGAATTTCTTCTGGATCTGTTACCGCATCTGTTAATCCTGATTATGGATTTAAAGTAGAATCTGCTGAAAAGGGCTCACAAATTACTGGTAGTATTTTGGTAACTGGTAGTTTGTTAGTATCAAATAATATAACATCTTCGGGACAAATATTTGCAGTTTCAATGAGTGCCTTTGAAGTTAGTGGTTCATTCTTAGGAGATGGTAGTAGATTGACTGGTATAACTGTACCACCACAAGTTGCAACTCGAATAGTTAGTGGAAGTGTAACCGCATCGGTAGCACCTGATAAAGGATTTATTGTAAAATCTGAAGAATTTGGTTCACAATTTACAGGCTCATTGTTTATAAGTGGAGCTAGAGGAATTGAAATAGCATCTGGTTCATCTTACTCTGGTAGTGGTGCTAGATTGTTTGATATTCCTAGAACTGCATTAGCACCGGATGCTTTAGATACTAATAGAATATTATCTGGTTCAGTTACTGCATCAGTTTCACCTGTATTTGGTTTTAAAGTAGAATCAACACAAAGAGGTTCACAATTTACAGGTTCACTATTCATTAGTGGTGGAGTGAACTTAATGACTGGCACATTTAGTGGTAGTGGTAGACAGTTATTTGATATACCTGTTGCAGCTATTTCAGATTTAGATACATCAAAAATATTTAGTGGTAGTGTAACTGCTTCTGTATCTCCAGTTTATGGATTTAGAGTTGAAGGTACTGATAGAGCACAAATTAGTGCATCTTTATTTGTAAGTAATTCTTTATTTGTAAAAAATGCAGTTTCGGCATCGGTATTTAGTGGTAGTGGTGCAGGTTTAACTGATATACCATTTTCTGCACTTTCTCAAGAATTATTTAGAATTGCAAGTGGAAGTGTAACCGCTTCGGCATTACCGAATAGAGGGTTTATAGTAGAATCACCATTTAGTGGTTCAAGGATAACAGGTAGTGTTGCAATTACAGGTAGTTTAACAATAACTGCTACAAGTGGTTCTTTAATACTTGGTTCATCTTCGGTTTATTATGGTGAGGGAACTTATTTGAGAAATATTCCTAGAAATGCTTTATCCGAAGATGCATTAATATCAACCGAAATTAAATCGGGTTCAGTAACTGCATCAGTTTCACCTACATTTGGATTTAGAGTACAATCAATTGATAGTGGTTCTGAATTTACCGGAAGTATTGATATAAGTGGAAGTTTATTTTTAAAAGATGGAATTGTACAATTAGCATCTGGTTCATTCTTTAGTGGTAGTGGACAAGGATTATTTAATATTCCACGCTCCGCAATAGTTGAAGATGCGATTAGAATAGCTTCTGGTTCTGCAACGGCATCTATATCTCCAAATAATGGATTTGTTGTAAATACATTCTCTACTATTAGTGGTAGTTTTATTGTATCTTCTTCAAATAGAATAATAAATCCTAATGATTTAAATAGAACATTTGAAGTAGCAAACGATGGTTCAAATGCATTTTTATTTAGTGGTGCAGCTAGTGGTTCTAATCCAACGATTACTTTAGTAAGAAATACCGAATATACGTTTAATGTAAACGCAACGGGTCATCCTTTCTGGATTAAAGATACTGCGGTAACTGGTACAACTCAACAATATAATAGTTGGGTTACAAATAATGGTGAAGATAATGGAACTATTACATTCTTAGTTTCCGGAAGTGCTCCAAACACTCTTTACTATATTTGTCAGTTTCACTCATTAATGCAGGGTGTGATAAATGTTGTTGATGCTGTATCTGCTTCTGCACAAATATCACTATTGGGTGATGTTGATATGAGTGGAAGTTTATATGTAAACGCAATAAGTGGAGCAGTTTATATTGATTCATCATCATATCTCTACGCAGAAGGCCAGTATTTAAGAAGGATTCCTCGTTCGGCATTAACCGAAGATGCATTAATATCAACTGAAATTAAAAGTGGTAGTGTAACCGCTTCTGTGGCACCTGATTATGGATTTAGAGTATTATCTTTTGATAGCGGTTCTAATTTTAGTGGAAGTATTTTCATAGATTCATCATCGTTTATCTATTCAGAAGGTACATATCTTAGAAACATACCACGTTCCGCTCTAACTGAAGATGCGTTAATTAGTACTGAAATCAAATCCGGTTCAGTTACCGCGTCTGTGGCACCTGATTATGGATTTAGAGTTATTACACCATTTACATCTTCTTTGGGTGAAGCTGGTGCATTTACTGCATCAATTGCATCTCAATTTACTGGTTCTATTTCGGTAAGCGGTAGTTTATTTGTTTCAGATGCTAGTGGTGGACTATTTATTGAGAGTGGGTCATACATTTACGCTGATGGTACTTTTTTAAGAAGGATTCCACGTTCCGCTCTAACTGAAGATGCATTAATTTCTACTGAAATCAAATCTGGCTCAGTAACTGCATCTGTTAATCCGGACGAAGGATTTAAAGTAACAACACCATTTACTGGTTCACAAGTTGGTTCACAATTTACTGGATCCGTAGAAGTAAGTGGAAGTTTGAGAGTAACTGAATATTTGTATGGTGATGGTAGATTTATTACTAACGTACAAGCGGCAGCTGCTCCATTCATCGCAAGTGGTAGTGCAACTGCATCGGTAGCAAATGGATTTGATTTTAGAGTAATAACTGCAGCAACTGGTTCAGAAATAGGTTCTGAGTTTACAGGTTCTGTTTCAGTAAGTGGTTCAATATTTGCACAATTCTTAGTTGGTGATGGTTCTCAAATTACTAATGTACAAGCGGCAGCAGCTCCATTTATAGCAAGTGGTTCGGCAACTGCATCAGTAGCGAGCGGAAGACAATTTGTAGTAACAACATCACAAACAGGTTCGGCATATGGTTCATTATTTACAGGCTCAATTGATGTTAGTGGTAGTGTTAGAGCATTTAATTTTGTAGGAGATGGTTCTCAATTAACAAATGTACAAGCGGCAGCGGCACCAAGAATTGTAAGTGGTAGTGTAACAGCTTCAGTAGCACCAAACGAAGGATTTGTTGTAACATCATATGCTAGTGGTTCTACTTTTTATGGTGATGTAAAATTATATACTGGTTCGTTCTCTGGTTCTGGAGCAAATCTATTTGATATTCCTGCATCAGCACTTCAAGACCTTCAATTAGATAGAATTCAATCTGGTTCTGCTACTACAATTCAAAGACCGGAAATTTTAGATGTAAGTACCGAAATAACAGCAGCACGTTATAGTGGTGATGGTGGTGGATTATTTAACATCCCTGCAAACGCATTACAAGACCTTAAATTGGATAGAATCCAATCTGGTTCTGCACAAGCTGTAATTTCTCCTAATAACGGATTAGAAATTAATACTTCGGTAAGAATATTCTCTGGTTCCGCAACGGTGAGTGGTTCGGTATTTGTAAGTGGTGGTAATGTTATACTACAAAGTGGCTCAACCTACGTTGGTGATGGTAGTGGTTTATATAATATTAATATTGCCAATTTATCATTCGAAACGTTCATATTAAAGAGTGGCTCGGTAACAGCTTCTATTTCTCCTGATAAAGGATTTGTGGTTAATACTTCATCATTTATTTGGGGAGATTTTTATAATACTGCAAATACGGCTTATTTAAATAAAGTAACTGCATCACAATATGTATTTGCACCATTATTTACAGGTTCATTCTTGGGAACTTATAACTTCCAAGGTGTTGGGCCAACTGCATCAGCAGAATATAGTGTATTAAGATTTAATGAAACGCAAGGATATTTCATACCCCAACCTGAAACATCATTAACTGAAACTGTATCATTTAATAATGTAAGTGATTTAACAATTGTACACAACTTAGGAATTCGTTATCCTGTTGTTCAGGTTTACGCAACTGGTTCAGAAGACCAAATTATACCTGGTACAATAAAATCAATTGATGAAGATACAATTCAAATTAAATTTGCAGGATTAACTTCTGGACATGTTGTAATTGGTAGTGGTGGTTCTTTAATCAATGGTACAATTACCGGTGATAGAGTATTTGGAGAAGTAATATCCGCATCATATGCTAGGAGAGCAACATTAGCGGATGCTGTTACCGGATTTGATTCGGCATCATTGGTAGCACTTTCTGCATCATTAGCTGATGCGAGTTCTTATGTAAGAAACTCACAAACATCATCAATGAGTGTTGCAAGAGCGGTATCATCATCTTACGCATTAACCGCATCTTACGTTGCAGATTTGAGTGGATTAACGTTGGTTGATTATGTAAGAAACGATAGAACTTCATCAATGACAGTTCTTTCGGCTTCATTTGCATCAACTGCATCTTATGCGTTATTTGCACAAAATGCATCAAACGTAGATACAACAAATTTTGTTCAGAATTCACAAACTGCATCAATGACTGTTGGTACTGCTTCTTTAGCATTTACCGCATCATACGCACTTTACGCATTAAATGCGGAAGGTGTAAATACTGCATCATTCTTACAGGTAAATAAAGATTCATCTATAAATGCAAACTTAACAATTAGTGGAAGTTTGGGTGTTAGTGGTAGTGTTTATTTAGGTAACATACCTTCGGGTTCATCTGAAGATGTTGTTGTATGGAATAGTTTAACTAAAAAATTAGAAAGAAGAAATATAGTAGCAGCTGTTGGTTCTTCGGGTACCGCAGGCTCATCTGGAACATCTGGAACAACTGGTACTTCTGGTAGTTCTGGTTCATCTGGAAGTAGTGGAAGCTCTGGTTCATCTGGAAGTGCAGGTACATCTGGTACCGATGGTTCATCTGGAAGTAGTGGAAGCTCTGGCTCATCCGGCTCATCTGGTTCATCTGGAAGCAGTGGAAGCTCTGGCTCATCCGGCTCATCTGGCTCATCTGGTACTGCGGGCACATCTGGTACGTCTGGAACATCTGGTTCATCTGGAACATCTGGTTCATCTGGAACTTCTGGAAGTAGTGGAACATCTGGTTCATCTGGCAGTTCTGGAACATCTGGAACTTCTGGAAGCTCTGGAACAACTGGTTCATCTGGAACCAGTGGTAGTGGTGGCACATCTGGAAGCTCTGGTACATCTGGAAGTGGTGGCTCATCTGGTACATCTGGAACGAGTGGCTCATCTGGAACATCTGGAACATCTGGTACATCTGGAACGAGTGGCACGTCTGGTTCATCTGGAACATCCGGTAGTGGAGGAACATCTGGTACATCTGCAACTTCTGGTTCATCTGGAAGTTCTGGAACTACGGGAAGTTCAGGAACAAGTGCAACATCTGGAACATCTGGTAGTGGAGGTTCATCTGGTACATCTGGAAGTGGAGGAACTGCAGGTTCTTCTGGTTCAACTGGTACCGGTGGCACATCTGGAACATCTGGAACTTCTGGTAGTGGTGGAACTTCTGGTAGTGGTGGAACATCTGGTTCTTCGGCAACTGCAGGTACCGGTGGTACATCTGGTTCGTCTGGATCAACCGGTTCAGCGGGCACATCAGGCACATCAGGTTCTTCTGGAAGTAGTGGAAGTTCTGGAAGCTCTGGTACTTCTGGTTCCGATGGTATAAGTGGCACATCTGGAACATCTGGAAGCTCTGGAACATCTGGAAGCTCTGGAACAACTGGTTCAGCAGGTACATCTGGAAGCTCTGGCTCATCTGGAACAACCGGCTCAGCAGGTACATCTGGCACATCTGGAAGTAGTGGTTCATCTGGTTCTTCTGGAAGCAGTGGGAGTTCAGGAAGTTCGGGAACAACTGGCTCATCTGGAACATCTGGCACATCTGGAAGTAGTGGCACATCTGGTTCATCTGGAAGTAGTGGAAGTTCGGGAAGTTCGGGAACAACTGGCTCATCTGGAACATCTGGTTCATCTGGAAGCTCTGGAACAAGCGGCACATCTGGAACATCTGGTTCATCTGGAAGTTCAGGAAGTTCGGGAACAACTGGCTCATCTGGAACATCTGGTACTGCAGGTTCATCTGGAACGTCTGGTACTGATGGCACATCGGGTACTGATGGCTCATCTGGAAGTTCAGGTAGTAGTGGAAGTTCTGGAACAACTGGTTCAGAAGGTACATCTGGTTCGTCTGGAACATCTGGTACAAACGGAACATCTGGTACCGATGGTTCATCTGGAAGTAGTGGAAGCTCTGGTTCATCTGGAACAACTGGTTCTGAAGGAACATCTGGCTCATCTGGTTCATCTGGAACATCTGGTACAAACGGAACATCTGGCACCTCTGGTTCGTCTGGAAGTAGTGGAAGTTCTGGTACTACCGGTTCAGATGGCACATCTGGAACTGCAGGGTCTTCTGGAACCTCTGGAACAAATGGCACATCTGGAACATCTGGTACGGCTGGCTCATCTGGCACATCTGGAACATCAGCAACTTCAGGTTCATCTGGTTTAGATGGAACTTATTTTGGTTCTTCTGGAACATCTGGTTCATCTGGAAGTTCTGGAACAACTGGTACATCTGGAAGTTCTGGAACAAGCGGTTCGGGAGGTACATCCGGTTTAGATGGAACATATTTTGGTTCTTCTGGTACTTCCGGTAGTAGTGGAACAACTGGTAGTGCAGGCTCATCTGGCTCATCTGGAACATCTGGAACTTCTGGAAGTGCGGGCACAAGTGGAAGTGGAGGAACATCGGGTTTAGATGGAACTTATTTTGGTAGTAGTGGTACATCTGGTTCGTCTGGAACATCTGGAACATCTGGAACAACTGGCACATCTGGAAGCTCTGGAACAAATGGTTCAGCGGGTACATCGGGATTAGATGGTACATTCTTTGGTAGTAGTGGAAGTTCTGGAACAACTGGTACATCTGGTACCGCAGGTTCATCTGGTTCATCAGCAACATCTGGAACAACTGGTACATCTGGTGTAAATGGTACATTCTTTGGTAGTAGTGGAAGTTCTGGTACTGCAGGTTCATCTGGTACTGCAGGTAGTAGTGGAGAATCCGGTTCATCTGGTTCTTCTGGAACATCTGGTTTAGATGGTACATTCTTCGGTAGTAGTGGAAGTTCTGGTTCTTCTGGAACATCAGGTTCTTCTGGAAGTTCTGGTACATCTGGAAGCGCAGGAACAACTGGTTCAGCGGGTACATCTGGTTTAGATGGCACATTCTTTGGAACTTCTGGTACATCGGGAAGTAGTGCAACTTCTGGTTCATCTGGAAGTGCAGGTTCAACCGGTAGTGGAGGTTCATCCGGAACATCAGCAACTTCTGGCACATCTGGTTTAGATGGTACATTCTTCGGTAGCTCAGGTATTTCTGGAACATCTGGAACATCCGGAAGTTCTGGAACAACTGGTACCGCAGGCTCATCTGGTACAACTGGTACAACTGGTTCAGCGGGAACTTCTGGATTAAATGGTACATTCTTTGGTAGTAGTGGAAGTTCTGGTACTGCAGGTTCATCTGGTAGTTCGGCAACAAACGGTACGAGTGGAACTAGTGGCACATCTGGAACATCTGGTTTAGATGGTACATTCTTTGGAAGTTCTGGAACATCTGGTACCGCTGGCACATCTGGCTCATCATCAACTTCTGGAAGTTCTGGATTTAGTGGTACAAATGGTACAACTGGTTCATCTGGTTCATCTGGATTAAATGGTACATTCTTTGGTTCTTCTGGTACATCTGGTAGTTCTGGAGCACAAGGAAGTCAAGGTACTGCAGGTTCTTCCGGTACATCAGGTACAACCCCTCCAGGATTTACATCTGGAACATCAGGTACCGATGGTATAAGTGGTACATCTGGTTCGTCTGGAACAACTCCTCCAGGATTTACATCCGGTTCTTCCGGTTCATCTGGACAAACTGGTACATCTGGTTCTTCCGGTACAACTCCTCCAGGATTTACATCTGGTACAACCGGAACAGCTGGTACATCATCAACATCTGGAACATCAGGTACAACGCCTCCAGGCTTTACATCGGGTACATCTGGTACTAATGGATTTGCATTGACAGGTACAACTGATAATGGTTTAATTACTTACACTGCAATACCTGTTGGTGGAAATGTTGAAAGTAATCTAACATTTGACGGAAGTACTCTAAGTGTAACTGGGAATATTATATCTACAACATCAATAGCGGCAACCACATTTAGAGAAACATATTATAATTACGGAACAGGTGCAGGTGTGACATTGGATTTAAGTTTAGGTAATAACTTCAGAAGACAATTTAATAATGCAGCTACTATCGCATTTACTAACCCACCTGCTTCAAATGCATTTGGATTTACGTTTACTATGGTTAATGCGGGTGGATATTCAATAACTTGGCCTGGTACTATTAATTGGGTTGGTGGAACAGCACCTATACTTACATCAACTGGCGAAGATGTATTGACATTCTTTACATTTGATGGTGGAAGTAGTTATTATGGATTTGTTGTTGGTAAAAATATGAGTTAATATTTAATGTTATGAGCATAGCTAGAAAATTAATACCAAGTGGAGAAGACCAATTTCCATTTAAATTTAAAGTAACAACAACTACTTCAAATACTGTTTTTACTTGTCCTTTAGTTGATTATGGTGGATTAACTCCAAATTTAAATATTGATTGGGGTGATAGTACTTCATCTGGACAAATAACGGCATCCACATCACCGAGTAGAATACACACATACGCATCGGCAGGGAATTACACAGTTACTATATCGGGCTTTATGCCGGGATTTAAAGTAAATAATAATTCCGCAATACGTTCATTAATAACTGAAATTATTCAATTTGGAAATGTTGGTGTTAGAACATTTGATTTTAATGGTTGTGGAAATATTACAAGTATTCCAACATCATTGGCATTAGCAAGTGTTGGTGGTTATGATGGATTAGGTGAAATGATTAACTTTGATTCTTTTTTAAGAGCAACGGGTATTTCATCAATACCTGCAGATATGTTTGATTTTTCACCAAACGCTACAACATTTAGTAATACGTTTTCAACTTGTTTGAGTTTAACAACAGTTCCTTCTGGATTATTTGATAATGTTACAAATGCAACATCATTTGCTTCTTGTTTTTTTAGTTGTACTGCATTGACTAGTGTACCAACTGATTTATTTGACCAAAACATAAATGTAACAAACTTTTCTGGTACTTTTAGAAACTGTAGAGCATTAACAAATGTATTACAATTTACTTATAATACAAATGTAACTATATTTAATAACGTTTATAATATGAGTACAAGTGTAAATGCTTTGACTGGAACAGCTCCGGAATTATGGAATAGAACACCAACTCCATCTGGAACAGATGCATTTAATAACTGTTTTGGTTTATCAAATTATGCATCAATACCTGCAAATTTTAAATAATATGTATTTAAGAATAATTGACAATAATATAGTTTATCCATATTCTCTTAAAAAACTAAGAGAGGATAATCCTACAATTAGTTTCCCTTCTGAATTTACAGAAGCTGTAATGAATGAATTTAATATTTTTGAAGTTAGACAAACTCCAATGCCATCAAATTACACAAAAAATATTTCAGAAGAAAATCCAATATTAATAGAAGGGATTTATTATCAAAATTGGGTTCAAACCGATGCATCTCAATCTGAAATAGATACGAGAATAGAGAATAAATGGGAAGAAATTAGAGAAATTAGAAATGAATTACTAAAAGAAACCGATTGGACACAATTAGGTGATATTTCTCAAGCTACGAAGGATTTGTATTCAAATTATAGACAACAATTAAGAGATGTTACAACACAATCAAATCCTTATAATATAGTATGGCCAGTAAAACCTTAAAAGGTAGAATGGTTTATATTTATATCTATAACAAAAACTAACAGAGTACAATGGTAATTCATAGTCCCATATTTTCAGGTTCTATTATACAAGATAGAAATAACGCATATGCGGATTTAAGTGGTTCATTCACTGGTTCTGTTACAGGTTCTTTTAAAGGGACTATTGAGGTACAACAGGCAACATTTGCGGATTTAAGTATCACAAATAGATTGAGTGTTTCTGGTTCACAAATAGTTACTGGTTCGATTAATTTGACAGCCGGTGGATATTTAGTAGACGGAGTAAATGTATTGGATTCGGCTATCGCTTTTGCAATAGCTTTAGGATAAAAAAAGAAATAAATGGCAAACGCATTTAAAAATAGTATTACTGGTTCAATAGGAACATCTGGTGTTAAAGTGTATGAAACACCTTCCGCAACATCTACAACTGTAATTGGTGTAAACGTTGCGAATGTAAATTCAAATAATATATCGGTTAGTGTAATGATGAGAGATACATCGGCAAATAAGGCTGTATATATTGTAAAAGATGCTTTAATTGTCCCAGGAAGTTCTGATATTTTAGTTGGTGGTGAACAAAAATTAGTTTTAGAAGCTGGAGATTTTCTTTCAGTAACTTCATCATTATCTAACTCTGCGGATGTAATTGTTTCAGTATTAGAAATAACTTAAATGTTGTAATGAATGGAGTATTTGGGAAAAAGTCCTAACGGTTTAAATCAACTAAGTTCATCCTTAGTTTCGTTATTTGTAAGTGGAAGCAAATTGGTAGATTTCACATCAGCATCTATGATTGTTGTTGGAAGGGTTACTGCTTCTGGATTACAAACATACGAAATAGATTCTTTTGGAAATTTACCATTAGAACTTAAAAGTAATACTCAAATTACTGGTTCTCTGGATATTTCATCATCAATATCTTCATCTCTTTTTAAAGGAGATGGTAGTGGATTATTTAATATTCAGGCATCTGGTATTGGCGATATAGACAGAATAAAATCTGGTTCTGCAACTGCAATTATATCACCAAATAATGGTCTTCAAATAAATGTAAATACAAATGTAAGTGGTAACTTAGTTGTACAGGGTAGAATACAAACAACTGAATTATTTTCTCAATATATTTCATCTTCAATAATATATTCTTCCGGTTCAAATAAATTTGGAGATGCTTTAACTGATAAACAAGAAGTTACAGGTTCACTATCTATTAATGGAGAAATAACTGTAACCGGAAATACAATACCAACCGATAATACAACTAATGAGGTGTTGGTATTAAATACAACAACTGGCAGAATTAGTAGAAGATTTGCAGCAGCAACATCTGGTACATCTGGTACATCTGGTACATCTGGTTCATCTGGAAGTAGTGGAAGCTCTGGTTCATCCGGAAGTTCTGGAACATCAGGAAGTGGAGGAACATCTGGTACTTCTGGTAGTGGAGGTTCATCTGGTAGTTCTGGAACAAGTGGAAGTGGTGGTTCATCTGGAACATCTGGAAGTTCTGGTTCATCTGGAACATCCGGTAGCGGAGGTTCATCTGGAAGCAGTGGTAGTAGTGGAAGCTCTGGCTCATCTGGTACTTCTGGTAGTGGAGGTTCATCTGGTTCTTCGGGAACATCTGGAAGCGGTGGTTCATCTGGAACAACGGGTACATCCGGCTCATCTGGTTCATCTGGAACAACTGGCTCAGCAGGTACATCTGGATTATCTGGTTCATCTGGAACATCTGGTAGTGGAGGAACATCTGGTAGTGGAGGTTCGTCAGGTTTAAGTGGTACTTCTGGAAGCGGAGGTTCATCTGGAACATCTGGATTAACCGGAAGTTCTGGTACAACTGGTTCGGCAGGTACAACTGGTTCATCTGGTTCAACTGGTACATCTGGAACCGGAGGCTCGTCTGGAACATCTGGAACATCTGGAAGTTCTGGTTCATCTGGTACTGCAGGTAGTGGTGGTATAAGTGGAGCGGGTGGCTCTGCCGGAACTTCTGGTAGTGGAGGCACATCTGGAACATCTGGTACATCTGGTACATCTGGAACCGGAGGCTCATCTGGAAGTGCAGGTAGTAGTGGTGTAAGTGGTGTTGGTGGTTCGTCTGGTTCATCTGGAACTAGCGGAAGTAGTGGCTCATCTGGAAGTTCTGGAACATCTGGAACATCTGGAAGCGGAGGTTCATCTGGTTCAACAGGAACAACGGGCTCAGCCGGTTCATCTGGTTCATCTGGCTCATCTGGAACAACTGGTTCCGCAGGTTCTTCAGGAACATCTGGAACATCTGGTAGTGGAGGTACATCTGCAACCGCAGGTAGTGCTGGTTCTTCTGGTACATCTGGACAAGGTGGTGGTGTAAAATATAATTTTTCATCAACACTAACTGATTCAGATCCTGGTGCTGGTATTTTAAGATACAATAATGGTACTATTATATCAGTAACTCAAATTTTTATTGATAATGTAGACCAAAATTCAAATGATTTAACATCTTGGTTTTCAACTTGGGATGATAGTACTACTTCAGCAGCTAGAGGATATATAAATTTAGTTTCTAGAGATAATGGTACTGTAAATAATATATTTTTAGTAAATGGAGCTGTAACTGCAGCAACTGGATATTATAAAATTCCGGTACAATATATAGCAGGTACAATACCGGCAAATAATTCACAATTAGTAATTTCATTTAGTAGAACCGGTGATACTGGTACTTCTGGTAGTGCAGGAACTTCTGGTAGTGGTGGTTCATCTGGAACAACCGGCTCAGCAGGTTCATCTGGCTCAGCAGGTTCATCTGGTTCTGCAGGAACTTCCGGTAGTGCGGGTTCATCTGGTACAACTGGTACATCTGGAAGCGGTGGTTCATCTGGAACTTCTGGTAGTGGTGGAAGTTCTGGCACGGCCGGTAGTGGTGGAAGTTCTGGTTCATCTGGAACATCTGGTTCTGGAGGTTCTTCGGGAACATCAGGTAGTGCAGGTTCTGGAGGTTCATCTGGAACATCTGGAAGCGGTGGCTCATCTGGTACATCTGGAAGTGGTGGAAGTTCTGGTACTTCAGGTAGTGCAGGTAGTGGTGGTTCATCTGGAACATCTGGTTCGGGTGGCTCATCTGGTACATCAGGTAGTGGTGGAAGTTCTGGTACTTCAGGAAGCGGTGGCTCATCTGGAACGAGAGGCACAGCCGGCTCTGGAGGTACATCTGGTACATCTGGAAGTGGGGGTTCATCTGGAACAAGTGGAAGTGGTGGTTCTTCTGGTTCATCTGGATTATTAGCATTAACTGGTGCAACTGATAACGGTGTAATTACATTGAATGGAACTGCACCAAATGGGACAGTTGAAAGTAATTTAACTTTTGATGGTACATTATTGACAGTAACTGGTAATGCAACAATTACCGGAAATTTAACGGTTAGTGGTACAACAACTACAATCAATACTGAAACCATTAACTTAGCAGATAATATTATAACTCTTAACTCAAACTTCACATCTGGAGCACCAACTGAAAATGCTGGTATTGAAGTTAGGAGAGGTTCATCTGCAACCGTTTCATTCTATTGGGATGAGAGTACTGATAGATGGTACGCGGATAATACATTACAAGTAAATGGTAATGTTGTATTAAGTGGTACAATTGATACCGGACAAGGTGCAACCGAAGTTTATTTAATGAATCAGAATGTTAGAACAACTGATTCAGTAACATTTGCAAATGTAACTTCAAACTTAACTGGTACTGCTGATAGAGCAGAGGCTGTTGATTCAAATGACACTCGTAATACAAACGATACTCCATCATCTAGACAAAATGGTGTTTATTTTGATTTTAAAACAAACACTACTAATGGATTGAGTGATGGTGGTACTTATAATGGTCAAATGACTTGGAGAAGTTATGGTGGTGGTACTGATTTAAGTGGTGGACAACCTATTCAAATTGCATATACTGCCGGTGGTAGATTATGGAGTAGATTAGGAACGGGTGCATCGAGTTGGGCATCTTGGCAACAAATATTAAATAGTGTTGACCAGATATACGCCTATAATATGAATCAGTATGTTAGAACTACCGATGATGTAACGCATGGTACTATAACAATTTCTGGAGCAAATAAAGGATTATATTTTACTGGTGGTAATAATAGAATATATTTTGCCGGTGTAAGAGCATTGGAAGGAAATGGTAGTAATCTTCAAGTAGGTGAAGGTCATGCAACAACACTTTTACAAAGTGCTACCGCAACTTATTTATATTCTGGTACCGTAGGATATTCTCCACCATTAGTTTTTGGTAATGAGACAGGTGCGGCTAAAAAAGCAATCTATCTTGAAAACTATTGGATGGTTTATCAAGGACATCAGAATGAAGGACATAAATTTAGAACTACCGATTCTTCTGGCAACGTAACTGATAGATTAACTATTACAACTTCGGCTACAACTTCAAATAATGGGTTGAATACCGGTGCATTTTATTTAAGTGATAGTGGGGCTGGTTTATATAGAGATAATACCTATGATGTTGTATTATTACAAAACAACTCATCAGGTAATCCATTGTATTTAGCAGGAGCCGGTGATGTTAGGGTTAATATAGATGCAAACAATAATCAGGGAGATAGTAGATTTGTAGTTGGTAATAATGGTATTAAAGCATCAAATGACTTATTTTATGTAAACGAAAGTGGTAATGGATATTTTGCCGGTACATTAACATCTACTGGTAATTTCTTTGCACCATCAAACATTTATATTAGAAATAGTTCACCAACAATTTATATGCAAGATACTGACCACAATGTGGCTATGTTGCATACAAATTCAAATATATTTTATGTATTAAGAGGTAGTACTGATTCAACATCTTGGGCAACTGTAAATGGATGGTGGCCTTTGGAGATTCGATTAGATACCAATAATGCTACATTTGGTGGTTCGGTGACAGTTAGAGATAATGTTGATGCAACTACATTTAGAGATAGAGATAATACTGCATATTACTTAAATCCAGCTGGAACATCTATTTTGGATGTAGTAGAATTTGGTGGTGATTGGACATTAAACACAAGCAATGGTTCTAAAATATTTGGTATGTTTATTCCTGATGGAAAATACCAAACTCGTAATTGGCATGGTGGTGATGGTAACTATGTTTGGAGTGGAATGCAGTATGTAACCGGAATGAGTGATGCACCTATTGGTTCATACTCACATCGTGGAACTGGTGGATGGCAAGGTTGGAGACAGAATGGATGGGTGCCGATTGATAGAACAAAAACTTATAAGGTATCTGCTTGGATTAGAACCGTATCCGGTAACCCGTATTGTTATCTTTCATTTACGCAAGCTGGATGGGATTATTCTCAACCTGATAATGGTGGTTGGGGACAACCTTATTATTGGAGTGGTGTAGCACCATCTTCTTGGACAGAATATACAATGACTATTGGACCAGCGGGTTCTGGTGCAGGATACACTTGGTATTCATATGCAAGATTTATGCAGCTAGGATTCCTACACAACTATTTGTATAGTGGATATAGTGGTACTGCCGAATTTATTGGATTTAAGATTGAAGAAGTTGATAATACATTAGCAGCAAATACAACGGTATTAGGTGACGTATATGCTAATAGATTTATTGATAATAATGATGGTAGTTTCTTAGCTGACCCAACCGGTACGTCTAGATTTACGAATTTAACACTTACTGGTACATTGACTCTTCCTAATAATGCATTGGTTAATGTTAATAATGAACCTGATGTGTGGGGGGCTAGATTTAGAACAACAACTTCTACATCAAACTTAGGTTCTGCTCTTAAAAATATTATTTGGACGGGTGGTGGTTCTTCTGAAGGATTTGCCGTAAGTGGTGTGGGTGTAGGTGGATATGCATTAGAAGTAAGAAACGATGGTATAGCTTGGGCGAGAAGTTCATTCAGAGCACCTGAAATGTATGCAGACCGTTTTTATGATGATGATGGTACTTTTGGTTGGAGATTTGGTAGTGGGGCTGGTGTAACTAGACATATAAACTTAGCAAGTGGTACGAGTGACCCATCAAATCCTGGTGGACAAATAAATGGTATATCTTGGGGACAAAGAGGTGATAACAACCCTTATTATTTGATACATGTAAGAAATGGTGAAAACTATAATGGTAACTACACTAAATTAACAATAGCTTGGCATACTGGTATCCATATTGGAGCAGACCCGTATTATGGTGGTACTAACTTCTATGGACAATCTCCTGGTGTTTCAATGCCTTTATACTTTAGTGTTGGTAGAGGTGATAGTGGTGTTAGAACTTATAATACTAATTGGGCTGATATGTTCCGTGATATTAACGATTCAACATATTATTTCCAGGGTAATAATAGTGGTATAGCATTAAGAACAAGAGGTGAGATACACTCTGGTACTGCAAACTCCAGAGGTGGTGGTGTGGCATTTGTAGCAAATGATGGTTCTATATTAGTAAGAGCACAGGGTGATAACTTCCATAAAATTTGGTACTATGATGGTATAGCGTTTGGTACTAACTTGGCACATGGGCATTTCCGTTTCTATGGTGAATCAAATACTCAAAGAAATGCTAGTACTGGTGGTAATAACCTATGGTATGATATGGATATGACCAATGGTAATATCTTTAACTATGGTTCACATCGTTCACCAATTTATTATGATGTTTATGATACTGCATATAGAATTGATGCAAATGGTGATTCTCGTTTGTGGAATTTAGGTGTTGGATATGAATTGCCTGAAACTAAATTACATATAATTGGCGATCATGGAAACGCTAGAGTAAGATTAACAATTCCATCATACAATAACGGAACCGGACAAAGAGTAAGTATGCAATGGTGGGTATCTGAGCCTGGTAATACTTGGAATGGTGGTGGATTTGGATATAACGTTGATAATAGTACAAATGGTGGTACAAACACATACTATTGGGGTAGATTAAATACATCTTTAGGACAAGCTTATATAAGATTCTCCGAAGGTGGTGACATGTATTTCTATAATACAAATACTTCTGGTACTCGTGTTACAAATATGGAGATGTATCCAAATAATACCGTTTACATCAATAACTACGCAACTGGAGGTAACTCATTAAGAGCACCAATATTCTATGATAACCAAGATACTGGATACTATTTAGACCCCCATAATACTGATAACCAAGGTTTAAGAATTAGAGGTGGTACATTCCACGGACCAAACTGGAGCTGGGGTAAATATTTAAGAGTTGGTACTAATGGTAGAATTGATGGTCAACCATCGGTAGCAACTACAAATGGTAACTTACATATTGATAACGAAAACGGATATGAATTATATCTTAACCACTATTCTGGAAATAGAACATACACTTATGAATTAAGACCTACATTCATTTATGACCAGAATGATACTACATTCTATTTAGACCCTAATGGTGATAGTAGAATTAGAAACCTATACATTTGGTATGGTAATAGTATAATTCACTATGGTTATAATAACTCTGGTGCATATGCAATGAACAACAACTCCACTTATTGGGGATTGATGATTAACGTATCTGCAAATGACTGGAGATTAGGATATGGTGGTACTGGTTCAATTGTTGGTTGGAACTTACGTTGGGATAATGGTAGTACTGTTTGGGCAAATGGTTCATTCAGAGCACCTATATTCTATGATTCGGATGATACCGGATATTACATAGACCCTAATAGTACTTCAAACGAGGCATTGAGAATGAGAGGTGGTGCGTTATTTGGACCAAATCCATCTTGGGGAGCATATATGTATGTGGGTTCAAATGGTAGACCAAACTCATGGGGTTCTGCTGTAGTAACAAATGGTAACTTACACTTAGACTGTCAGAATGGATACGAAACTTATATTAATCACTATTCTGGTAATAGAACATATCTTTATGAAATTCGTACAAACTTTATTTACGATAGAGATGATACCTATTATCAAGTAGACCCGAATGGTTATACTAGAATGAATAGAACACACTCATTCTATGTAGCAAATAACTATGATGTATCTGCAAACCATCCTTACGGAATGTATTACGCAGAAGGATTATCATCCGCATATGCTGTATTTAGAGAAGGTGGTGGATGGAGTTATCCTTATCCTGATTTGAGAGTTGCATTCCATACTGGTATTAAATTTGGTGGTAACCCATCTTATGAAGGTATGAGATTCTATACTGACTACGATATGAGTAGTATTGTATGGCAATTCAATGGTGGTTCAAACTATTCTTATCAATATACATGGAATCAGTTTACTGGACATCATGGAGTTTACTCTCCTGCAAATGGAGCACACTGGTTCCCTAACAACTATTCTTCTTATGGTGCTTGGTTATCTTTAGGAAATAGAAGTGGTTGGTATGGTATAAACGTATATGATGGAAGTGGATATAGTAACCACTTTATGTGGGAAAATGGTAATGGTGGTATCTATATGCAGAACTGGGGTAGATGGTGGATGTATTGTAACAGAGATGCACACTCGATTGGTTTAGGTACTTCATCAACATCATACTCATATAGAGTTTACATAAATGGTTCGGTTTATGCGGAAGGAAACATTGTTGCGTATTCTGATGCTCGTAAAAAAGAAAATATTGTAACTGTAGATAATCCATTAGAAAAACTGAATAGTTTAAGAGGAGTTTATTTCAATCGTATAGATGATGAAAAGAAAGTAAGAAATATCGGTGTAATTGCACAAGAGGTTGAGCACATTCTTCCTGAAGTTGTAACTTATGCACCGGATGTGGATGAATATGGTGTTGATTATGGTAAATTTGCTGGATTATTTATTGAAGCAATTAAAGAACAACAAAAAACCATTCAGAAGCAACAAACTGAAATAGAAGAATTGAAACAAATTTTAAACAAAGTAATACTTAATAATAAAGGATAAATTATGGCATTAATAAAAGATTATGAAATACCTGGAACAGGAGTTACGGTACCAAATGCATACCATGTGGTTACTAATATTAAAATAGAAAAAAGAATAGCAGATATTAAACCACCTGTTGATTCTTCTAGACCAAGTGGATACACGGTAAGAGATGAAAGTCCTGGAACTGAAGTTTATTGGAAAAAAGGTTATACTGCTGAAATAGCAGTGACTGTTTGGAAAGATAAAGCAGCGAGAGAATCGGAGGCTAAACCAATTGGTCAAATTGGTGTCAATCCAACTGATAATCTATATGGTGCAAGTGTTGGTACTCCTGGACTAGACCATCGTTGTAAATTCTTTTTAGAAGTTCCATCCGAATTGAGTGATTTGCAACAAGCATATAGACATTTATTAACATTAGAATATTATAGTGGTTCTGTGGAAGACTAATATAAAAATGAACTAATCTTATATTTATAACATATAAAGAAATAATTATGGCATTAACATACGAATGGAAATTAACAGGTTTAAGAAAACAACAAACTGCAACTTTAGATAATGTAGTTGTTGGTACATTCTGGAAAGTAACAGGTACGGATGAAGATGGAAACACTGGAGAATTTAGTGGTGCAACTCCATTTGAGTTATCAACTGTGAATACTTCAAGCTTTACAACATATTCTGAATTATCAGAAGAACAGGTTTTAGGTTGGGTAAAACAAAGAGTTAGTGGTTCAGCATTAACCGCATATTGGGACCATATTGATGATGTAATCAAAAGAGATATTGATTCTAAAAAATATACAAGAGTTATGGTTATGGAATCTGATTTACCTTGGTCACCAACTTCTGGAAGTAATGCATATGGTGTAGACCCACAACCAGTATAACATATTTTCCATAAAAAATGGTGTTAATATCCAAAACGCAATAAAAAACTAAATTTGTGTTTTGGATATTTTGTTTATATTTATATGTGTATTTTTACAACTAATAACAAATACAAACTTAAAATACAAATTGGAGAAATAAAATGGCAGAAAGAATCGTATCACCTGGCGTATTCACAAGAGAAAATGACCTATCATTCCTAGCACAAGGGGTAGGTGAAATTGGAGCAGCTTTTATAGGACCTTTCAAACAAGGACCGGCTTTTGTTCCAACTATTGTGAGAACACAATCCGAATTCGAAGAAATTTTCGGAACACCTGATGGAACATATTACACAGAATATGCTGTGCAAAGATATTTGCAAGAAGCTGGAGTAGCAACAATCGTAAGAGTTGGTGGAGTTGGTGGTTATCATCAAGTTTCACCTATTGGTATTTTTGCATCTGGTGGACTTGCTGGGGAAAAATTAATAGGAGTACTTTACTCTACTGAAGCTGGTGATAACAGTTATGGATTCGGTAGTACACCTGCTATAAGTACAATCGCAGCAGGAGCAACTTCCGGTTCTTTTGTAATTTCAGCATCTTTTGGAACTGCATCTCCGATTTCTTCTTCAATTTTACCAAGAGATACAAATGACCTTTCTGATGTATTTGGTGAATCTCCATTCGGTCCTAAATTTGCATACACATATGCATATTTTGAAACTGTAGCATCTGCATCATATTCAAATCAAACAACTGATGCGGAATCTAGAGGTACAAGAATTAGTGCAGCGGCGTTACCTACTCAAAAGTATGGTGATATATCTGCAGCAGAAACTCCATTTGTAAAATCTCAATTAGTTAATGGTGAAAGATATGACCTTTTCAAATTTGTAACTTTAGGTCATGGTACACCTTATAATACTAAATTTAAAGTTGGTATTTCAAACGTAAAAGCGGCAGGTGAAGATGGTTCAACTGATTACGCAACGTTTACTGTAACAATTCGTTCTTATGGTGATACTGATAAGAGAAAAGTTGTTTTAGAAACATTTAATAATGTAAACTTAGACCCTGCTTCTCCAAACTATATCGCTAGAAGAATAGGTGATAGATATTTATCAATTGATAATAATGGTAAGATTACTGAATATGGTGATTACTCAAACAAATCAAAATATGTAAGAGTTCAATTAGCTGAAAATAGCATAGGTAATCCAATATCAGCGGCTCCATTTGGACATGATGCATATACAAATCCAATTGAAGCAACAAATGCGGCACAAGCTCTTAAAGTTCCTGCAGTTGTATTCCAAACAAATTCAACCGGAAACACTTCATCATCTCCAATTTATTATTCTGGATTTGATTTTGAAACCGAAGGAGTAGACCAAGATAACGCAAACTATTCTAAACCACTTCCTGAAAACGCACAAACTGGTTCAAACGTAATATTCGCATTTGATTCTCAACTTACATATCAATTGACAGGTTCAGTATCTGCGGATATGGTTAAGAGACAATTTGTATTAGCTTTCCAAGGTGGTTTTGATGGTACTAATCCTACTGTTAAAATTAATTTAGGTACTAATATAACTGCGGCAAACACACAAGGATTCAATTGTGCAACTTCTGTATCTTCTGGTTCAGTAGCATATACTAAAGCTATAAACGCTGTTGGTAACCCTGATGAGTGGGATATTAACTTAGTTGCAACTCCTGGTATTATAAGAGACCTTCACCCTGCAATTACAACAAAAGTAATTGATATGGTTGAAGATAGACAAGATTGTTTCTACATCGCAGACTTTGTTGGTGCGGGTGCAACAATAACCGAAGCAACTGAGCAAGCAAATTCAGTAGATTCAAACTATGTAGCAACTTACTATCCTTGGGTTAAGACGGTTGATACTAATACAAATAAATTAACTTCTGTTCCACCTTCAGTATTATTACCTGCAGTATTTGCGGCTAACGATAGATTAGCAGCAGAGTGGTTCGCACCAGCTGGTTTAAATAGAGGTGGTATCGTAGGTGCTGTGAGTGTATTGAATAGACTTACACACGCTGAAAGAGATACTCTATATGAGAACAAAGTAAACCCAATCGC
>JACCDJ010162770.1_pt1 | contig 25458 bp, 25 predicted proteins | sample 7444481 | NCBI WGS metagenome assembly JACCDJ01 (sample SAMN15323435, study PRJNA562643) | freshwater metagenome | isolation source: river surface water | place: USA:Blue River Watershed | collected 2017-08-15 | reverse complement strand
CAAAAACACAATCTGCGCTTTTAGAGGCGATGCAGGAAAGAAAGGTTACAGCAGCAGGCAAGACCATGCCGCTTCCATCACCTTTTTTCGTATTGGCTACCCAAAATCCCATTGAGCAAGAAGGAACTTATCCTTTACCGGAAGCGCAATTGGATCGTTTCATGTTCAACATTTGGGTCAACTACCCTACCCTTCAAGAGGAGATTGACATTGTAAAAGCAACTACGGATGACCGCAAGGTTCAAATCAATTCCGTTATCACCCAGGAAGAAATTGTCAACTATCAGAATATCATTCGCAAAATGCCCGTGGCCGATAATGTTATAGAGTATGCGGTTAAGCTGGTAAACAAAACACGCCCTGAAGGGGAAATCACTCCTGAATGGGTCACTAAAAATATTGCCTGGGGAGCAGGCCCAAGAGCCTCACAGCACCTTATTATTGGTGCTAAATGTCATGCCGCGCTAAATGGCAAATTCAGCCCAGATATTGAAGATGTCAAAGCTGTGGCCTTACCCATTCTTAGACACCGTGTTGTAAGAAACTACAAAGCGGAAGCAGAAGGCTTGACCATTGAAAAAATTGTTGCCCAACTAATGTAATATGAGAAAATCATGGATTGATGTGGCTCCCATGAGCCACTTTCCCATTCAAAATATTCCTTTTGGCATTTACTCCACAGATCAAAAAACAGCGAGACCTGGAGTGGCCATTGGAGACAATATCATTGATTTGAAAAACCTTGCTGAATTGGGGCTTTTGCACAAACTCCCTTTTACTGATCAAGACTTTGAATCTTGTGTTTTAAATTCACTGATGCGCCATGGTAAATCCGCCATGGTTCAATTGAGAAGTACCATTATGGATTTGTTGGATGAAAACAATCCAACACTCAAAGAACACCCGTCTCTCAACAATGTGTTGGACTTGCAAGCCCATGCTACCATGCACCTGCCGGTTCAAATTGGAGATTATACAGATTTTTATAGCAGTGAAGATCACGCTCGCAATGTAGGCATGATGTTCAGAGATCCAGAAAAAGCATTGTTGCCCAATTGGAAACATTTGCCTGTTGGATACCACGGACGGTCGTCCTCAATTGTAGTCAGCGGAACTCCTATTCACCGTCCCGCAGGACAAACCAATGCCACAGACGAAACGCAACCCGTCTTTCAATCCACCAATCAGTTGGACTTTGAGCTCGAAATGGCTTTTATAACCTTTGATGGAAAACCCATGGGGCAGCGCATTGCAACATCAGAGGCCAAAGATTTTATTTTTGGATTTGTTTTGTTTAATGATTGGAGTGCCCGTGATATTCAACGTTGGGAATATGTTCCATTGGGTCCTTTCTTGGCCAAAAATTTTGCTTCAACCATATCTCCGTGGATTGTAACCCTTGAGGCACTTGAGGAATTTCATGAAACGGGACCTGTTCAATCACCTGGGGTACTGCCCTACTTGCAATTCGAAGGGAAATTCAACATCAATATCGATTTGAAGGTAGCTATAGAATCCCATGAAGGAGAATCCACAGTTGTCTCAGAAAGCAACTACAAATACATGTATTGGAATTACGCCCAACAATTGGCGCACCATACTGTCGGCGGATGCAACATACGTTGTGGAGACATGATGGCATCCGGCACCATTAGTGGTCCGCACCCCGGAAGCTACGGATCAATGCTAGAAATAGCCTGGAAGGGCACCAAACCCGTTCAAATGAAAGATGGAAGTGAACGAAAATTTATTTTGGACGGTGATGTTGTAATCATGGAAGCTGTTTCAATCGGAAACGATTATCGGATAGGATTTGGAAATTGTACAGGTAAGATTTTACCGAATAACTTATAGAATTCCCTGCTCATTTTTCTTGTACATTTAGACCATACAAGAACAATATGAAAAGGATGCCCTTCCAATTGAACACTCTGGCTTATAGTATTCTAAGCATTTGTTTCCTATTTATGTTGTGGTCCATCAGCACGGGTCAGATTGGTTTAGATGGAGGATTTTATTTGGCCATAGCCAGAAATCTTTGGGAAGATGGCGTGAACTATTTTGACTTTGCCAGTAGTTACAATCCACTTGGGATCATGCTGTTGGGAATTCCTAATTTTTTCTTTGAAAATCCGATACTTCTCAACTATAGCCTCTACTTTATCATCCTCATCGCAGACGCAATATTGTTCTACAAAATATGCCTGATTTATCGTAAGAATAAGATTCAATCCATTTTTTTCACTTCCATTTTTCTACTATATGCATTGATCCTAGATGGACACTTAATCATTCTTGAACCCATTCAACTTTTCTTCATATTCCTGGCCTTCCTTCAATTGCATAAAAAAAAGCTCATCTCCCTTGGTGTAATTTGCTTTCTCGCTTTTCTAACCAAACAATACTCATTGGCTTTCGCATTGCCCATAGTATTTTTTATTTTTCAAAGTAGTGAGTCATTACTAAAAAAAATGACTCATCTCCTTTTGGTTGTTTCCAGTGTGGTTATCTCTGCGATTATTTTTTACTGGTTATATGCTCAGCATATTGATTACAGTTATTATATCAAGCGACTGCTCGGGCAAGTTCCTCAAATGAATGGTTTATTGACCAATCAAAATGGAACCGGTGAAGGCTACGGATTAGCTGTTTTTCTAAAAACTACCTTGAGAGTTTTGATTTACTGTCCCTTGCTTTGGATTCCTTTCTTGGTCATTCAACGAAAAAAGACAAACACGTTTTTAGTTGTTTGCTTCTTTGCATTCTCAAGTGTATTGATTTTTGCTTCATACTTTCATTACTTCATTCTTTTGCTTCCGTGGACTTTGTTACTATTGCATGAAAATATCGAAGTTGAAAAACTGAAATATTCATTGTTGTATGCCACTGTGATTCTTGCACCTTCCTTATTTATGTTGGCCAAGACGACACGATCCAAAAACACCATTGCCCATCAAGAAAAAGAAATGAGCGCACAATTAAGTAGCTATATACCCCAGAACGCAAAGGTTTTTATTGTTCAAGCCAGCATGGCTCAATATGCCATTTGCGACTTCAATTCAATTGATAACCATTTCGTTGGATATGCATTTCCCAACATCATTAAAAAAAGCGCTGTACTCAAAGCAATGGAACCAGGAACTTTCCTTATTGCTGACAATCAATACCTAAGTTCAACTGAAAAAGAACTTTTCACAGAGGTTTATCATCAACGAGATTACATCATTTATAAAAAGATTTGAGTCTTTTAGGTAACTGATTTGAAGTGCAACCAAAAATTGTGTTTAACCTCCTCGGCATTTAATCTAGTAGTCTTTAAAGACAATAACAAATTACAAAATTCAGCATCCTTTTTTTGAATGCGTAATTCAAAATAATCATCCAAAATCAATTGTTTTTTCAATAAATATTGGAAAGTTTGCTGACAGTTTAGCTCCAATATCTCCCAGTTAAATTCAGAAATTAAAATTGAGATAGGGATATGAAGTGTCAAAACATCAGATTTGGTATAATTGGTAATAACTTCATTGGAAAGCAACTTATTTGGCAAAATAACTTGATGTGATTCAGCTGTACGGAGCTTAGTGTTAAAAATTTGAATCTCCTCCACCTTACCCGTGTGATGACCAACCGTAATATAGTCATCCACTTCAAAAGGTTTGAAGAACAACAACATCACACCTCCTGCAAAATTTTGGAGCTCTCCTTGTAATGATAAACCAATGGCCAATCCCGCAGCTCCAATCAGTGTAACCAAAGAAGTAACTTCAAATCCAGCTATTCCAGCAGCGGTGATCAATACAATCGTCTTCAAAGCAACGCTGACAAAACTTTTGACAAAGGAAAGCAAAGTTGCACTTAAGGTGCGTCTAACCAAAGTAAACTCAATTACCTTGATCAGTCGACCAATGACTAACCAAGCAATAATAAGAAAAACCAATGCAGACACTACATCTGGTAGATGATTCCATAAAATGTCCATCCAATATTTCATAACAAAAAAAAAGGGCCTAAGCCCCTGAAAATTTTATTTACTTAATTTGTAACGCACCTTGTACACCTTCTCGCTCAGCAACGTTTCTCCTCCTGAAGTTTGAACAATAACATCATAAAAATGAATTTGATTAGAAGCCGTTTTTGCTTTGAAAGCAGCTTGCATCCCTTCTGAAAAAAATCCATTGTATGAGGTAAATACACTCGCTTCATCACCACGTACTAAAGCCATTTTAAATCCAAGGCATTTCAAATCTCCTTTTTCAGGACTCCAAAACCTTGGTGCCTCATTGACACATTCTGGGGTAAGAATGATAGATTCCGAGTTACCAGCTTCTTTATTACCACACCAAATCATATTGATTTGGTTTTGTGCGCTCATCCATAATGCAGCGGATGTAAGCACAGCGATAAGCATCATTTTTTTCATACGAAATTATTTTACTTCAACTTGATTTTCCAATTGTTTAGTAGGGCTGATTCCGGCCTTCTCGACGCGCATTCTACCTTGATCAATGGACATCACTACAAAAGTATCTCCAACTTCAACAACTTTACCGTGAATACCACCCAATGTCATAACCCGATCACCTACAACCAAGGAATCTTGAAACTTCTTTGCCTCTTTTTGCTTTTTTTGTTGCGGTCTAATCATGAAAAAATACATGATGACGAACATTCCACCAAACATAATGAGCGTAGCCCATCCACTTCCACCATTTTGCGCTTGTAATAATAACATATCAATTAATTTAGTTTGCTAAGTTAATGATTTATCGGCTTCTTTCCATTTGAATACCCTGCCTCTCTTGTTGCTTGAACACCTCCTTTCCAAGAACGTCTCCAACCAAATGCAACACTATGTTTGCGGGCTCTGCATTGGTAGCAACTGTTATGGTTTTGTCGATTTTTCCTGAATTGCCTGTTGAATTGAATTCAACCGATATCTGACCTGATTCTCCAGGAGCTATAGGGTCTTTCGGCCAATCTTTCATGGTAGTGCAACCGCATGAAGGATAAACCCCACTGATCAACAATGGGGATTTTCCGCTATTCATAAATTGAAAAACATGAGAAAATTTTTCTCCAACTGCTATGGGCTCAAAAAACAAAGTATCCTGATCAAAAGTCATTATTGGACCATTATAATCCTCCTTGTTCTCTGATGCAGTCGCTGAGATATGAATCATATCTGATGTCACAACGCCTTCCGCCTTTTCGCTGCAAGATTGTATCCAATAACTGATAAAGAACATTGCACAACCCAGAAGAACTTGTCGACCAATAAAAAGCAATTTACCTTTCATCATAGTAACCATCAAAATCGTCGGCATCAAAATTTTCATCATCACCAAAACCAAACTCATCTTCTTCATCATCTCCAGCGGCAGCATCCCATTTCTCCTCTTCCTCCCATTTTCCGTCATCAAACATGGCCTCCATTTCCTTAGAATCTTGTGTAGGTGCATCTCCGAAGGTAAGTGAAATCAATGGATACTGGGCATTTGAATCGGCATCCATAATTTCTATCACCTCAACATAAAAAATCCACATACGCAGAAAGTCATAGACGTACAATACTTTATTTCCAACAGACTGAAGCATCTCAGAGAGCAAGGCATTTTCCATAGAAACCACTCCATCCCCCATATCCATCAAGGGAATCTCCAATCCCTTCTCCCACTCATCGTTGCTCAAATAAAAGCTAGCCATTTCTCCATTCTCAAACTTGAAAGATTGTAAGATGGTTTCATGCAATTGATGAAAAGTAGATTGTGATGAAAGTTCAATGTCCCGAAAAACATCTTCTTCAGTATCAATGATTACACGCAATTTAAAAACTTCTGCCATATTTTTTCTTTAAATATTAAAAATCTGCTCGATGGCCTCTAAAGGGTTGTTGTGTTTAAAAACAAAGTTACCAGCAACCACCACGTCCGCACCAGCCTGTCTCAAATCCACTGCATTTTGTGCATTCACACCTCCATCAATTTCTATGAGCGTAGAACAACCGTGAGAATCAATCATCGCTTTTAACTCTTTCACCTTATCTATCGTTCTTTCAATGAAGGACTGTCCTCCAAAACCAGGATTAACAGACATCACTAAAACCAAATCCAAATCTTGGATGATGTCATTCAAAAGAGAGACTGGCGTGTGGGGATTAATGGCCACACCGGCCTTCATTCCATGGGATTTGATACTCTGAATGGTTCTATGCAAATGAGTACATGCCTCATAGTGCACAGTAAGGATATGTGCTCCTGCCTCCTGAAAAGCAGCAATATATTGATCAGGATTCACAATCATCAAATGGACATCCATCACCTTGGTGCAGTGCTTTGCAATAGCCTTGGTAACGGGTAGGCCAAATGAGATATTGGGAACAAAAACACCATCCATGATATCAATGTGAATCCACTCAGCCTTAGAGTCATTGATCATTTTTACATCGCGCTCTAAATTGGCAAAATCAGCGGATAAAACAGAAGGAGATACAATCATGATGTAAAGTTAGGAATATCTATCGAGTGCCAAAAACAAATCTATCCTTATCCTGAAAATCCTTTTTCACATTCGCTTTAAAACCTGATTTGGATAACAATTCCATCACATCAGATGCATATCGCTCATGAACCTCAAAAGCCAATAATCCATCTTCCTTCAAATGTTCCTCAGCCCATTCAATGATATGTCGGTAGAATAAACAGGGGTCATCATTGGGAACAAAAAGCGCCAAGTGAGGTTCATGTTCTAAAACACGTTGATGCATTTCGCTCTTATCCTGGGTCAAAACGTACGGTGGGTTACTGACAATGACATCCACATCTTGAAGATAATGTTCCAAATTCAATACATCTTCATGCCTAAAATTAATCTCCACTTGGTGCCGTTGGGCATTACTCTTGGCAACTGCTAACGCATCTGGGCTGATATCAATAGCCGTCACCTGCCATTTGGGGTGCTTATCTTTTAATACAACCGGAATACAACCTGACCCTGTCCCAAAATCAATCAACTGACCTGGAACTCTGAGCTCCATATATTCAAGGACATGTTGAACCAACTCTTCCGTCTCTGGTCTGGGAATGAGCACCGCCTTGGTTACCTCAAATGACTTTCCAAAAAACTCCGCATTGCCCAAAACATATTGAATGGGCTCATGGGACAAAACTCGTTTTAATTTGAAATGCAGCGATAATATTTCAGATTCAGAGACCGTATCTTTTGGATTCAAATACAAATCAACATAAGACTTACCCACAACATCCTCCATCAACCACTTGGTCAGTTGCAAGGCTTCTCTTTCAGAATATCTGGCGGAAGCCAAGGAACTTTTACAATAGGCGATCAAATCATCCATTCGATTGCCCTTCAACCTTCCATTCATTGGTCCTTTTTCTGCCCTTTGCTCTTTGATTTCATTTCAGGCTTGGGAGTCATCATTTGCTCCTTTGGGGTTTGGGGTGTTGACTTGGATTTTTCTAGTTGCTGCTGAAATTCACGCATAGAAACCTCAGTAAATACATCATAACCTTTGCCTGAAAGAAGAACATAATTTTTACCGTTTTCTTTTTTCCATTGAGAGCCCATTTGCCCCTTGAAAAACTTTCCTTTCCATTGAACGGGCAAATCTATTTGCACCCAATTGGTATCATTGGGGCTGAGATCTTTTTTGTCAAATACCACAATAACCACATCTCCAAAATACTGACGCATGTAGGCGAAAGTTTGTCCGCTATTCAAAAGGATTTCAGTCTCTCCATACATCAAGGCCATTGACTTCTTGCGCAAAGTGGTCAATCGAGATACACTTGCCTTTAATTTGCGTTGATCAATGGTTAAGTTATCAAAGGTCATTAATCGTCTGTTATCCGGATCATTTCCACCTGGCATGGCAATTTCATCTCCATAATATATACAAGGAACACCCGGAGAAGTCATGATAAAAGCCATCAGCTGCTCCATTTTTCTGAAGCCAGCTGAACCTTGATTTTTAATTTCTCTGGTCCATCCAGCCAACTTAGCATCTTCGTCAAATTTCAAACTTCCATCTGCGTAAGAAGCAAATCTTCCTCGATCTTGATTCCCTGTTATGGTTCCCATACTGTGGTGTGAACCATAATAACGAAGAGATTCCATCATGACTTGCTCAAGATTTTTAAAATCCGTTTCATTCTTGGCAAAGGCGTCCACCATTGCGTCATACAAATTGAAATCAAACTGGGCGTTCAACAATCCCGACCCCAAATACGATTGTATCAAAGAAGGACTACCATAGGTTTCTCCAATTTGAAATAGTGGAACTGTAGGTTTCTCCTTTTTTATTTTATAGGTCAACTCTCTCCAAAATTCAGTGTGAATGTGTTTGGTGGCATCATGTCTAAAACCATCAATGGGAAATTTCTTTACCCAATACAAAGCCGAATCTGAAAGGGCTTTCACCACTTCAGGCTTCGAAAAATCAAAAGTCGGCAAAAAGGTATCAAACCATGTTGTCAAACGGTGATCATCCCAGCGCTCGGTGTTCATGCTGCCGTCTGGCAGATACAACGGCGTTGTCCATCCTTTTTTACTTTTTACCAGTGGATGATCTTGATGCACATGATGTGCAACATAATCCACAATCAAATTCATCTCTTTGTTGTGAGCATGATTGATGAGGTTGGTAAACTCTTCCTCCGTTCCAAAACGCTTATCGATTTTGGTCAAAGCCAGAGGCCAATAACCATGATAAGCTGAAAACTTACTTCTGGTTCCTTTGTCCCACAATCCCCAAGCACCTTCCACATTTTTGCAAATTGGTGAGATCCACAAAGTGTTTATCCCCAATTGAGAAAAATAATTCTGGTTTATCTTTTGAGAAATTCCAACCAAGTCACCCCCCACTGTATTGGCTTTAGGCAAAATGGCAGGGTCATTTGTTGGATAATTATTGGCTGTGGTTCCATCAAAGAAACGATCCACCATCATAAAATACATGATCTGTCCCCTAGGATCTTGACGTGGCAAAAACTGTGGTGTCATCACAGGTGAACCATCCATAAATGGAACCATCAAATCATTGATCAGTTGCCCATTGGATTCTGCGTAAACGCGCAAATAACCCGACCACATCGTTTTGGGCAAGGCAATGATGAATTTACCATTTTCAACAATCCCCTCTCCCCCTTTTTTGTTATTCAAATAATAAACAAAACGGTCTACTTTGCCCTCGGCCAACAAATGCAAAGTGCTTCCTTCCATCATAAAGGTTCTGATTTTGGCAGATGATTTAGCATTTCCGACTACCCAAACGCTATTCTTTCCGCCAAGACCATTGTCTTTTTGATTAGGGTTATTGGCATCCAACTTCTCTTCTCCATCCTCCCAAATTCTGTATGGATATTCACCGTTCTCCACTTCCATCATCAACTTCCACACTCCATTTTTGTCCTTTTGCAATGGTGTAGATGACTTGTTCCATCCATTGAGACTTCCTGCCCAATTCACATTGGATACTTTGTCAGAAGATGCTTTGTATTCAAATACAACTTTGTTTTTGTTGGATTTGAAAACGGGAATATTCAATTCTTCACCATTAACCATTAAAGTCAACTCATGCAATGCCCCACCTTTGGGCGCTGGAAGAGTAATTACCCTGTCTTTCATTGGAACAGGGGTGCCGTCAAATGTAACTTGACGGACCAATGTATAATCCACAACAAAATCACGCAAGTCAATTTTGTTGTCGTCAAGATTCAATCGGATGGGCCCCAACGGTTCCATTTGTGGATCCATCTTTACCCTTTGTCCCTTGTTGACTGGATTTTTTGCCGTTTCCGGCGCTTGCGTTCCATCCATACGCGTATTGATGCCATCGCTCTGACCTTGCGATCCAATCGAAAACATCAAGCATGTTAAACCCAATATCAAAATTTTCTTCATACCATTATTTTTTCAGTTCCACTGCCTGCATGGTATTCATCAACAATGACGCAATTGTCATTGGACCCACTCCACCAGGAACAGGAGTAATAAAACTCGTTTTTTGAGACACTTGATCAAAATCGACATCACCCGCCAATTTGAAACCAGATTTCTTGGTTGCATCCGAAACACGCGTTATTCCCACATCAATCACAACAGCTCCTGTTTTAACCATGTCGGCGGTAACAAAATATGGTTTTCCAACTGCTGCAATGAGAATATCTGCCTGCTGACATTCCTCAAGGATATTCTTTGATTTAGAATGCACCACTGTTACCGTTGCATTGCCAAATGGATGATTGCGCTGCATCAAGAGCGACATGGGCATTCCAACAATATGAGAACGTCCAATAATCACACACTTCTTTCCTGATGTTTCAATATTGTAACGTGACAACAACTCAACGATTCCTGCTGGAGTAGCAGGCAGGTATGCGGGTAATCCCAATGCCATTCTACCAACATTTTCTGGATGAAATCCATCAACATCTTTTTTAGGATCGACAGCGAGTAAAATAGCTGTTTCATCAATATGCTTGGGCAATGGGAGTTGAACAATGTAGCCATCAATTTCAACATCGTCATTGAGCGATTTAATTTTGCTCAGCAACTCCTCTTGCGTTGTATTTTCTGACAACTCAATCAAGGTAGAATCATATCCCAATTCAAGACATGATTTTACTTTGCTTTGAACATACGTTTTACTCGCGCCATCATTGCCCACAATAATTGCGGCAAGATGTGGAACCTTAAGGCCAGCTGCTTTGCGTTCATTGACCCTAGCCTTTAATTCCGATTTGATGGTATTGGCAATCAACGAGCCGTTCAGCAATTCCATGGCCTTATTTTATGCTATAATTAGGAGCTTCTCGGGTGATAAAGACATCATGGGGATGACTTTCTTTGATGCCAGAATGTGTAATTCTAACAAACTGTGCATTCTGAAGTGCATTCAAATCCTTGGCGCCACAATACCCCATTCCCGCTCTCAATCCTCCGATAACCTGATACATGACTTCTTGCACAGTACCCTTAAACGGAACACGGCCAGATATTCCTTCCGGCACCAACTTCTTGATATCGTCCTCCGCATCTTGGAAGTATCGGTCCTTTGAACCATGTTGCATGGCTTCCAAAGAACCCATTCCTCTGTAGCTTTTGAAACGACGCCCCTCATAAATGATGGTTTCGCCTGGTGACTCTTCTGTACCGGCTAACATGGATCCAACCATGATGGTAGAAGCCCCTGCTGCGATGGCCTTGGGGATGTCTCCAGTGAAACGAATACCTCCGTCGGCTATGATAGGAATACCTGAACCTTCTAGAGCCTCTGCAACGTTCATTACAGCTGTCAACTGAGGAACACCAACACCCGCGATAACCCTTGTGGTGCATATACTACCCGGACCAATTCCTACTTTGACGGCATCCGCTCCCGCTTCAACCAAAGCCAAAGCAGCAGCTCCAGTAGCAATATTACCAACAACGATATCAATCTTCTCTCCAAATGTTGCTTTTACTTTTTTCAGTGTTTCAATCACACCTTTTGAATGTCCATGGGCTGTATCAATCACCACTGCATCAACACCCGCCTTTACCAAAGCCTCAACGCGCTCCATGGTATCGAAAGTAACTCCCACTGCAGCGGCAACACGCAATCTGCCCATGCCATCTTTGCATGCGTTGGGATATTGTTTTAACTTTAAAATATCCTTGTAGGTAATCAAACCCAATAGACGCCCTGTCTCATCAACAACAGGCAATTTCTCAATTTTCTTTTCTTGTAAAATGCTCTCTGCCGCTTTCAAGTCTTTTGGTTTGTCCGTGGTAACAATGTGTTCCTTGGTCATGACTTGATCAATGGGTTTGGCCATTTCTTTTTCAAATCGCAAATCACGATTGGTAACGATACCTACCAATTTGCCCTCTTCATCCACAACTGGAATTCCGCCAATTCTATTTTCAGACATCATGGCCAAGGCATCACCCACAGTTGCTGTTTGAGACAACGTAATGGGATCTTGTATCATTCCGCTTTCAGAGCGCTTCACTTTACGAACTTCAGCAGCTTGAGCAGCAATAGTCATGTTTTTGTGAATCACACCAATCCCACCTTGACGCGCCATTGCAATGGCCATCTCTGATTCCGTAACAGTATCCATGGCTGCACTCACCACAGGGGCGTACAACGGGATATTTCTCGAAAACTTTGAATGTGTTGAAACTTCACGGGGAAGAATCTCAGAAAAAGAGGGAATCAACAGCACGTCGTCGTAGGTTAAACCTTCGCCAACTACTTTGTTTGAAAATTTGGACATGTGCAATGAATTTACAGAAAAATAAATTCGTGCAAATATAACAAATTTATCCTTTGAATTTACCTTGGATCGACAACTGCAGATGTACCTATTCCTGATGCGTAATTCGCGATGGTGCTCCAGTTGGATGCATTGACCTTGCTCATTATTCCTTCACTTGTAAAATCGGGTGTGCTGGTAATCCAGACATTTCCATCATTATCCGCATCTACTGTATAGGCATCTCCGGTCCAACATCCGTTGCACAGTTCATTTCCTTGTCCATCAAAAACATCTATCCCTTGGTTGGCCAAATACAACTCACTTCTCGTCTTTGACCAGGCAATGCTTCTGGGATGCTCTCCATTTGCGGGCAATTCCAAATAAGTATAATCGTAACTAACTGCATCTATCCAGTATATGGCGGCAGCAGTATGTCCTGTAACATTCCAATTGGCGTCATACAAAACCTCACCTGAACATAGCACCATCATCTTTCCGGTTGCTTCATCCCACTCAATGTCCAATGGTCTATCATGTACCGTTATATTTTGAACAGATGTAAAAGATGACAAATCCAAAATTGTCAAGGTGTTGTCCACTGACCACCCACCACTATTCAACACCCACAGTTGACCATTGTTCTCCATCAATCGTTCTGGACCTTGTCCAACATTGATCTCTCCAATCAAATCACCGGTGCTCGTATTGTATTTACCTACTTTTCCTCCCAATGCTCCCTGAGCAATGTAAATGAAATTGCCCACAATTACCGCATCACGAGGGTAATCCAAATCAGCAATGACACGAATAACTTTCATATCCGATGTATTCATGATCACCACTTGGTTACTACCGTTGACCACAGCAACGGCCAAATCTCCAAATACATTGACCCGTTGAAGAACATCTCCTAGTCCCGTTCCGTTGGATTGTTTAAAAGCATCTTTGGCTATTCTGCCATCCGAGGTTATGACATCAATGCTTCCATTATTTCCGTTAAAAGCTCCTTCGTTGACCCACCATAACCCATCGCCCAAATCGTAAGGCATGGCCGTTGCTCCATCCTGAGATGAGTCGTCAGGCTTGCATGAAGTGGTCAACATGGCTACAGCCATTAAGATGTAAAGTAAATTTTTCATTTTATCTGTATATTAATTTGACATTTATAAACTCTTCCTGGTAATGCATATCCCCTCATCTCTTGATACTGAGCATCAAGTGCATTGTCTATGCCTACGGACCATTGAATTCCTGAATGGGATGAATACCTTCCAAGAGAAATATCTAATAGTGAATAGTTGGGCAGTGATGAACCGATTTGATTCGATTCATCTGTGTATCTTAAACCGGTCCATTTGTAATTCACTTGAGCAAAAAATTTGGTTTTGCTCATCCACATGCATTCCATTCCCCATTTCCATCGGGGGGTGTATGGCAATTGAGTCCGACTTTGGGCATCTGAATTATTCAGATCATTTTGCAATGTGACATTATTCATTTGTCCAAAAACCCTGGTTTTCACAACACTTTGAACAATCGGCAAACTCCATTTTACATTTCCATTTAAAGATTGCGCCAAAACGTAACTTAGATTGATTGGAGACCAAATTCCATTGAAGGAGGGCACCCATTGAATCCAATCATTGACCCATCGTTGGTTGTATTCTATGTCAAAAGTAAATTTAGATTGAAAATCCTTATCTGGTCTAAGCATCCACTCTGCAAAAGTCCTGATGCCTTTGGCCGATTCTTGCATCAATTCAGGATTGCCAGATCCTGGCCAATACAACTCATTGAAATCAGGCATGCGTTGATGAAAAAAAATAGCCATTTGGACCCGTAAATAATACTTCTGTACATCGGGATTGGTATTTCCTCTCACCCACTCAATGGTGGCTTCATGCTGATCATTGGAACGCTCTCCCCAGTATTGCCTGTCCGCCACCAAATAAAAATTCCATCGCTCCCCCAACCATCTAGTTTCAGATAGCAACTGTGGTATCTGCTGCCGAATAGCGGGGTTGAAGTCATACCCCACTTGAACCAATCTGTGATTCAATTTAATATTTTGCCAATATCTTCTGAACCTGTATTGCAGCAAACCTGAGAACCAATGCTGTTGAATCAATGTTCTATTCTTACTCCATCCATTTACTCCTTCAAATTGATAATTCACCCGATATTGCTGATTGTCCAACGTTCCGACATAATTCACAGCCCAAGTGCGAAGAATCTTTTCACTTTTCGTTTTGTGTTCCAATCCTACTTGCCACCTGTGAATGTCATCGTCTTGCTCTTGCAAATACTTGCCATCTTGGCCCATTGTATTGGGAAGTTCTGCATTGCGCCGCACAATCCAATATTGACCCGATAAGTGATTCTGTCCCCATTCAAAATTTGTCTTATACAACAAACCGTATTGAGAGACATCATTATTGGATTGCTCTATTTCTCTTGACCCCAACAAATCCCTCCACTGATAAGAAAATTCATTGAGAAAATGACCTTGAATCCATTTCAATTGATTGAACCATCTCTTTTTTTCATCCACTATCTTATGCTGATTTATTTCTCCACCACTCGATTGATTGCGAAGAGAATTCATATCCATCCAAAAGCTCACCAAGGGGGATTGTTCACTTTGGTATTGATTGAGATTGATATTTCCACCGAAACCAGCGTATCCACCATTATCGATAGACTTAGATGACCCGATGGAAAGTTGATCGAAAAAATAAGCAGGGACCAACGAAAAATCCGTTTGTCCCAGTGTAAGAGAATTGAGAGAAACACCCTTCCAAGACAATTGGGTATGATCAGGACTTAATCCGTTCATGCGTACCAAACAAGCAGTGCCTTGAGGCCCGTATTGATATACATTCACATGACCCATTTTGGAAAGAGCTCTTCCCAAATCCATGCTCCTGTTCAAGGTGAAAAACATAGAATCCATTGCACCACTCAAACGGTGAAAAGGCTGAATGTATCGCACTTCAATTTTCTCTAGCGGAACATTAAAATAATACCTGGGCAAAGAATCCTCGTCTCCGATTGCAAGCAATTCGACAGTGGAACAAAAAGTTCCCAAAAACAATATGCATGCGAGCCAATGCTTCATATCTCTTTAAGCCTTTTCCCGGGCTTATTGAAAAAATAACACACTTGGCAGGTCTTCTGACTTCACCCCTTCATTCAATGGGCCTTCCCAATTTCTCAGTGGCCTTAGATATTGAACTTCCTTGTTTAAGGGAGGTTTACAGCTGCGGGTACAGTTGGAGTCTTTCACTCCATTCCCTCTTCGTTTTGTTCTTCAACAAAAACCAAATGCGATGCGAATATAGCGCAATCCTCCAATAATCGTATTTTAGCTGAATAAATAATTGACAATGAAAAAAGCTATTCTATTTTCCATATTCATCATTCAAAGTGTTTTTATGATGTCTCAAAAGACAACGCTAACCGGATCCAATGTAAACATCACCGTTATTACCCTTGACTATACGACGAGCAAAACGTCATTCAGGAAATTTATTGCAGAGAATAATATCAATATCAATTCTCAAGATGAATCCAAGACGAGCATTACCGCCACCTTTGATGCCAACAAGGAAGTATACGTTCAAATGCGAACATTGATTAATACGTGGGGTTACATCAGCAACGATGACATTAATACAACAGGCTACCAATTGGAATTGGATGAAATTGATTTGGAAATTGAGTTTATGACTCAGAAAAAAAATTCATTTGAGCAAATTTTACAGCAACATGAAATGAAATCAGCCCAATACGAATCGTTGTGGAGAGAAAAGCAAGGGTTAGAGGATAGAATTTTTAATTTGAAAAAAAGAAAAACGGTTTTGGAGAAGAATGCCCTACCCTATCGCATTACGATTACCATTATGGAAGAAATGACGAGCCCCGTGGAGAGCCGAGTTACTTTCGTCAATATGCCTGGGGTTGAATACAGCTACCTTAAAATTGAAAATCCAAATGACACTGTTTCTTCAGCCTATTATCAGGGTTACTTTTTAAAATACCTCTTCACAAAGGGGAAGAGTTACGCTTCAGTAGGGGTTTACCAATCCACTCAGAAACCCGTGGGAGATTCTACCATTTTTTCTGAGTTGTTTGTCATGAATTTTGGACAAGATTTCTACTCGCGTCACTTTGGAAGAGGTTCCAACAAATTTGGCAATCTTTATTCAGGCTACACCGTAGGTTATATAGCTGCTAGCAATGAGGTTCGTTCACAAGACATTTTTTACGTATCCCCTTCAGTTGGTTTGGAGCTATTCAAGAACAAATACATCTTGTGGGATACAAAAGTCAACTATTTGATTCCATTCAGTTACCAAAGGAATTTGAGAGGATTTGGACTCAACACCTCCATTAACTTTGTATTCTAATATTTCTTAGACAATAAATCCATTTCCTATGCGTTCATCTAAAAAATAAAAAACGCTTATGGCAGATTCTACTCTCGTTGTTTCAAAAATCAATCATCAACCTTCATCTGAAACCATTGAAAATATCTTGGCTTATTCAGCCGGATTAAAAGTGATGCAGACCAAGGAAGGAAACGTTTTTTGTGAACTAATGAATTGATTTGTTCAATCCAACAACAAAAAGGGCCGCATGATGCGGCCCTTTTCCTTTTACCAATATTTATTTACTTCAACAATCCGGCCATCGCTTGGCCGATTTCAGCTGGAGAGTCTACGACAGTAATACCACATTCACGCATGATTTTTTTCTTAGCACTCGCGGACTCATGTTCGCCCGAAACTATGGCACCTGCATGCCCCATGGTGCGACCCTTTGGTGCAGTTTCTCCGGCAATGAATCCAACAACAGGTTTGGTTCCATTTTCCTTGATCCACATGGCAGCCTTGGGTTCCAATTCACCGCCAATCTCACCAATCATGATGATGCCTTTGGTTTCAGGATCATTCATCAATAATTGAACAGCCTCCAAAGTTGTAGTACCAATGATGGGGTCTCCTCCAATTCCAATCGCTGTTGTTACACCCAAACCGGCCTTGGCTACTTGGTCAGCCGCCTCGTATGTCAAGGTACCTGATTTAGAAACAATACCTACTGATCCTTGTTTGAAAACAAAACCGGGCATGATACCCACCTTTGCTTCGCCTGCTGTAATAACACCAGGGCAATTTGGACCAATCAAACGCGCACCTCTCGCCACTGCATAAGTTTTGGCCTTGACCATATCCGCTACAGGAATACCTTCTGTAATGGTAACAATCACCTTGATGCCTGCGTCAGCCGCTTCCATGATAGCATCCGCTGCAAACGCTGGAGGAACAAAAATAATGGTTACATCAGCACCCGCCTTCTCTACAGCCTCAGCAACAGTATTGAAAACAGGACGATCTAAATGCGTTGAACCACCCTTTCCGGGAGTCACTCCTCCAACAACATTGGTTCCATATTCAATCATTTGTTGCGCGTGAAAAGTTCCTTCACTTCCTGTGAAACCTTGAACAATAACGCGTGAATCTTTGCCTACTAGTACGCCCATTTCTTATTAATTTGAATGCGAAAATAAACGAGAACGGATAAACCCCGATTATTTTTTTCTAGTTGTAACCATTTAAACTTGATTACGTATACTTGTCTTATGAGTAAAATAGCCATCATTGGAGGAGGTGTTGCCGGCTTGCTTTCCGCTTTAGAGCTGCAGAAAAGAGATTTTCACATTGATATTTACGATCAGAATTTTTTACAAGGCAATTTAGGTTTTGGATTTTTATTGATGCCCAATGGGGTCAAGGCGTTAAAAGATATGGGGCATTGGAAAACGATAGAGCCCTTCACCACAGCGGCCAAACAAGTGATTACCATGAATGATGTCATGGAAATAAAAAACATTACACCGCTGGAAAATGTCTTTGGCATTAGTCGAACTGTATTCTTGCAATCTTTATCCAAAAACATTCAGTCCAATGTTACCTATTATCAAGACTATGTTGGGATCAACGAAAATCGCCAACTCACATATGGCGGAAATCAATTCCCTGCGAAAGATTATGATTGGATTTTGGGTTGTGATGGTTCACACTCGGTGGTCAGAAAATATTTATTCCCTGATTCCGAAACATTGGATGCCCCCACTTACGAAATCAATGGCTCCTATTACGATGAAGAATTCTGTGCCCAACATGCCGGCTCATTGGTGAAAATTGTTTTTGATCAACCCGGAATAGCCGTAGGATTTTTACCCTTAAAAACAGGACAAGTCATTTATTACCTACAACTTTCAAGTCGAAAGTTTCCAACGCCAAGCAGAAATAGTGAATTAAGCGAATTCGTAAAAAAAACCCTTTCACATAGTCAACATCCTTGGATTCAAAATTTGCTGCAACACCATGTCCACACACCCTACCTGTGGAGAGGACGTATACTTTTGGGTGTTGACCAATATATCGTCAATAACGTTGTGCTAATGGGAGATGCCGCGCACATCGTATTGCCTTTTACCAGTCAAGGAACCAATCTGGCCATAGAGGATGTATTGTCATTTACCACAACGCATGATATTGTAACCCATAAAACCGATGTGGCCAAAGAACACTTCAACAACAGAAGAGAGACCTGTGAACGAATAGCCTTTGAGGGAATGGAATACGCTCACTTGTTTGCAACAGAGTCGTCAGACTTCATGATCAATCATGTACCATTAGCATTTGACGTCGAATCATGAACTACAAATCCAGCATCCCTTATTCCTTTTTAAAGTCCAATGCTTTCAATTTGAGATGGGCGGAAGTGGCGGATGATGTCATCCCTTTGACCGCCGCAGATGCCGACTTGCCCTTTCCTTCTGAAATCAGTCAAGCCATCATCAAAGCCAGTGAGCAGAATTTATTCCCCTACGGATCCGCTCAAGGCAATGTTGCTTTCAGAGATAGTGTTGCGCTGCATTATAAAAATCAAAAATCTGCCAACATAACAAGTGACCAAGTACTGGCCACGAACAGCGCTGCAACGGCCATTCAAGATTGGTGCTATCATTTTCTACAGCCAGGAGACGAGGTATTAATTCCTGATCCTGTGGACTTTCTTTTGGGTCATTGTGCAGAAAAATCCGGTGCCGTCGTCAAAAGAATACCAGCAGAAAGCAAGTGGACCCCTGATGCTTGGCAATCCTCTTTGTCCAATAAAACCAAGGCCATCATGATCTGTCATCCCCACAATCCATTGGGTTTTCATTATGATGCGCAATCCTTAACTGACATTGCTGAATTTGTAAAAAAGAACAATTTATTGTTAATGTCCGATGAAGTTTGGAGCGATTTGGTTTGGGATCGCCCATTTGAAAGCATGGTTAAATACCATCCCAATACATGGGTGGTGTACGGGCTTTCCAAAGGCTTTGGATTGGCTGGATTACGCATTGGTGCGCTAATTGGACCTAACAAAGAGGAAATTCAAAACTTGATGAACAGTCAGGGCTACACCAGAACCACTCAAGGCGTTTCTACTTTGTCTCAGGTAGCGGGAACTGCAGCTTTGACCTCCCCAACAGCTGGGATTACCTATAGAAAAACAATCGGTCAAACACTGGATTATGCCACTCAACGAATCAACAAAGAGCAAGATTTTTTTCAAGTAAATCAGCCTCAATCCACCTTTGTTTTGTGGTTAAAAATTCCTGAAAACCAGAATGCAGAATTGCTCTGCGCGCGACTTGAGCCGGAGGCAAAGGTCAAACTTGTACCAGGTCTACCACAGTGGTTTGGACCTGGCGCAGAAGGACATGTTCGCATGAGTTGTGCAACGAGCATCGAGGTCATGAGCGAGGCGTTAAATCGAATTTTTACTTGGATCAAAAAAAACACTTAGTGTTTTAATTGAAACCAGTGTTGTCCAAGGTATTCTTGTTCTGTTTGACCAGGTGTAGGAAAAAAAATCAATTCGGCTTCCAAATGCAAAGCCTTGACATCCATCAACGATGAATAACCCGGACGCATAAAAATTTTCTTGGCTGAGCGCAAAACCGATGACATCTCTTCATCATCAAGATGGGAAATCAAATCAATCATTCCAACCGACTGTTGCCGTTTGATGTGAGGTTGTCCGGAAATGATCAAACATCGTTTTTCCGATTGTTTGAACAAATGCATCAATTGATGTTCTAACACTGTCCTCTGCCATTCAGGGCCGCTGATCCAACCCACCCATTCATAAGGTGAGGCTTGAACTTCCCATCGATGAACATTAAATCGACTAATCCAACCAATAAATGTCACTGACGATTCTGAAGGAGCGGTACTCAATATTCCAGACAACCTGCGTTCGTTTTCCTCAAAATCAGGAATCCAAATCGAATCAAATCGTTTCATTCTTTTCCAAAAAAGAAATTGATAAATGCCCCTTATCCATCGTGGCAAAATAGGACTGGTCTGGTGCGTGATGAAAATAGAATGCACATCTTTCTGCCAAATTCCGAAACGATTGTCTGAGATGATCTCATCAAATTGATGAATGTGCTGTTGTTTTTTAAGCCAACGATTTTCTTGAAAAATGGTCCATTCCCACAACGGCCATTGAAATAACAATTGCCACCAATGTACGCCCTTGACCGAGTAATGAACCGGGTATCCCGGACAACCCTCTAGAAAAGTTAAGGTTGGAAAATAATTCCGCAACCATTCGCCTGATGGACCGCTGCCAGCAATGAATACGAGGTTGCCAGAATTCATTTCACGGTGAATCAATTCAGCACACCTGGTAGCGTGGCCCAATCCCCAATTCATCGGAACAAACAAAATCTTTTTCATTGCGCCTGCCAAGATCAATAAAAAAATTGAACAACACCTTAAATTTGCAAAATGGCGAAAGACAAATTGAAGCGGTGGGCAGAGAACAAAACATTTTCTCATGTTTTTGAACCACCCCTACTACCGATAATTCGTGAAGGACAAACCTTTATGAAGGGAGAGTGGAGAGAGAAATATTTCCACAACAGCAATCCTTTGGTCATTGAGTTGGGATGCGGAAAAGGGGAATACACTGTTCAATTGGCAGAAGCCAATCCCAACATCAATTACATAGGAATCGATGTCAAAGGACACCGTTTCAACCATGGAGCAAGAATCGCCAAAGCGAAAGGTTTGAAGAACGTTGCTTTTTTAAGAACGCGCGTTGAGTTCATTGAAGCCTTTTTTGGGAAAGATGAGGTGGATGAAATTTGGCTAACCTTTTCGGATCCTCAACCCAAAGATTACATCGGAATCAAAAGGATTACATCCATTTTCTTTTGGAAGAAATACGCTTCCTTTTTAAAAGAAAATGGCATCATTCATATCAAACACGACAATCCGATGATTTACCAAAGCGCGTTGGAAGAGCTGGATACTACTCCTTTTCTAATTCAAAGTCATTCCGCTGATGTTTATGGTGATTACATTCAAAAGATAGATTCAAAATGGAAAAGCATATTGTCCATCAGAACCTATTACGAAAGTCGCTGGTTGGAAGAAGGAAAGAAAATACATTACGTTCGTTTTAAGACAAGGAATCTTCAGGGATGGTCCAAAAACATTGTGTGATTAACCTGATCTTCTGCAATAATTCTCCATCCTAAATCCAATAATTGCTGTACGGCTTTTTCATTTTTTGAAAGGATTAAAATTCCTGTGATTCCGACGTTATGGGCATTTTTAGCAAAGGCCAAATTAAATTGATCTGGTTGCGTAATACCCTGAGTTTGAAGAAAAACAAAGACACCGTTCTTGGTCTTTTCCCCAATCACCCAGATGGTTTGATGCCTACAATCTTTCAAATCCATCTTACTATTTTTGAACAGTGCCAATGCCTGCAGTGATGGTATCTCCTCTTCTGTTTGCTCCGACATTCTCAAGCCCATCTTGTTTGAAGCTTTCACGACAGAGGAAATCGTAAAAGCAACGAAAAGAATTGGGATAACATAGAAGTACTTTTTTAAGATGATTTTGTTTTCCACCAATGAAAAGAAAAGTAAAAACACCATTAAGAAAAAGGGAAGCACATTCAAAAAGTAATAATCATGGTGTTCCAATTGTTGCCAAAAAAGCAGTGCATAAGCAGAACAACCTAGCAACAACAGCACAAACCAAATTCGAAAGAGTGTGGGAATACTTTTCCAAAAGACAACGATCAAGGTAAGCATCCCTCCCAAACCATACCACGAATATTTTGGAAAGTAACTATTTCTCCAATGTCTAGAAATGGCTTCCCATACCCTGTAAATATGATCTCTATCCAAATTCCAAATAGCCTTGGGAGCCGTGGTAAAATAAACATCGCCTACAGCGGAATTGTACTGCAATACAAATGACCACCAACAGAAAACCGGAATCAACAAAAATAGCACTGCAAAAATTAAGATGTGAACAGGGAATTTTTTCTTATTAAAAGCCAACGCCATTATCAAGGCCAATGGATGAATTAGGAAAGTCACCTTCAATAAACCGGCCATTACAAAACCCAGTATTCCGAGATAAAATCTAGATTTCGATTTCTGATCGACACCCACAAGCACTCCATAATATCCCATGAGTGCAAAAGAAAAGGCGGGCATATCAGGAAGAAAATTGAACGCGTAAAAATTGAATACGGCTGATGTAAATAGCGATAAGACAACGAGCAATCTAAAACCCAACACCTTGGTAAAAAAGCTAGACAATCCCCACAAAGCAAAAACCCCCAACATGGCAACAAGCCCGTGAATCAAGCGTAAATAACTGAGGTCCACACCTGCAATGGAAAACACCTTGGCTGTAATGAAATAAAAAATTGGAAACTCACAAGCTGCTTTTCCGTTGTGGGTGGATACATTCAAAGTACCTGGCTCAAAAAAATGAGCATCAAACTTCCAATAATGCAGTGAAAAGGCCAAACCATCTGTTTGTCGAATAAAATGGATACCATGAGGACCATCATCAGCCATCTCTGCGATGCCCATCCCATAAAACCAAATCACCAATACCAGCAAGAAGTACCGCATGAAGCTAAAGTACTTCATTTCAACCCAAAGAAACATGGGAAAAAGTTCTAGGTTGAAATCCTGTTCATATCCCACAAAAAAAAAAGTATTTTGTTCCTTTTGTTACATGGGCATTGGTTAAATTTGACGCGCAAAACACAAGGAAAATGACAGCTACTTCACACTTGTGGGATTACCTTCCCATTGTTATCATGGCATTGATTGCTTTGGGATTCGTGATCACCACCATGGTATTGACCCATACCCTAGGCCCCAAGAGACATGTCAAAATCAAAGAAGAGGCCTTTGAATGTGGAATTGAATCAAAAGGAAATGCCCGAACACCATTCTCCATCAAATATTTTTTAGTGGCCATTCTCTTTGTATTGTTCGATGTAGAGGTCATTTTCATGTACCCTTGGGCAGTGAACTTTACTGAGCTAGGCGTGTTTGGTTTATGGGAAATGTTCACCTTCATGGGATTGATGATTGTTGGTTTGGTATACATCATCCGCAAGGGAGCATTGAATTGGGATTGATTTAAAATACAACATTGAAAAATGGAAACAAGTGTAGATATTCATCCAGATCACAAGCCCGAAGGGCATGAAGGGTCTGGTTTTTTCGCCACCACTTTGGACAAAGCTGTTGGAATGGCTCGCGCCAACTCTCTTTGGCCGCTGCCCTTTGCCACCTCATGTTGTGGAATTGAGTTTATGGCCACCATGGCTTCTACCTACGACTTAGCTCGCTTTGGTTCAGAGCGTTTGAGCTTCTCGCCAAGACAAGCCGATTTGTTGATGGTTATGGGTACCATTTCAAAGAAAATGGCCCCAGTTCTAAGACAAGTCTATGAGCAAATGGCTGAACCCAAATGGGTTTTAAGCATGGGAGCATGCGCTTCTTCAGGCGGTATATTTGATACTTACAGTGTGCTCCAAGGAATTGACCGAGTTATTCCTGTAGATGTTTACATACCAGGATGCCCACCAAGACCAGAACAAGTATTGGACGGAATTTTAAAAATCCAAGAACTGGCCAAATCCGAGGGATTGAAAAGACGCCTGACTCCAGAATACAAGGCCAAATTGGCTGCATACGGATTAGAATAATAACATGAGCGAATTACACGACAATATATTGAGTGCGCTGGAGAATCAATTTCCAGGGGCTGTTTTGGTTTCGGGTGATGAAAGGGATTTCCCTGTTTTTCATTTAGAGAAAAACCAATTGATAGCAGTACTTACTTTTTTAAAGCAAGAAAAAGGATTTTCTTTCTTGACCACAATGTGCGGTATTCACTTTCCAGAACAAGGAGATCATGAATTTGCCTTGATGTACCAGTTGCACAATTTGGTTCAAAACCAACGCATTCGTATCAAAGTATTTATGGCCAAAAATCAAATGGAAGCTCCAACGGTTACTACCATCTGGCCAACGGCCAATTGGATGGAGCGTGAGGCCTTTGATTTTTATGGGTTCAAGTTTACAGGTCATCCTGATTTGAGAAGAATTTTAAACATGGATGAAATGAACTACCATCCTCTGAGAAAGGAATATGCGTTGGAAGATGCAGGTAGAGATGACAAAGAAGATAAATATTTTGGAAGATAATATGAGTACCAACGTTGATCTAAAAAACAACATTGAGAAGGATTACACCACACTCAATCTTGGACCCACCCACCCTGCTACGCATGGTATCTTTCAGAATGTATTGACCATGGACGGTGAAATCATCGTGAAGGCAGTCCCTACCATTGGATACATTCACCGCGCGTTTGAGAAGCTTGCTGAGCACCGACCTTACAACCAAATTACACCCATTACGGATCGTTTGAATTATTGTTCCTCCCCCATTAACAACATGGGATGGCACATGACCGTTGAGAAGTTGATCCAATGTGAGGTACCCAAACGTGCAGAATATTTGCGTGTGATCATCATGGAATTGGCGCGTATTGCTGACCATATCGTATGTGATACCGTTATCGCGGTTGATACTGGAGCCATGACAGGCTTCTTGTATTTGTTTCAAGCCCGTGAGAAAATTTACGAAATCTATGAAGCCATATGCGGTGCTCGTTTGACCACCAATATCGGCCGTATCGGTGGCATGGAAAGAGATTTCCCTGAAATCGCTTGGAAAAGGATACACGATTTTGTCAATGAGTTTCCGCAAGCATTGGATGAGTTTGACAAGTT
>JACCDJ010976970.1_pt1 | contig 25499 bp, 32 predicted proteins | sample 7444481 | NCBI WGS metagenome assembly JACCDJ01 (sample SAMN15323435, study PRJNA562643) | freshwater metagenome | isolation source: river surface water | place: USA:Blue River Watershed | collected 2017-08-15 | reverse complement strand
TTGCAATATTTAGATAACGAACCACAAACTGCATTTCAGCTTCTATATTGGCCTTGTTCAGTAATACCACCTTTCGATACCCTTTAAATAGACCATGATCATCAGAAATTTTAAGAAATCCTCGATACCACCCTCTAGAATGGCGAACATACAGATCGTGCTCATGGTTTATCCGCCTAAGCTAACTGATACCTAAATAAATTGGAAAACTAAAAAAAAAATCTCGTTCAAAGCCTTAAAGCCTCTACTTGAGAGACTACAGCGAACGTAAGCGAGCATACGTTAATTTATATTGCATATTATTGATTTTTATCAATAAATTTCTGAAATTACCTATATACTCAAATATGACTCGATATTAGAGTGATAAGTAGAGCATTTAGTAGGTTTCGCTTCTTGATTTTGTAATTACTTCGTTATTAACAAAAATAAGGGGAAACATGTTATGTCTTTAATTGCACCTAAATCTAGCCTTGAATCACTTGATGATTCAAATGAATTTTCTAAATGCCATGGCTGCAAATCGCGTGTGCATTGTGTGCACAGCACACTTAGTCTTTCGATGATCGAAATACTACCTAAAAACTATATTACAAAAATAAAAATTAAAGCAGGAGACCCTATTTATAGGAATGGAGAGCCACTCAATTTCTTATATAACGTTCGTATTGGTTATTGTAAAGTTGAATATTCATTGGAGGATGGTCGATATCAAATTAATCACTTTGCCCTACCTGGTCAAATAGTAGGTACTGATGGCTTAGCAGATGGCCATCATAAATTAGATGTGACTGCCCTAACAGATGGAGAACTTTGTGCCATTGAATTTAAAGGATTACATCGTTTGATGAATTCTCAAATCAAAATACGCGAAATCTATGAGAAATTACTTAGCCGGTCAATAAATAATTCACAAGAACATATATTTTCTTTAGGAAGCCACTCAGCCGAACAACGACTTGCATTTTTTTTGCTAAATTTTTATGAGCACCACCGTTCCTTGCAAATCGAACTTAGCGCATTTCGATTACCAATGAGTCGAGAAGATTTAAAAAGCTATCTAGGGATTACTGCTGAAACTTTAAGTCGCTGCCTTTCAAATTTAGAAAATATTGGATGTCTAGAGGTTAACAACAGAAACATAAGTAAGATTAATCTTAAAAAACTTGAACAAATTATTAATCCAAAAGAAAACTTCTCGTTTACAAAAATAAAAACAAATGATTCTTTACAAAAGTTAACTTTGAATGATAAGCATAATTCTTTAGTACCTAATTATGCAAATCTCTTACCCATAAAACCTATAATTTTGATCTAGCTAAAGTTTGAAGTAATGAATACAAAAAATCTACTTTACTGAACTAATTAGTAAAAGCATCATGAAAAACGGTCGATGAGGTAACAATGATGATACTTATGAGAAATTTATATTGGTAAATGATTAGACACAAAGTAAACTTATCTATAGCGTCGGTCCTAAATGAACAATGTAGGACCAGAGAATTGCGGAAATTGGTAATTCTTTTTCTTAAATAATGCGGTACAAACATCCACAACATCGGCATCAAAAAGGATATTCCGATTGGCATTAATGGTGGCTAGCGCAGTTTCGATCCCCAACGCATGTCGATACGGTCGGTGGCTTGACATGGCTTCCACCGTATCTGCAACCCCCATTATTTTTGCTCCTAAAGAAATAGCATCTCCTTTGAGCGAATTTGGATAACCGCTGCCATCTAAGCGTTCATGATGTTGGAGTACATACTCAGCTATCGGCCAGGGGAAAACTAAGGGTTTAAGGATTAAAAATCCTGTGTGAACATGCCCTCGCAGTAACGAAATCTCCACCTCACTTAAGGTATATGGTTTCGTTAAAATTTCTACCGGTACATTAATTTTTCCAATATCATGGATGATACTTGCTAGCGATAAGCCTTCAATATCATGCTCCGATAATTTAAGTTCACGCGCAATTGCATCCACAAGGTTAGTAACTCTTTTTTGGTGACCTGCTGTAAATGGATCTCGAAGCTCAATGGCATTAGAAAGACTGCTAATTGCATCTTTTAATTGTGAAATATTTTTACGACGTTCATGTTCAATTACATTTTCAGTATTTTTTCGAGCAGAAATATCACGAATATTGCACTGAATCACAACATTATTGCCCTCATCATATGAGTTGCAAATAAATTCAGTTGGCAACAGTTTGCCTTTTTTACTTACTAGATCAATATCTTCATAGCGAACAAAGCCATGCTGCAGAATTTCTTTATTGGCTAATAAAGCCTTTTTTTTATCTGCCAAAAGCCCGATTTCCCAAAGCTCCTTTCCCAGTAAATCACTGCGACTGTATCCCAAAAGATCAAGAATGAAAGGATTAGCATCGATAATTTGTCCTTCTGGATAAGTCAAAATCAGAATACCATCGCGCGCAGTCTCAAAGAGCCGGGTATACCTTAAGTTTTTATCTATTGCTGAACTTAATTGATTGGCCATAAAGTCATTGAAAAGGGATTGACGTTTATTATGGGATTGGATCATGTAATAAGGAAATTTCACTAAGAATTAGTTTTAGCAGTATTATTTTTTACTATTTCATAAAAATTGATAGATAATCAGTACCAATACGATGTATCATGAAAGTGATGCATCTTTATCAGTTTTATATGTATTTGTAATGAACCAGTTCAATTTATTCTCACGATTACTTTGAAATTTCTATACCAAGTAATTTATTCATCTTTTTTATTTTTTTATTGATATATATCAAAATTTAGAATTAAGGATATCCTGATACAAATTGCTAACTAAATATCATTTGCCTGCTAGCAAACACTCAGATAATGCAACAACATCGTCACAAAACACTTGGATGTCTTTGAAAAAATATAGTATAGAGTTTAATAATGTCGTCTGAATTAGAAAAAATTAATGCCAAATTATTGGCACATGAAGAAGAAATTATCAAACTTCGTCAAGGCTATGTGACCACGAATGAGCGTTATATAAAAGCACTATCAACTTTAAAAAACTTAACTTCAAGCGCATCTGAAGCGGCCAAAAAAGCATGCCTTGCTGCTGAACATGCTAAAGCTGCTACCGACCGCTGTGCGAAAGCTGCTAAAGAGGCAGCTTCCCGGTCTGTAATTTCTGCTGCAGAAGCGGCCGTTGAGGCGGCACATTTTTCTGCAGAAGCTTCAATCCAGGCAGCGGCAGCGGCCTCTGCTGCCGCAGCTGCAGCAGCAACAGCAGCGGCAGATCAAGCTGAAGCGGCATCGTTAGAGGCCTCTGCAGAAGCAGCATTAGCGACAAAACGTGCGACGGAGGCAGCCAGCGAAGCCTTGAGGTTGGCTCAAGCGGCTGCAGATTATGTAAAATCAATAAAAAATAATAAGTCTTAATAAAAATTAATTTTTGTAAAAAATAAAATAATTTTTTCGTATAACGTAATCAAGTTATTAACTTCATATGAATAAACTTGAAAAAATACTTTATACCGCTCACACCCACGCAACGGGTTGCCGTGATGGTAAGTCGACAAGTGATGATGGGCTTCTCAATGTTAATCTGGCACTTCCAAAAGCCATGGGCGGTTCAGGAAATGCAACTAATCCAGAGCAACTATTCGCTGCAGGCTACTCGGCCTGCTTTATTGGTGCTTTACGACACGTGGCGGGACTAAAAAAAGAGAAAGTTCCAGATGGTGTTGTAATTGATGCAAGCGTTGACATTGGCCCAATCCCACAAGGATTTGGTATTGCTGTGAAATTAATGATTTCATTACCGGGACTGGATCGAGCAGTTGCTCAAGACTTGATTAATACGGCGCATCAAGTCTGCCCATACTCAAATGCGACTCGTGGCAATATTCAAATTGATCTTTTATTAGCCTAATCAATCAATATTTAATTTGTAATACAGCGGCGCCATGAATCAAACTGAGTTTTATGAATTATTGGCACACCAAGGTTTTCCGGAACCCATTCTGGTGGAATATCCTGCTAATGGCAGTTTGGATACACATACCCACAATTTTGAGGCTTTAGCATTAGTTATCAATGGTTCCATGACAATTACAATTGATGGTGTTAAATCAGATTACTCAGTAGGCGATGTTTTTCATCTCAAACATCAGCAACCGCATCAAGAAAGTTATGGTCCGATCGGAGTTAAATACTTAGCCAGTCGAAAAGATAATTTTTTAAAATGAACATAGCCGACATTTGAACTATGATCGAATTAGTGCCAATTTTCATAGCAAACTCTATTGGCTTAATTGGTATTCTTATACCCAAATGAAACGAATGGCTGATAATTATCAAAACTGGGTGCAGAATTTGAACGAATCGAACGATAAGTACCTTGATGAGATTTTTTTGTAAGAATAATTTGCCATAATTGACCTTGACGCGATCTAAAGAAAGCAGCGCATCCTAACAAATAATAGGTCCACATACGATAAAATCGCTCACCATACTTTGCCGATATTTTTGACCAGTTCTCTATAAATTTCTGATGCCATGCCATTAAAGTTTTGTCATAATCCTGACCAAAATTATGCCAATCCTCGATCAAAAATACATTTTCAATTGTTTGCGTAATTTCAGATGCAGATGGTATTTTTCCATTAGGGAAAATGTAGCGATCAATCCATGGATCGGTCCGCAAAACTGTAACATCACTTCCAATCGTGTGAAGTAAAAATATTCCATCATCTTTTAATAAACGGCTTACGGTCTGAAAGAAAGTAGAATAATTTTTTTGGCCGACGTGCTCAAACATTCCAACAGAAACAATTTTGTCAAACTTCCCGATAAGATCACGATAATCAATCAACTGAATATCTACAGGCAATCCTTGACATCTATCAATTGCATGTTGTTGTTGCTCTTTCGAAATCGTAATACCGATAACATCTACCCCATAATGCTTTGCAGCGTATTCCGCTAATCCGCCCCACCCACAACCTATATCGAGTAATTTTTCACCATACTTCAGTTTTAGTTTCTTACAAATTAGGTTTAATTTATCCTCTTGAGCCTGCGCTAATGTCTTAGCATTCTCCCAGTAACCGCAGGAATACATCATGAATGGATCTAACATTAATTCAAAAACATCATTCCCAATATCGTAGTGCTTGTCGGCTACCTGAAATACTCGCTTCTTAGACTGTAAATTAATAATTCGTGCCTTAAGTATCTCTAAGGCATAGCGAGCCTTTGCTAATCCATGAACACGATCATTTAAGTCAAACTTTAGTAGTTTGGTTAGCATCACATCAAGTTGATCGCAATCCCATAGACCATCCATATACGATTCACCTAAGCCCAGTGACCATTTAGATATGATATTTTCATAGGTTTTAGGGTCATGAACCTTCATATCCCAAGGATCTGACCCATTAATGCAAACTCCAGCATTACCGAGAAGTTCATATACCAACAGCGATAAATTCGCTTCCTCAGTAAATGAAGAGTTTCGTACTAACATGTCCATAAGATTCCCCCTCAATATCAAGACTCTAATTTTTACAACCGAGATTATCTTGATAAATCTCAAAATTTATTCTTTCTTAACTTATATAAAGAGGCGTAATTTTTGATAATTGATTGATTTTGCAATGGGATTAATGAACTTAATCATTTATATTCACAATAGTAAATACAACTTACGCGCTACCTGTTATCCGATATAAAAAAATGAACTTAAAGCGTAATAATTCGAAATTTAATAATTATTCGTTAATGAAGATATTTTCATATTACAAAAAGTACCTCTTATCAACTCTCTTGCTTATGTATTTTTTGGTACTTAGTCTACTTATGGTGACTACAAGTAATGCACAAAAAATTCATCAACGAGATTTCGGAAAACAGGAATTTGAAACACGCTGCGCAAGCTGTCATGGCAAAGATGGCCGAGGCTATGGCTGGTTAGCTGATTTCTTAATTGATGGTCCCTCTGACCTTACTTTACTTTCTAAAAATAACGGCGGTGTCTTACCAATATCACGTATTTATCAAAGTCTCTGGGAGGGATCGATACCTATTCATGACCGAAGTGACATGCCCGCATGGGGTCAAATATACCAATTAGAGGCTTATGAATTGAATGTTGGGGATGTGTACTTTACTGAGATCTATACGGAAAGTCGAATACTTCTTCTTTTAGAGTACATTAGTAGATTACAAGAAAAATAAGTCTTTGAAAATTTTTCTTGAAGCTAAATTAAGCAGCTGAAGTTGCTTTAAAGGTTAACTAATTACCAATACAAACTTTAATCAGACATAAATAAATTTTCAAATTATTAGAAATAAACACCATCAGCAGATGCTTAATGCTCCCTAACATTCTTTTTTCTGAGGGTTAAATAAATCTCTAGCGGAAGTAAAAAAAATAGTGTTACTAAGAGAAATCCCAGAAAAATGAATTGTATATCCTCGATTTTAATAAAATAAAACTGGAAAATCTGAGCAAAAGAAAATCCCATTAAAAATGATACCAAGGCAAGAAAAAATTGTGTCATTACTTACTACATAAGCATTAGTGCATGCTCTAATTTTTCAATAGGTAATTTTGTGTAATTTTTATGAATCTCACATTGAATTTGTTGTTTCATATTATTCGATAAATGAGTCTTAACTTGATTTAGAAATTTTGGATTACCTATTAAAGTTATTGCTTTGTAAGCCCCCTGCTTAAAAACTTCGTCAACACTTTGACAGGCAACTGCGAGATATCGTCCATCACTCACTGAACTCAAATCAGTGTAGACATAACTAGTATGTGATTGGCGTATTTTACTCATTGTTTTGCCAGGGTTGTCTTTTTTATATTTTCTAAACTGACTAGGCTGATACTGTACTCGTTTAATTATTTTTAAATGAGGTATTGGTTTATATAAGTCACGAGCCATTAATAAAAAATGATGTCCATCCGCCAAAAGAAATAATTGATGATCTAATTGATAGTTCATAAGAATTCGATATTAATAAAGCTTTTTTATAACTTCTTCATGCATAAAAGATTTGATAAAAATCAAATCTAGTTACCAAGTAAAGACTAATCTGATCGACCTATCAGATGGAATGTTCCTAAGATGCAAATAAATGATCTAAATAAACAAGAGTCTAATGTGTCATCAAAAAAATTTTTAGAGCAGATGATCGATGGAATTCTTGTTCTAGAATACCCCTCAGGTGTAATTAAAAATGCTAATGATTCAATTTTCTTTTTCTTGGGAATTCCCCGTAGCGCAATAATTGGTAAAAATTTTTGGGAATTAAGCGTTTTTGCAAAACATATCAACATTCATGAACTCTATAAGCAATTTTTACAAAAAAAATTACTTGCAATGAAAAATGTAATTCTTAGTTTAGAAGCTAAGAATGATATGGTTGTAAATATTTATGGCGAACTTCATACATTTGAGTGTCATGACCCTCTAATTTTTTTAGGTTTTGAAAATAAATCGTATGTTAATTTTTTACAGAATAAGCTTAAGCAATTTCATCTGAATGAAGATAAATTATTAAATGAAAAATTTCATTTCTTAATTAATACAGCCATTGCAATTGATAGTCAGAATGCAAAGCACCAATTAAATGTAAGTAAGCTTGCTGTAGAAATTGCTAAAGAACTAAACCTAGACACCCTAGCTATCCATCGAATTATGATGAGTTCATTGGTTCATGATATTGGGAAAATATCAATACCCAAAGAGATTTTGAATAAATCTACGGCTCTTAGAATTGATGAAATTTTGTTAATCAAAAACCATGTCCAGGCGAGTTATGACATCTTAATAAGACTACTTCTTCCACTTGATATTGCTAAAGTAGTCCTTCAACACCATGAAAGACTTGATGGTTCTGGCTATCCGCACCGACTCTTTAAATCAGAAATTTGCCAAGAAGCTAAAATTTTGATGGTGGCAGATACAGTCGAATCGATGAGACATAGCCGTCCTTATCGTACTGACTTTAATTTAGATATATCTTTGCATCAACTTGAGGTTGATCAATATTCTAAACTTCCTTCTGACATCGTAAATGTTTGTACCAATCTTTTTCGAAGAAAAAAATTTTCTTTTGAATATAATCTTCATTAGTGAACTCATTGATAATTTCTCTGTTTCTTTATTTTTTTTCGTTTGGTTTACAAGCCTCTACAATATTAATTGCATACCGCATCCTTAATCGTTATCAGCACATTCGATTAAGTAAAATTTTTTTATTCTTAACAAGTTCTACTCTTTTTATTCAATACACCTACCTTTTAACAAAGGACTTAAATCAATCTTTTACAAGCTTTTCAAATGCCTTATTTGTATTGATTAATTCCTTAATGATATGGACAATTGTTTCGCTTTTGAATTTTTTCTTAACACGAAGTTCAAAAAAAATGTTATTTTTATCCCAAGAAATAAAAATTGATACTCTTACAAGAGTTTTTAATCGGAATACCATTCTGTTTTATTGCGAATATGAACTTGCAAAATCTCAACGTTCTCAACAACCAGTATCGATTCTTTTTATTGATATGGATCGATTTAAATACATTAATGATTTATATGGTCACCCAATCGGCGATGAGATTCTAATAAAAAGTACACGTCAATGTCGGTTAGCTTTAAGAGAAATTGATTTGATTGGACGCATTGGCGGCGATGAGTTTATTGTTTTACTGCCAAATACTGATTACAACGCTGCTCAGGATGTTGCTGTTCGAATTCAAACAGAAATGCAATCTTTGAATGAGCGAATTTCAATAAATATTTCAACCCCGATTACACTTAGTATCGGTATTGCAAGCTACTCTCCAAGAAAGCAGAGTATTCATGAAAATTTGATTGATCCCAAACTTTTGCTTGACGAATTAATCAACATCTCTGATCGTTCAATGTATCTAAAAAAACGTGCAAATCATATGGCTTATACATTACAGCCTTCACCAGAAAGCCATGTTAGAAGGGGATAATTAATTCCTCCATAAAATAACTGTAGGTGTAATCGGGACCTTGAAATCCTGCAGCCTTACGATATCCAATCCTTGTGCGAAAGAAGACTGAAGCTACCGATGGACTTGTTGCTGCAAACTCAAGTAGTTGCGTCCCTGTTGATCCATCTGAATTAATGGTTTGACTACCCAGTCCTGCTACACCAGAAATTCTCCAGCCTTCTATCATTTTTCGAAATCCTACAGCCAACATCGTCTCACGATATTGGTTGGGATTAAAATAATTATTGGCTACATTAGTATTGGTGTCACGGTACTGGCGATATCGAAGTTGTAGATTAACCCCATAATTAGGTAAAGCATCATAAATTAGATTTAACCGGAAAAAAGGTCGTGTATTGGTGTCTGAAAAATACATATTACCGCCCATGACGATTCCACTTAATCGATCTAAGAGTCGTTGCTCAATACTAGCAGCGCCTAAGGTGTAATAAATCCCATTATTTAATGCGTTTTGCGTTTCAACCCACTCACGGCTTAATATGAATTCCGTACGCGTACTTGAAGTTGGCTGAAATCCAATGTAGCTATCCGTAGTTAGTAATGTGTGGCCACCTAAAGAATTCACATTGACATTGGCAATATAGCCAAGAGCTGTCCTAGGATTAATGACCTTAGAGGTTAATCCTAGCTGATTCCCCTCCTTTGCCCATCCATTTTGCGTGTACTTATTAAATTGATATGAAATTCCTGAGTAATTATCGCCATGTTGATATAGTGGGAGAAGTTGTGCGCCCACTTTATAGGCCTCAAAGCCTTCACTATCAGTTGATAGGAATGATACTGGAACGCCAACCGCAATCTTACTAGGCTCACTAGAAAGCCCTCCAAACATCCAAGTTGATTCTTGCGCCTGTGCTGATTGAGATAGCAGAGCCAAAACAAGAATACATTTTTTAATCTTATTCATTTTGTACCCCATACTTTTTTTAACTTAAATAGCTCAGAAAAGTAACCCCACACACACGCTGGTTGAAGCAAAATGCCATAAGCAATCATGTAAAAAAAGAAGCCAAAAAAATTTTTTCGAATTCCGAGATTACTATTGTCAAAAATTTGTTTTTCACTTCTAAACATTACTTGATTCAAAAGTAAACCAGGTGGAATAAGTGCTAGAGTCATAGGCCCCACTAGCCAAAATTTTCCAAATAATGCCAAAATCAATCCAGGAATAAAGCCAAGGGTATACGCAATGTCAATGAACGGAAATAAAAAATTCCACCAAATAAATAAAATGCTTAAACGTGGTTTAAGTAATAAAGTAGGCTCCTCTTTAAAGGCCTCAATTAAGCCACGAGACCAGCGCTGACGTTGACGAATAAATTGCTTAAGAGAATTAGGAGCATTGGTGAATACACAGGCATTTTCAGCATGCCCAATGCGGTAACCTGCAGCCAAAAATCTCCACGTAAGTACAATATCTTCACCAACAGTAATTGGCCAACCACCAAGCTTGATTAGAGTTGATCGGTCATATAAAGAAAATGCTCCTTGCGCTACCAAAGTACCTTGGAATAGCGACTGGATGCGCTTAATTGCTGCAATACCTAAAAAATAGTCCCATTCCTGAGCCTTAGTTAGCCAATTCTCACGCGAATTGCGAACAAGAATTGATCCAGCTATAGCTTTAGTATTAGGCGGGTCACATAAGTACCGAGACACAATCAGCTTAATCGCATCACGCTTAACCCAACAGTCAGCATCGATACTAATAATTACATCAGATTTCGCAATTTTTAAACCTTCATTCAATGCAGACGCCTTACCAGTATTACGCGGTAAATTAATCAAATGAATTTGTGGATAGCAAACTGAAAGATTATTTAAGATAGTTCTAGTTTGCACATTTGATCCATCATTAATAACTATCACATGAAGTATTCCCGGATAGTCTTGGGCCACTACACTTTTAATAGTATCAATTACCTCTTTACCATCGTTATAAACAGGTATTAAAACATCTACATCAGGGAAATTCTTAGGAAAGAAAACCTGTGGTCTACGATCTAAAAGTAAAGCACAGGCAATAAATGCATTTATAAAACCCGGTAGTAAAGCAAGGAAAAAAATAAAAAAAATTGCAAGAGGTACACCAATAACTTTTGAAAGATCAAGAAGCCAAAAATAAGAAAGCCATGCAGATGCAACAAACCAACACATTGCAAAAAAGAGCGATATCAAAAATTTATTACGTACAGATACATAAAAATTCATAAGTGTCTCAAAAAATAAATCACTACATATCCTATAAATAGAAGAATTATTTTTTTTGACATTTATCAAATGGAAATAAATTTCTTTTCAGAAAATAATCTTGGGTATGGCCTACATCAATTGACACTCTTATAAAGGAATGAATATGAGCAATTTAATTAAAACTAACCCTGTTAGTAGTAGTCGGAATCTTGTTCAAAGTATGAGACGCTCAATGCCAGGGTTTTTTTCCGATATTTTTGATGATTTCCCATTGACACGTTTTTATTCACCATCAGTCTTTAATGAACCACTTGAACCTCAAATTAGAATTAATGTGAGTGAGCGGCCAAATGAATATTTCATTCGTGCAGACATCCCGGGTGCTAAAAAAGAAAATATTCATGTTTCAGTGGAAGGTAGTTACGTAACTATTAAAGCCGAACAATCTTCACAATCTGAGCAAAAAAGTGAAAACGAACAACTAATTCGTTGGGAATGTAGCTCTGGAAGTGCTTTGCGAAGTTTTCAATTACCAGGAGATGTAATTCGCGATAAAGCAAAAGCTATTTATGAAAACGGTGTTTTATCCCTAACCCTACCCAAAGTGAATGGTGGCACTATTGCTGAAATTGCAATTCAATAATAAGTGGCTGCCTATGGCAGCCACTTATTAAATTAATAGATTTATCGATTAACGAATAGATACAGCGTATCAGACATTGAAAACCCAACAATTGCAAGAATCAAAGCAAATAAACTTATACATAAAAGAATGGTTTGATCAATCCTATTCATTTCTAGATCGTCGATTCCATCCTCAAAATCGTTATCAAATTTTGGATTTTGTCTCATAGTTACCTCGAATTATTGAAGTAACTCATTTATAGGCTAATGAAAAATTTACAGATTGATTTTTATCAAATTCATTTATCTCAATAAACGTAATGACACCTGTTTTTACTTTTTCTAAGATGGATGATGTTGGCAAATAGACTTTATGAAGAGGGGTATGCTGAAATACCAACTCATGGTTTTCAGTAAATTCAACCTCATAAATACCTGGAAATAAAAATCCAAAGCCATCCTTAGAATTTGCCTTACTAAAACGTTTACTTAGAGTGCCCTGATTGACTCGAATTTTCATTGTTATCCTCCAATAAAATGGAATGTGCTTTATTTTTTTGAAAATTTATAAAAATAAATTGAGAAATATCAAAATTATTTTGATAGTAGATGGGAGAATGTAAGTGTCATAATTTAAAGGCCATAAAATGATTAATTCGGTTTTGATTCCTATTGATGAATCTGTAATTGTTCAACAACTAATTAAAAAATTATCAAACTATTTAGATGTCGAAAAAATTGATATTTATTTGGTCAATGTATCCAAACCAAGTCCGCCAGCAACATATTCAGAATATGCGTATAACGATTACTCAATAAGTATTGAGCATCATAAATTAGCATGTAGCGCTTATGCTAAAAAGCTTTTTTCAAAGTATGAAAAGGTGTTAGCAAAAGCCAAACATCTCGAACTAATTCATGAGTTTGATGATGATATTCCGAATGGTATTATTCATGCAGCAAAGAAAAAGAAAGTAGATTTAATTGCTATGGCCACACATCGATATAGTGGTTTAAAAAGTATTTTACTCGGCGACAAAGTTCATAACGTTATCGTCAATTCTAAGTTGCCGGTTCTAGTAATTTAGTTGTAAGATTATTATGAATATTTATCGAGCCAACTCCACACCGTTGGCTTGTTGATAGTTGCTGGTAAATAAGTATTGATGTAGCTGGCAATGTGAAGAACATACAAAACACTTAAGTTTTCAGGCACATTAAGTTCTTGCTTTAACTTAATAGAATTTAATAAACGTAACAATGAGCAATCAATTGATACATTAAGTCCTAAAGCCCTTCCAGCTAATAAAATATTTTCAACTGATTTCCAACATTCATTTAATGAAGAAGAATTCTCTACATTTGCAAATAAGACAATTAACGCATCAGATGAATGAGTACGTGAATCGAAACTATTATTAGCATTAGCGTCGGCATTACCACTGTGTATGTGATTGAAGGCTTTAGCATAATCTTGTAAATACGTTATGTAATCTTCATCCTGAATAACAACATAAGACCAGGGTATTGTTTTACTGCTAGAAGCAATCCTCATTCCAGAATCAAGCAAAATCTCAATTAAGTTGCGACTAACAGGGTAATTCGCTAACTTTTTTTCAATGCCTCGATTAACAATAGCTTTTAAAACACAGTTAATTTCACCATCCATAAATTGTCTCTTTAAACTTTCTCCCATACCAGCACTTTCAAGTTATACATCCACTCTATTCACTTTTACTAGCTGAAAATTGCGATTAATCAAAAATTTACATCGGTGATCTTTTAAATTATTTCTTAGCGTAACAATCTGGAGGAATTATTCAATATGCCTGATGAAAATAAAAAAATCAAATCAACTCATTCGATAGACCCAGATTTATGGGATCGACTTGTATGGCAAAAAGCATTTGATAAAGCAATTCGTGAAAAGATGTCTAAACAATATAAAGAAACTCGAGTAATCAAAAATATACTAAATCAACGTACTCATTGAAATTTATACACTTTATAAAAGGAATTGATAATGAAATCTGATCGAGAACTTCAACAAGATGTATTAGCAGAATTAAAGTGGGATCCCAAAATAAACGCAGCAAATATTGGCGTAGAAGTTATACGGGGAGTTGTTACCCTCTCTGGCCATGTTGATAGCTTGGCAGAAAAATGGAATGCAGAACAAGCAGCAAAACGAGTCTTCGGCGTTAAAACAATTGCCATTGAATTGGATGTGATGGTTCCGGGATCTAATCAAAAAAGTGATACTGAAATTGCACTTGCTGTTAATGATGCATTGAAATGGAATATTTATAAATTAAGAGATAGGGTTTCGATTAAAGTTGAAGATGGGATCGTAACCTTAACGGGCGAAGTTAATTGGTTTCATGAACGACTTTCAGCAGAGAACTCTATACGCTATATAACAGGTGTACGCTCAGTGAATAACTTAATTTATATCAAACCGTCAGTATCTTTAAATTTAGTTAAGATTGACATTGAGCGTGCACTGAAGCGTCGAGCTCATGAAGATGCACAAGATATCTCTGTTTCTGTTCAAGGCGATGAAGTTATTCTTGGCGGAAAAGTTCACAATTGGGTAGAAAAGTCACTTGCAATTGATGCTGTTTGGGGTGTTCCTGGTGTAAAGAAAGTAACTGATCATATGGTTTTTGCATAAAAAACTAAGTGGAAACCTTCAGATAAGTAGCCAGATAAAAGAATGGCTACTTATCTGTTTTTAATCAATTACTTTTCACTAACCTCTTCGCTCAAAATAATATTTTTGGAACTTTTACCATTAGCGGAATAGTTCTTTTTAATATTTGTCAGATAGCTTTTAGAAAGGCCATTCGCAATCGCTGCTCCTTCAAACAAAGAGCCTATCATAACTTGGTATGGTTTAATAAATCCATCCATACCATCTGGTACATTTTGAGAAGTTAACTGCATAAACTCATTGAAAGCAGCACGAGAATCGCCTAGCAACTGTTCATTAGCGCTAGAAAATTCTTCCATGTACTCATTAACTGCGTCATTCAAATGCTGTTGATAATTTTCTATCTCCTGAAGGAATGATTGGTCACCATTTATTTTCATAAGATTCAATGGATTACTTACCTTTTTGGAGTTCATAAATTCTACTGCTGAACTTTGCATGTTTTTAGCAACTTGATTTACCCAAGATGAATTAAGGTCCGACAATTTTTTTGTTACATTGGCATTCAATTGTCCAAGTATCTGGCCATTTTTAATCGACGTATTGTGAAAATGATTTAATTTTTCACTTAATTGATTAACGCTCATAGTCTATACCTTTCTTTTTCAAAGATTTAAGTGATAACCCTGAGTAATTTTTACCTATAGTAATAACTTAGTATTAAAAAAAGCCGCAACTAGCGCGGCTAAATCACACGAGGAGACACAAACTGGTGTGGAGGTGATGTACTTGGTATCCATCAAGTATGAATTATCAAGAATTTGATCCCCACGTTACAAATTTTGAATAACCTTATACATCACAGCTACTTTATAAATTATTACTTCAAAATAATATTGATAAAAATCAAAATTCACTTCATTTTCAAAATTTTTTGTAAATTGACATTTATCAAAAATATAGGTTTGTTTCCATTTATAAAGTAGTTGTGAAGTTTGTTAATTGAATTTCTAATAACGTGGCTAACAAGAAGTTCTTATCCACTTAATTAGGGAATTGTAATTAATTTCACTTCACAACATGCATTACTGAATTAGGAAAATTTCATTAGGGTGAAGATATGCTTATAAATTTTCTTAAGCTAATAATTGCATAAATTGAAGTTTTAATTGAGATATAAAAATGAACCATTGGTATATACAGATTGGAGTATTTATGAATCAAGAAGAGCTCGCACAAGTAAAGCAAGATATTGAAAAATTAGTTTCTGATGTGAAGCGGCTAGTAACTGATGATTCCACCAAAAAAAATGATGCTAATAAAGAAGACGCTGTTTGCGAATGCAATCCCTGTGAGTGCCGTCCACATGGTCGTCCTGTTTTCTGGCTAGGCCTATTTGCACTTATTGGTGGCATTGTAGGAGCGATGATGTATCGCAAAAATCACTCTTAATTTCCATTTTTTCTTCTTAATGACTTTTAATTTTTGAAAGTTAATATGCGCTTGGATTCATTAATGCAGAACAACAATACGATTAATATTTCAAAAGCTTTTACTCAAAAGCACAGTCAAATTACTTGCAGCAATTGCAAAACTAAAAATAATTGCTTACATCATTATTTAGATCATGATTTTATAAGTCGATTACCCGGCAAATATGTAACTAAAGTTAAGATGAAAAAGGGGGATCCTATTATTCGTAATGGTGACCCCCTTCATCATCTCTATAACGTGCGTATCGGCTACTGCAAGCTTGAATTTTCTTTATCGGATGGCCAGTATCAAATAAATCATTTTGCTTTTCCGGGTGATCTATTGGGTATTGATGGTATTGCTGAAAAAAAACATCGGCTAGATATCACGGCATTAAGTGATGGAGAATTATGCATAATTGAATTTAATACTCTTACTAAATTAATAGACTCAGAACCTGAAATACGAAATATTTTTGATACGATCTTAGGTCGAACTATTAATCGATTCGAAGAGCATCTTTTTTCATTAGGCAGCCATAGTGCTGAACAAAAATTAGCATTTTTTTTACTTGATTTTCATAAGCGCCAAAAGCAACTTAATATTGACCTCAGAATGATGCGCTTACCGATGAGTCGTGAAGATCTTAAAAGCTATTTGGGCATGACCAGTGAAACACTAAGTCGATCATTCGCATTTTTAGAAAAAAATAATTATCTTCAGGTTAAAAATCGAAACATCAGTAACATTAATTATGATCGCTTATCACAACTTATTGAGCACAAAGAAAAGAGTATAAAAGTTTGGGACCTCAAAAAGCCTAATCGATTAGCTGTAAGTCAAACATCCCTCTCACTTCACAGCCAATAATTTACATTATTGATAATCCATTGAAAATAATTTATCCATAAATATTAGACGTTTAATCCTTGAAATCACTCAAATAAAGGTACAGAGGTGTTAATTTTGCGTTGTATGAGAAGCATATCTTATCGAATCATATAGAGCTTCACTTTTTTTGCTGCCACGTAAATGAGACTTTTGTCGATTGTTTACTATTAATTATAACTATTCTCTTTTTTACCTGATCTTCATAAGTTGCAATTATCTCATATCGACCTGGAATTACTTTAGCAAGAAATAACGGTCCATTACATTTTTCAAAAAAAATGGTTTCACCTTTGGCATTGATAATTTGCAATTCTGCGCCGGCTATCCAAGCATATGAATTTCCTTGACGTTCTGTAAACTCAATGGCAAGAGGCCATTTTTTTGCTTCCTCTCGCATTGCCTGTGATTCATCTAAACCTACGCCCCCCATCATGCAAGAAAGATTACTATCCGTTTGAATTTCAGGTAGCTGGGACATAGCCGATAAATGATTAAATGAAAGAATAATTGCTAATACTGTAGATTGAATGTATTTTTTGGCTGAATTAAATTTCATGATGGATCTCCCTTGTTATTGTTAACTTTATATCAATTTATGAAATACTATTTTTGACGTTTATCAAATAATAATTTTCACTATCAAATATATTTCACATAGGAAATATTTGATGCATAGGGGTTTTATTTTGAGAGATCTACTTCAGTTTGGTAATGCATGATTAGCAATCACACTACAAATCCATCAATCGTTGCATGTGATAAGGCTGTAGCTGCCGTAGAATTTGCACTTGTTTTACCTATCTTAATATTAGTTTTATTTGCGATTGTTGAACTCAGTACACTGCTTTATGACAAATCAGTAATTACTAACGCTAGTCGTGAGGCAGCTCGAGTAGCAGTAGTGAATACCTCAATTACCGACGGAGAAATTCAAACCTTTGTAATAAACTATTGCCAAAATAAGTTAATTACTTTTGGGTCAAAAGCAAATCCAACAGTTTCTATTGCAAGACCTTTAGGATCTAATTCGGGTAATCCCATTATCGTGACAGTTTCATATTCATTTACCGGTCTGTTGCTGGGTCAACTAATCCAGCCTACCAATTGGAGTCAATTGCTATCGGCTAGCACAACCATGAATTTTGAGTAACATCTATTAGTTATTTGTTTTAGTTTAGCGAAAAGCATTAAATAAACTAATAATTGCGGGACCAAGAATTACCACAAATAATGCTGGGAAAATGCATAGAATGATGGGAATTGAAATCTTTACCGGAATTTTAGCTGCTAATTCTTGGGTGTGCATTCTCCTTTTATTACGAAGATCATCTGCAAAAACCTGCAATGCTTCAGTTACATTTGTACCAAATTGATTAGCCTGTTTAAGCATTCCAACAAGTGCCTCAATATCCTTGAGCCCTGTGCGAGTTGCTAAATTTGCTAATGCCTGATTTCGGGAGGTACCAGCTCGAAGCTCAAGTCCCAATTGATCGAACTCTTGGGCCAATGTAGGACTTTCTAGTTGAATTTCACTACCAACCCGAGTAATTGCTGCATCAAGACCAAGGCCAGATGCCACACAAATTCGTACTAAATCTAAAGCATCTGGAAAACTATGTAATAACTCCTCTTGGCGCTTACGTATCAAGTATTTCAAAATAAAATCGGGAATCCAGTAGCCAACAATTGACAAGCCAACGGCAAGACTCAATGCATAAGTAATAGAATGATCATGGTAAAAGGAATACAAGAAAGATGCACATGGAATAATTAGACTTAAAATCGTTTTTACAGAATAATAAATGATAAGTGGCTTTTCACCATGCAACCCAGCGTTATAAAGTTTGGTTTTTAATTTTGAGTTAAGCAATACATTACTTGACATTGAGAATCGACTAAAAAACTGCAAGGTATTTGTGATTGAATCGGATTGATCCTTGCTTCCGTTAACAAAAGAGCTCATTTGGATTTGTTTTAATTGAGAAATACGCTGATCGATATTAATCAGCCAAAAGCGTCTTAAGATGAGAAAAATGACACTAAAACTACAAATCCAAATCAATAATAATCCGATGAAAGATTCCATGATCTTAACCTTTCTATTGCTTAAGATTGCATAAATGCTTCATCCAAGCAAATCCAATTAGCATTAAAACGCTGGCATATATTAATAAGCTCTGGCCTAATGAATCGCTCAACATTAATTCATATGATTTCGGTTGAATAAAAAATATTAAAGCTCCAATTGCAAACGGAAGAGCCCCTAGTACTAGTGCTGAAGCCCTGCCCTCTGAGGTAAGTACGCGTATAGTCTGTTGCATATCCATTCGTTCTCGGATGAGTTTGCTTACTCGTTTAAGAATTTCAGCTAAATCGCCACCAATTTCACGATTTACAATAACTGCAATTACAAAGTAGCGAATTTCAGCACAATCAATTCGCTCAGATAATTCTGATAACACTTTATGAATTGGAGCTCCGTAATTCAATTCTTCAAAGACACGATTGAATTCAGCAGCAATTGGCATGGGTGCATCTATTGCAGCCATCTGTATTGTGTTATTAAGTGAATGGCCAACTTGTAAAGAGCGAGCCATGAAATCCATCAGTTCTGGAATTTGTTTTTGTAAAGCTGCTTGCCGTCGTTGTGCAATTAGTTCTAACACAAAATATGGAGCAGTACAAAGACTAAGCCCTATTAATATTGCATAAAGCGATGAATTAGAAGCAATATAAGTAATTAATGAAATAAAAAAACTTACGGTGATCGCTACAATTAATAAATAACTTGCAGAAATTGTTAGCCCCGCTCTAGTAATTTGTCGACGTAAATATCGAATAAATCGAGTTTCATCTAAGAAGAGATAAACGGAATCTTTTTGTTGATAGTCTCGATTAGTCAATGCAGGTAGAGAAAAACCTTTAGCTTGAATTTCAAGCGCTCCTATTCGAGCGGAAATGTGTCTTTTTTGTGCCCCAAAAATGTTTGTTTGCAAGTAAAAAATAACTAGAAATCCTAGAATACTAATAGTAAGAAGTCCCGAAACTAATAACCCAATAGAAATAAAAGTATTCATATCAGTTATGAATATTTAAAAATAAAGAGTCTGGTAGTGGTGAACCTCGGGCTGCTACTGTATCAGCAAATCGAGGACGGATTCCTGATGCTACAAATTTACCTAACACCTTACCGTCTGCCTCAACACCTGTTTGCTTATAACTATAGATCTCCTGCATAGTAATAATGTCACCTTCCATACCAAGAACTTCGTCGATACTCATGACTTTTCGTCGACCATCACTCAATCTAGCCGTATGAACCACTGCAGCAATGGCCGATGCCATTTGCTGACGTAATGATTTTTGCACTACTGGCAGTCCTGTAAGGCCAACCATATTTTCAATTCGAGTTAGTGCATCACGTGAGGAATTAGCATGAATAGTTGTAAGAGAGCCATCATGGCCAGTATTCATAGCTTGCAACATATCTAAAACTTCAGCTCCTCGAACCTCTCCGACCACAATTCGATCAGGGCGCATCCGTAGTGAATTTTTTACCAAAGCACGTTGATTAATTTCACCTTTACCCTCTAAATTAGGCGGTCTAGTTTCCAAACGTACCACATGAGCCTGCTGCAATCGCAACTCAGCTGCATCTTCAATGGTAATAATTCGCTCGGTTTCTGGAATAAAACCTGACATAATGTTCAGTAAAGTTGTTTTCCCACTTCCAGTACCTCCAGAAACTAAAATATTAAGCTTTGATTTCACCAACGCTGCAAGAATTAATGCCATCTCACGTGTTAGCGTACCAAAACTAATTAGTTTTTCCATGGTGTACGGTACTTCTGAAAAGCGCCGAATTGATAATGCCGGTCCATCTAATGCCAGAGGTGGAATAATGGCATTCACCCGTGAGCCGTCAGCAAGGCGAGCATCAACCATTGGACTCGACTCATCAATACGCCGCCCAATACGGGCAACAATTTTTTCAATAGTTTTTAATAAATGCGCATCATCATCGAAATGATTAGCAACGAGCTCCAATCGCCCTGCACGTTCCACAAATATTGTGGATGAAGTATTTACCAAAATATCCGAAATTGTTCGATCAGCCAACAAAGGTTCTAATGGTCCTAAGCCAAAAATTTCATTTTTTAAGTCTTTAACAATATTAATTAAATCTAGAGAATTAATAATTAATTGATCTTTTTTGATGATTTTTTCGACACCAGCATTTAGGTGCTCAAATTGCTGATTTTCATTGAATGTTTCCATAGCCGCAAGATCAAGCTCCTCCATTAAGCGCGTATGGAGCATTTGCTTTAATTTTGATTGATCCGATACCTCACGCTTAATGCTATGTGTGATACTCAAGGATGGAGCGAACTCTTCCTTGCGGTTCAGAATCTGCCTTAATGACATGCTTAACCTAACTTAAATGGCAGAATTTTAGTAATGAATGATTCTGTTTTAGCAGTCACTTTTCGCTCTAAAAGAATATTAGTCATCTCATCAATGGCTAGCGACACTCTATTTGTCGGATTCATTTTTACAATAGGAATACCAGCATTGATTGATTCATCTACGGCTGCACCATCGTAAGGAATTTGATTATCAACATCACGACTTAGTAATTGAGTAATTTTTTCCCCTGATAAAGCAGCGTCCATATCAAATTGATTCATTACAAGGCGAATTTGAGAATTTGGATAATCCAATTCTTTAAATAAATTAAGTGTATTAATTAACGCTTTTAAAAAATTAAGCGTTGGTTGGGAAACTAGATAGACATAATCACTCCGATCAATTCCTCTAGTTGAAAGAACATCTAGTGAGCTACTTAAATCTAAAAGAACATAGTCATATTCAGATGCGGCTACTGTTAATAATGTATCAATTTGATGAGATTGAATTTTGGCCGACTTTTCAATACTATTAGCAGCTGGTAGGAGATAATAATTTTCAGCAACTTGCATAGCTGCTGAAGCAATCGTCACTGAATTTAAATAGGGCTGGGTAACAACGTCTGCTACATTTCCAGCTGCCAGTGAATCCGTTAAGTAATATGCAGCATCACCATATTGTGTGTGAAGATCAATCAATAATACCCGTTGGTTATATTTTTCAGCTAATTGATAGGCTAAGTTGACGCAAATAAATGTTGCGCCTGCTCCTCCCTTGCACGGCATTACTGAAATAATCTTTCCCTTAGCTTTGGAGCGCTTAGCAATTTCTGTTTTCTGTCGAATACGCTCCACCGCATCGAGTAAGTCTTGACTACTCCCATTGAGAGGCAAATGTACGATATCCTGAACTCCAGAACGCATTAGATCGATCAAATGTTGCTCAGTCCAATTTGATGCTAGATAAATCATGGCTGGATGACTTTTCTCTTGATTAAGAAGTGATAAATCGTCCAAGTCAGATTGTGCTATAGCAATAGAATCAACAATTAATATATCGGTCTTTGCAGTATCAATGCGGTTAAGGCGCAATTCATTATCAATGCGTTTTAAATAAACAAGATTATCGATATTGGCATTTTTTGAAAATACTTGCTCTAGACTCTTGATGACCTCATTAGTACTGGCAATCACGCCAATATTCAGTTCTTTGACAGCTTTATTCATGATTAATTATCGTCCTGTAATAGAGGGCAAATTAGAACTTGAGGCACTACCAGATGGACTGATAATTGCACTCGAACTACTGCCATACATGGATGATGATCCAGTCTGCTCAAACGAGCGTTGATAATTATCAATTGATGCTTTAGCAGCCGGTCCATCCATACCTTGTGTCTCACGTTTTATCTCTTTTGGATTTTCCTTATTCACTGTCTGGGCAGCAATTGCTTCATTAACACTTGAGCCAAATCCTACTTCTGGATACCAACTAGATTGGCAAGCTGTTATTAAAAAATAAGGTAGTGGCATTATTAAATAAAACAAAAAAAACTTAAGATTAAATTTGTTTTTACTCATTCATTTCTCCTAGCGAAACAGGCTCTGTCATAACTGCTTCAGTTGTAATGGGGTTTTGGTCAATTGACTTTTTAATACTGACGTCACCAAGTCTGGGAGTTGGCTTGTCACTAGGTTTGGGTAATGCTGGTGGACTTCCCTCTAACTTACCTTGCAAGAAAAACTCCATTTGTGAAGGTTGAATAAATTTATCAGTTGGTAGCGATGGCTTACTATTAAGCGCTTGTACGATTCGGGGGGTAACAATAATTAATAATTCAGAACGATCGTTCTGAAAAGAGCTACTTCGAAATAAAGCTCCAATAATGGGGATATTTGCTAATCCTGGAAACGCATTTGTCACTTCTACGACATTATTTTTAATTAGTCCGCCAATAGCAAAACTCTGACCATCATTCAGTTGGACAGTTGTGGATGCTTGACGGGTATTTATTGATGGCAATATTGTTGTTGAGCCATTAGCTGAAACAGTAATACCATTCGGATTAACCTCAGACACCTCTGGCGCAACCTTTAAATTAATCTTACCGCCACGTAAAACCGTTGGGGTAAATTTAACCCCCACTCCATAAGGCTGTTGTTGTAGGGTAATCACTGCGCCACCCCCCGTGCTACTGCTTTGTGGAATTGGTAGAAACACGATACCGCCTGCCAAAAATCTGCCTTCTTGACCGCTAATAGCCATAATATTTGGCTCGGCTAAGATTTTGACCAACCCAGTTTGGATATTTGCTTGCAAAAAAGCGTTGACTGAGCCAATCGTCCCTGTCAAATTAGACGTTGCTGTTGCCGAAGCAGCTCCAAGAATCCCCACAGGACTGAAAGAAAAATTGCTTCCATTAACTTGCACACCTAATTTATCTGCAACGGTTTTATCGACTTCTGCAACCTTCACCTCAATTAATACTTGAGGTAAATCATCAGTCGATAGCATGTTTAATACTTTTTTTCCAGTAAATTCTTCGGAAATCTTAATAACTTGTTGAACGCTCAATGCATCAGTCACTCGGCCACTAAGCACTAAAGATTCACCCGCAGAAGAGATACGAAATGATTTCTCAAATGGAAACAAATCAGTAAGTAAGTGTTGAAGAGATTGGGTATCAGAACCAACCGATACATCTAGAACCTGAATTTTTGTACCGTCTTGCCAAATCGAGATATTGGTAGACCCCATTTTTTTGCCAAGAATATAAATTTCGCGATTACTTAATAAGCGGACATCAGCAATAGCAGGATCGGCCACTGAAACACGATTGGCAGCCTCTTTGAGTCGATAAACTGCTGATTTACCTACTGCAATCGGATAATTAATATTCATTTGGGGTGACGTCTCTACAGCAAAGACTTGCTTGGGTAGCCATAGATATGCTAAAAAAAGCACAATTAATATTGTGGGGCGCGTTCTAGTTTTTATGAAATACTGCATCGGATATCCTTGCATCAATTAATTGACTCGCGGGATACCCCACGAATAAGTTCAATGGATGGGGTTTTGATAATTTTTTTTTCAGTGTTGATATCACGTACTTGACCAACAATTAAGTCCTTTTTGCCAATCCCATTACTTGTAATATTTTTATCGTCATTCTGATGACGTAAAACAAGAGAAAGATTTCCAATAGAGCGCGCTAAATCTAGTGTTTCAGCTTCCAAAGGAGTGACTTCAATTGTTATTGCGCTAACTACTTTGGGCTTACTATCATTAGCTAAGCGATCTTGTGCCACCGCTAAAATCAACAACTTTTGTAGAATAATTTTTGAAACCTCTTGATTACTTTGGTCTTTACTATTGAGAATGACATCTACAAAATTTCCTGGCATTGCAAAACCTGCAACCCCGGCAGCCTCATTGACATTCATCGTAAATGCCCGCTTACCAGGTGCAATTTGTACTGCCATACTACCGCTGGAACTTATCGGCACAAGCATGCGCTCTAAAATAACTTCGCCTTTAGCAATTTCCATTTTGGGAACACGATGAACTAATTGCTCTGCACTATTAACTGCTCCAACCGGAATACTGTCTTTAGGCCAATTAGTGAGACCCAATTGCTGAGACGTTAATTTTGTACCAGGTTGCAATTGATCGGATGCCACAACCACCTGAACCATAGCAACCGAATCCATTTTCTTTAACCAAATTGCTGCCATCACAACGACAATTAAGCTGATTATTCCAGCGAGTAAGATGGCAATTAAAAATTTGTTTCGACCAATAGTTGTCATTGGCTAATCTCCTTGAATAGCAGTGCAACAGTTCCACTAAAAATAGCAACGGCATATGGCAAATCTCGGTCATGCCAGTGTTTAGCTTCGCCTAGATTACGCTTTTGAATAAATCGAAGTATTCGAATCGACAGAAATATCACTGCTAATACACCTCCAGCAATCGCAATATACAAAGCCGCTGCAATCACACGTTCCATGCCAATAAATAGGCCAGAAGCACCAAATAACTTAACGTCACCAGCCCCCATCCAACCAAATACATAAGGAACTAAGAAAAAACTAAATGCTAAGACCCCACCAAGATATGCACTGGTCATACTTACCCCATAGCTTGTAAGCCATGGGGCAGCCATGCCAATACCAGCACCAATTCCAGTCCAATAATTAGGCACCCTTCTGAGAAAAAGATCGAAAATAGCAGC
>JACCDJ011245587.1_pt1 | contig 25540 bp, 20 predicted proteins | sample 7444481 | NCBI WGS metagenome assembly JACCDJ01 (sample SAMN15323435, study PRJNA562643) | freshwater metagenome | isolation source: river surface water | place: USA:Blue River Watershed | collected 2017-08-15 | reverse complement strand
TGATACACGTACTGCAGGGTCTACCGATGTTTCCGGCGCAACAGGTTGCGCTGGTCGCACACTTACCCTGAATGCCTATGGCGATACATTAGCGACACCAATCGCTTTTGCTTCTTCATCAGGATCAGGTATTTCAGCTGCGACAATCGGTATCAATACCTCAAACATCACAACTGCAGCGGGTTTCACAATTACCGGTGTTAGCAACACAGGAACCGCAGCATCATCTTTTGATCTCGGTATCACAACACCTAATGCAACATCAGGTGCTGTCTACAAGCTCACCCTCCAGAGCTCAAACTAAGGGGACACTCCAACCCATTTAACGATTCCTAGTGCTCAGGTAGGGGCCACGAAAGTGAGCCTCTACCTGGCGCCAAGGGAAGAGTTAAATAAATGGAGATAGCAAGACCGAAAGACAAAGAAACGAAAGAAAGAAGCGAATGAACCTACTCAAGCGTTATGAGAGCGATGACTTTGATGAGTCATACGCTTTTGACGACGCTGAATACGGTGATTTCGAAGAGAGCGGTTCATCAAAGCCGTTCCTGGTAAAGGCAGTCGCGATGCTGATCGCAGTCACCGGAATTGCATACGGTGCAAATATCGCTCTTACATCTGGCAGCTCGAATACAGAGTTTGGCCAAGGAATCCTGACTACAACTGCATGTGACACCAACGGTGGCATCACAGTTATTCCTTATGCAGGATTTGTGAACGACACCGGAACAGGTGAGTTCACACTCGATTCCATCATTCTTGAGAATATCGACGCAGCATGCGTTGGTGAAGAGTTCACAATCCAGGTTTACGCTGAGACCGGTACAGCTTTGACTGTCTCTGAGTCAGCGACAGCGCCTAACGGCGGCTCTTATCAGACCTTCAACTTGGCTCGCTTCTTCTACAAGGATTCAGCGACAGTTGAAGCAATCGATCGTTCATATATCGATTTCGACATCTTGCACGATGTCACAAATAACGAGTTTGCGAACAACCAGTCTTCAATCCAAATCACCTTCGACCCTGATCGCACAGTTTCATTCGCCGACGCTAACGCAGTCCGCAGAATTACGATTCAGACCGCCAAGCGCTAACAATGAGCCAAGAGGCAGCGCGTCGCCCACTCTTTGAGGCTACTTCAACAGAAGAGATGTGGGTTGAAGGAAAGTCACAATTCGCAGATTCCAAAGTCCTCGTCACTATCTCTAATGCCAATGGCGAACGTACGGTTTTGATTACTCCCACCGATATTGCGCCAACAAAATCCAAACTCTTTGTGCAAGCTCCGCCAGAGCGCATCGCAACGCCATCACAAGCGCGCAACAACCGCATCAACAATGCGATGAAGTATCTCGGCTACGCACTCAGCGCAGTATTGATTTCATTCTCTGTTCTCTCAGCTTCTGGATTTATGAAAGCACGTATCGTCCTCACTGGTTCGATGGAACCTGTCATCAGCCCAGGTGACATTGTTCTCCTTGCACCGGCGCCACGCACACAACCAAAACTAGGCGACATCGCGGCCTACACCGCACGTCGCTTTAGTGGCGAATCAGTGGGCATCTTTACCCACCGCATTATCGGCGGCGATCCTGTCAATGGCTGGGTAATGAAGGGTGATGCGAACCCATCTCCTGACGTTCAGAAACCAAAAGCTGCCGACATGAACGGTGTGGTCTTCTTTGTTATCCCATGGATCGGAAAGTTGATGTCGCCAAAGATGTTGATGATTCTCATCCCTGTCGTTGTAGGTATCTGGCTTATTATTGATACTTTGAAGGGGGATTAACGATGAGAAAAATTAAGTTCATCGCTCTAGCTCTCCTCGCCTTGATATTCACCCCAACTGCGGCGCAGGCATTTGATATTCCGCTCTTGACATGGGAGCGCGGCCGCGAGCAGCAAGTAGTTCTCGGCGGTGGCGCATATACCCAGTCGTGGACGGTAACCCTTGAAGGCAATGGCGCAGAGACGCTGAAGTTCTCTTCAAGTCAGAAGAATGATGCCGGCTACGTTGTTTATTCGCTCAATATTCCAGCAGATTACCCGCTCGGACCTTATTCAGTTGTGACGATTGGCGAGGGCTCTCCGCGCACTGTTGTAGCTGGTATCAACCTGGTTGAGGCACAGACAACGACTGTTGCATCCAAGCTCTTTGATCTCACTCTCATTCTTGCCATCTTTGTCTTCCTGACCGGCATCGTCTCAACTATTCGTGCTCGCAAGTACCAGTACATTCCATTTAGAAGCGCACAGGTACTGCCTCGCCTGACCGATCCAATCTTTGAAGATGAAGAAGAGAACTTCTGGGATCGACTTGAATCTGCGCCTTACCGTGTTCGCGTGCAATCGCTCATCTCATTACGTCCATCGTTAATTCGCTTCTTGCTTATTCGCGAAGGCGAATTAGCGCATCGCCTCTCTAAGGCTTTCTATGGTTTGAGTCCATTTATTGGTCTCGCCGCTGGCGCAGTTGCCTCCGTTGAGGTCTCACGAAATACCAACCTTGCAGCGACTCCGATGACGATATTTATCATCGTTGCAGCGATCGGAATTTTTGACGCCTTTGCCGGCGTCGCTGCAACTCTAGGTTTCTGGGCAGTTCAACTCGCTACTGGAAATATCTCTAGTTTCCGCGATGTCTTGATTGCACTTGCAATCGGAATCGCATGGGTAGGACCATCACTCTTTGCCGCACTTCTTCGCGAAACTATTAATCGAGATTTCAAGGCACAAACAATTCGCGGCGAAGATCCAATAAAGTTTGTTGGCGTTATTGGTTCAAGCATCGTTGGAGCTGCCGTCTTCTACCTTGGCCAAGTTCTGGTCAATAGCGTTCTCTACGTCGAACTACAGGTTCGTGCTGTTACTTGGACACATGTGTTGATTGTTGCTGGCTTGCTGGCAGTTCGCGGATTTGCTGATGGATTTGTACTCGAGTCAAAGCGTCCAATCGAAACTCGCGATGAATCTTTCTTTGTGGCGCGCGTAAGCTCGCCTTTGACCGCCTTCCTCGTTATTGCGGTTACCTTCGCATTTGTCTATATCTGGACCGAGTCAGCATCGAACGCATTTTTCGTCTCTGTTCTCTTCGCACTTCCTTACTTCTTTATCTTTATCCGCTTCAATAAGATTTCGTTCATCAAGACCGAACGCCTGCCGCGCAATATCCTGCTCGAGTCAGCGGTCATTGCCGCCGTGACCTTCGTCGTCTTCCGCCAGATCTCGATGCAGCCGCTCCTGATTGACCAGCGAGCCAACCTCCTGCTCCTTTTGGCGGGCATTGCACCGGTAATTCATGCGATTTATAGCGCCATTTACTCCTCCAACGAGGATAAGTTTTCTTTTGACGAGAATACGGAGATAATAGAGCCATGAAGAAGTTCGCCGTCATCCTGGTAATCCTCTCGCTGACCCGCATCGGCGTGGCCTACGCAGACACCACCAATGGTGCTGATTCTCAGAACTATTTCTTCGGAACAAAGAGCGCCGCAGCCAACCTCAACCAGGTTCTTGCTCTTCTCGTCGGACCTAAGGGTGATCCAGGACCTGCCGGTGTTGCCGGTAAGGATGGCCTTATCGGTATGGACGGTAAGGATGGAAAAGACGGTAAAGATGGTTTGAACGGTCTCAATGGACTTGATGGTGCGCCAGGCGCAGTTGGGCAACCAGGTGCAGCTGGAGCAGGTGTTCTTGCTGTTGCATTTACCGGTGTTCAAGGTGGATGCGTTTCAGGTGGCGTAAAGTTTACTGACGCCGCTGGAAAAAACACTTACGCATGTAACGGTACAAATGGCACTGATGGTGGTGTTGGTACTCAGACAACTGTTACTCAGGTCGTGACAGGTCCCGTATCTGGCTACACATATGCGCAAGGCGCAGTCCTTGTAGGAACCTGCGATAGCTTTGTCGCGATTAAGCCAATCCGCAGCTTTACCCGTATGGGCTTTGGATTCGCTGGCTTCGTAATCGGTGATACCGGAACAGTTGTTAATGATTCTGGCACTGTCCTTAATGGTGGAATCAGCACTACCTGCGATACCAATCCTGTAAAGATTGAATTCTTTACCGACTCTGCATATCCGGATGCTCCGTACACTGCAAACGATCACATCGTCTGTACATCAAAGCAGACCGCAGGAAACTATGGCGCCGTCACCGGCGGACAACGTGCAATTAGATTTAATGGTGGAACTTACCGAGTTCCATCAGATTCTCTACGTAATGGACCTCAAGGTCTGGGATCTGGTGACTTCGAATGTGTCGCTGATTCTGCGCCGAATGCCACCTTTGCGCTGGTCTACTTAAATACCGCCGATTACACCGACAAGATTGGTTTCCAAATTGGCTAATTCCGAGGGTCAGCAATCTGCACCTAAGGTTTCAAAACTTCCCCTCCCAATCTCAGATTCACCGCTGGTAATTGACTTGCCAGATGGTCAGAAGATTGTTGTTGGAAAGATGACCCAAGGCAGCGTTATTGAAGTAGCTACTTGGCGTGGTGTAGGTCGTCCAGATAGCCGTACTAGCCGTTTGATGCTTGGAATGGGCACCGGCAATGTCAATGAAGATTCTGATCAAGAAGCTGCGCAACAGAATGCACAGCAGCGAGCAGCAGCTCCACGCAAACCAGAAGGTTTTGCAGGAGTAATGTTCTCAATCGAACATTTTATTAAGAACTTCAGCAAAATTAATTGGTCAGCAACTTTCAAAGCCCTTCTTGCATCGTTAACATCAAAGAAAGCTAAGACACCAAAAGCTCCTCGACCAGTAGCAGATGCAGCTGTGCGACCAGTATCAGAGCCAGATGTTCGCCCTGCGATCACCGTTGCACCAGTATCTGAGGATGCTGATATCGAAGAGTGGCTCAATAAGATTACCGAGAAGGCTTCTCGCTCAACTTCAGGCTCAAATAAGCCAGCCGCTAAGAAAGCTCCCGCTAAAAAGGCTGCAGTAACTAAAAAGGCCGCAGCCAAGTCAACGGCCAAGCGGAAGTAGTAGGTTAGACTTTTACAATGAAGATCAAGCTCATTGCGGTTGCTGCAATTGCAGTTGTGCTCTTCGCTCTCGGTTTTCGCGCCGTGCATCCTGCCGATGGTTTGACTAGCGCCATGGGCTCTGCCAAATCAAGCATTGTGATTTACAAGAGCGGCGGAACGTACGAAGTCGGCCAGAAGGTTGTGGTTGAAGTCTCAGGTCAAGGTAAGCAATCTGGCATCGTAAAGTCTGCAACCCCAGAGGCGGTCGATGTTGATACTCGTGCAGCATTCGTCCGTGTTAAGCAGGAAGATGTTCTCGGAAAGCTCTATCTTGTGGTCCCATTCTTCGGATCCCTCTTCGGCATTATCGGTCTATAGCCCTTACTTAATACAAGATTTAATTTGGTGCCAGGGTAAGACGCAAGACAATCTGATTTGGCTTTAACAACTTACTAGATCCTAGATCAATCTTTGCGTTTTGAAAGTACTCAAGCTGGGCTTTTGAGATCTCGGCGCTAAATATAAGAGCGCGGAATTTGGCGTCTTCTTCACTTTCGGTCGTTGGATTAAATCCACCAACGATCTTTGCAAAGAGCACCTTAGAGCTGCGGGGGAGTTTCTCGGCAGCGATAAACCCATCGATATCTTTCTGGATTTGCGCAGCATCAAATTTTTCGTAAGCGATATTGAGACCCTTGACGTAATTTCCGCCCGCGATATTTCCGATATTTCCGGTGCCGGTGAGGCCACCTCCGAGAGATGGCACGAATGAAATGGTCGCGAGGAAGATCACCATCAAAGCTAAGAATGAGTCGGCAAAGAGCCAACCACCTTGGTGGGTGGCATCTTCCTCTTCTCGGCGTCGTCGGGTCTTACGCACGGCGAGACTTTCGCGTTGGTGCATCGAGATCGCTATCAAATGAGAGTGAACTCAAGAAAGAACCTTCTGACGCTTGCTTTGGCATCTTGCGCGATGCCTTCTCAAGGAACTTTGAGGCATCTTCCAAATTGCTGCTGGCAGTCACAAGACGTGAGATTGAGCCGGCGAGGCTGGCATTCATAGTCACCGCGGTGATCTTCCGCTTATCGTGAAGCGCAGCGTGAATTTCGATGGCAAGCGCCAGGCGTTCGCGGTCATAGAGAGCCTCTTCTGCCTCGCGGATCGAGTCCGCTTTATAGTTTCCGCGAGAAACATAGAGAGTCAGAGCAATAACAATGAGCACGATAATGAAGTCGAGGCGAGCCACGTTACCAATTCGCCACTCTGCAGCGAGAATGTCATAACCGTTCTGCCAGAAATCAAGGAAGTTAACGACATCGGCACCATTTTGTTCGATGTACTCGGAAAACCCTGTTGTGGCTTCACCGACTGCAGCCCAGGTCAGCGCAACTGGCGCGAAGACGAGAACATTTCGGATAACGGTAAGAATTCGAACTACGCGCTCGGTAGGGCTGGCGTTCTTTGCCTCAGGATGTGGCAAGTATTCTGTGGGATCGAGCTCTGCCCAGATATGAAGATCCTTCTTGCTTTCGATCGCTGCAACAAGACCATTGAGGTAAGGATCGCTCTGAAGGTTATGGCGCACAATCCACTCTGAGAGTCGGCCAGCTAATTGATCAATTGCTTGCGGCTTACGTGGCTTACGTGGCGCCATGAATACATCCTCCTGAGGTGGTCTTGCCCCGGAGGGTAACCCCAGGCTAACTCCGCGAGTCTATTACAGGTCGGGCAAAGGTAAAAGATAAGGTGCAGCCCATGAAGAACCCTCGCACAATCGTCGCCGCTATCTTGGCGCTCACACTTGTTGCCCTTGCGGCGCTAGGAGCACTCCAAATGAATTCATCAGATAACTCATCCACGACAGCCGGAACATCTTCGGCGGCTGGATCTCTTCCAACAGTCTCCGCGAATGCTGGTGAGGTTCCACAAGTTGGTGCACCAACAGGTGCACCTCCAGCAGAGCTCACAACTCAAGACATCATTGTTGGAACAGGTGCAGAAGTTCTTCCAACATCAACCTTGACAGTGCATTACTACTTGATGGCCTGGTCTACTGGAAAGGTGATTGAATCCTCTTGGGTTGGTCAACCCGCAACATTCCCATTGGCACAAGTTGTTGAGGGATGGCAGAAAGGTCTGCCTGGTGCAAAGGTAGGTGGACGTCGCCTTTTAGTACTGCCACCTGAGATGGGTTACGGAGCTACGGGTTCTGGCCCAATTGGTCCCAACGAAACTTTGATCTTCGTCGTAGATATCTTGGGCGTTTCCTAGGTCTACGCTTTGAACCAATCTTAACGGTTCACAAGCTTACGCTTTGAACCATTCATAACGGTTCACAAGCTTACGCTTTGAACCAGACCGTCGTTGCTGGCGGAATCTTTCCATCAACCAAAGGCTGAGTGCTTAAGAGCACTTGGCCTTTGGGCATTGGGTACTTACCAGCTTTAAAGTTGATAATGCAGTTCCAACCATTGGGGCGGCTAAAGTGCAGTACATCTTGGCTTGTTGTTGCATGCCATGTGATCTCTTCTGCGCACTGAAGTTCGCGGCGAAGTTTGAGTGCAGTGCGGAAAATTTCGAGCGGCGCATCGGGATTGCCATTCTCTGCCTCAACAGAGTAACTACCGAACCATTCAGGTTGAGGAAGGTGCGGAGTGCCCGCACCGAATCCAAAGTTCTCACCATCGCGCTTCCAAGGCAATGGCACACGACAGCCATCTCGACCTTTCTGCTGCTTGAGATTGCGAAGATACATCGGATCTTGAATCTGATCCTCAGGAATATCAGTTACTTCATGGATTCCAAGCTCATCACCTTGGTAGATATAGGTGCAACCAGGCAGCGCCAAGATAAAGACATTCGCTGCTACTGAACATTGAGTTCCAATCTGGAAATCAACCGGGTGTGACTTTCCATCTGTTAGCAACCAATCTTGGCGATCCAGAACAGGGTGCAAACCTTGCTTCGTTGCATAACGCATCTGGTCATGATTTCCGAGAGTCCAGGTAGTCGAGGAGTTGTTCTTCTTCGCTAAATCAAGGCTATCTGTGACGCAGTGCTTAAAGCTTGCTGCATCAAAGTTGGCATCAATAAATCGGAAATCAAAACACTGTCCAAGAGTTTCTTCACTTGCGTATAGCGGCATACGGCTTGGATGCACATTTGCCTCAGCAACAGCAACCCGTGGCGGGTCATAAGAGTTAAAGAGTTTGCGCCAAGAGCGATAGACCTCAAAGACTTCATCGCGATCCATCAAGATGCCATTGCCTTCAACATTGCGTGGCCCTTCATACTCCATCGTGTTTCGCATGCGAAGTGGCTCGGAGAGATCTTTCTTGAGAGCGTGGGCAACGTCAATGCGGAAACCATCTACACCGCGATCTGCCCAGAACTTGAGTGTTGCAAGGAAGTCGGCTTCAACTTCAGGATTGTCCCAGTTCCAATCTGGCTGTTCAGGAGCAAACCAATGCATGTACCACTGATTGCCGGTTCCGCCCCAGACAGATTCGTGAGTCCAGGCAGATGGAGCAAAGTGTGAAGGCCAATCGGTTGGTGGGAGTTCACCATTAGCACCGCGACCATCACGGAAGATGTAGCGGTTGCGCTCAGGTGAACCTGGCTTAGATGCAATTGCATCTTTAAACCACTGATGGAGATTGGATGAATGATTAGGAACGATATCTACGAAAACTCGGATACCTTCTTTATGGAGTGCGGTGAGCATCTCATCGAAATCATCGAGCGTTCCAAGTTTTGGATCAACATTGCGATAGTCATCGACGTCATATCCACCATCGGCGAGAGCGGATGGATAGAAAGGGGAGAGCCAGACAGCATCGATACTCAAGGATTTAAGGTAATCAACGCGAGATGTGATTCCCTTAAGGTCACCAATGCCGTTTCCATCGGTATCTGCAAAGCTGCGGGGATAAATTTGGTAGATGGCCGCCTGGCGCCACCAGTTCTTATCTTTGCTCAACCCTTGATTTAATGACATGGCCGAAATCCTACTGTAGCCCCTCGTGCGTAAATCGAAATTCATGCGTAAAAAGAGGAACTTGTAATCCAATTGCAACTATTTTGCAGAATTGTGCAGTCCAACAAAGTACTGTGTGGCTATGCAAATTCGCCCAGCCACAGTCGCCGATACTGATGAAATTCTCGCGTTGATTTATGAACTCGCCGTATATGAGAAGGCACCAGATGATGCGAAGGCAACTCGCGAGCAAATAATTGAAGGATTCTTTGGTGAGACTCCGAAAGTTTTCTGCGAAATCGTTGAAGTCGATGGAGCAATCGCAGGTCTTGCCATCTGGTTCCTGAATTACTCAACGTGGCAAGGAAAGCACGGTATTTATCTAGAAGATCTTTTTATCCGCCCTCAGTATCGAGGCAAAGGTTATGGCAAAGCATTGTTAAAGCATCTCGCTGCAGTCTGTGAGGAACGCGGCTACGGTCGCTTCCAATGGTGGGTCCTCGATTGGAATACTCCGGCAATCGAGTTCTATAAGTCTCTTGGTGCAAAAGCGATGGATAGCTGGACTGTCTACCGAGTCAGCGAAGATGATTTAAAGAGGTTAGCTAGCGACGAGTAGTCCGCTTATTAATTACGACAAACTTCGAAGATGAAGTTACTGCTGCTTGTGATGAATTAGTGGGTCGTAGAGTTGCTTTCACAAAGGTAGTTCCGGTAATTGCGGGTCTCCAATTACAGGTTGCAGTGTAGGTGGGGGATGAGCCGGTAGTTACAACCGAGACGCAGCCGGCAATAGTTTTATTTCCCCAGAAAAATGCAACCCGACCTGGCGAATCCATCGTCACCGTGATTGTTGTTGTTATGCCCTTAGAGACAACACTTGCAACTGTTGGAGCGTTGATATTGGCGGGAAGTATATTTTCTGCAAATTTAAAGATGATTAAACCACTGCCGCCATTTCCTGCAGGGAGCGCGCTCGAAACATACGTTGCTCCACCTCCACCGCTACCGGTATTCGCAACACCATTTCCTGCAGTTGTATTGCTCTGATCAGCTCCGATTCCACCACCACCTGATCCACCGGCTCCTCGAGTTGTTGAAGTTCCACCACCGCCACCGCCTGCGATGAATCCGCCAATACCGAATTGTCCAATCGCGGTAAACCAAGATGAGAATGCAGATGTACCTGCACCTCCTGCGCCACCAGTTCCAGCCGCAGTAACAGGAGTTCCTGCAGCACCAGCGCCTCCACCTCCACCACCAGATGTGTAATTGATGGCTGGCGTTAAACCACCGGCATTTCCATAGATTGTTGTGCCATATGTGGGCAATGTTTGAGTCGATGCTCCACCTGCACCACCGCTAGCAAATTCGGTGCCACCACCGCCAGAGCCTCCCGCAGAACCATTGCCATCGCTTGCTGTGGCCGAGCCCCATGCGAATGAAGCCCCAGCACCGCCACCTTTTGCGACAAAAGTTGAAGAGCTATTAATCCATGAATCTCCGCCATTATTACTTCTATTTGTTGAGGGCGTTAAATTCGCCGATCCTGATAATCCACCGGCTCCAACTGAGAGGTTCATGGTTGCACCGGGAGTCAATGGATAACTTGCACCGTAAAGAACACCACCCGCGCCACCGCCGCCACCCCATGCACCAGCACCACCCGCGCCACCGCCGGCTACTACCAACACAGCAGAGGATGTAACGCCCAAAGGCACGGTAAATGAATTTGCACCAGTTGCAGAGAAAGCTAAATAGCAAAACCCGCCATTGTTAACAAGCACCACACCTGTTGAAGAAGAGAGATTGACTGTGCAATTTCCAGAAGTGAGGGCAGAGGCAGATGGGACAGTCAGAGTTGATAAGGCGAGAATTAATACGCCTATGAACCCCAACTTTCGCATGAGAGTATTCTAATTAACCTCTCAATAAAGCGCCATTAACGTACTCTTTTCCTATGACTCTGCTCCACGCGCTTGATTTGCTCTCCACATTCGTATTCGCCTTGGTAGGAGCACGCATCGCAGCAGATCGTGGCCTTGATTACGGAGGAATCGCTTTCATCGCAACGGTGGCATCTATCTCCGGTGGAACCCTGCGTAACGTCTTTCTCGGAATCAGACCTAACTGGATTTCAGATCCATGGATTTTGGCATCGATTCTCGCCGCAGTAATCATCACCCTGACACTCCGACGTGTCACTCATGTTGGGAAACTCTTGTTGGCGCTCGATACCTTCGCTCTTGCTACGGCGACTCTTTCGGGAACACAACTAGCGTATGAGCTTGATGTTCCCTGGTACTCGTCAATTGTCTTAGGCATTATCACAGCTGTTACAGGTGGCTTGATTCGTGATGTTCTATGCCAAGTCGAGCCCGTTCTTCTTCACCGAGAAACCATTGGAACGTCATCTGCGATGGGTGCTTGTACCTTTGCATTGTTAAACGCTTTAGATGTATCTCAGCCAATCGCAGTAATTGCCGGTGGAATCGTTGTTATTGCCACTCGTGTAGTCTCAATCAAGTTTGATCTCCATCTACCTAAATTTACGAAGTAATTTCACGCTCAATTTCTTTATTAGAGCGATTAACGGTAGAATTTCGCACTGTTACACCAGTAACAAGTAGTTCAGAAAATGAGCCAAATGGCTCTTCTTGCGAGTCTTATCACCACCCTGGTTAACCCATAGAGGTTCTTCCTAATCGAGACGAGCTTGATCTCTCGATAGGAAACTTAATAATGACTTTACAAAAGCGTACAGCCGCGCCCGGAAAAGCACGTCGCGAAGCCTCAAAAGGTAAGCCACGTCGTGCAGTAGTAGCTAAGGCAGCTAAGAAGGCAGCTCCAGCACCTCGTGCAAAGAACAACTCTGCAGCCACAGCAAAGACTGGTGCGCGCACCACATCAAAGGCAACCCCACGTAAGAGTGGTGAATTCAAGCCAACAACAACTGTTCGTTACTCAGATCGCGATGCTGTTCCAGCAACACGTAAGGAGAAGCGTTTAACTGATCGCTCAAAGCTTCGTGCAGCTCGTTTCCAGAAGGAAATCGGCTCTAAGTCGAAGGAGATTGAAGGCGCACCAAAAGGTAATCCGCGTCAATCTGCTTCTGAGCGCGTCTTTAGTAAGACAGATAAGCCAAAGACTCGTGCAGCAAAGTTTGTTCAAGAACGTAGCGAACGTCCAGAGCGTCGTTCAGCAGAGCGTCCTGCACGTCCTTCATCAGATCGCCCAGCACGTTCTTTCGACAAGCCAGCTCGTTCATTCGACAAGCCAGCTCGTTCATTCGACAAGCCAGCTCGTACTGAGCGTCCGGCTCGTACTGAGCGTCCGGCTCGTACTGAGCGTCCGGCTCGTCGCACCGATGGAGCGCCAGTAGCAAAACGTTCTTTCGACAAGCCTGCGCGTTCTTTCGACAAGCCAGAGCGTCCTGCACGTTCTTTCGACAAGCCTGCGCGTTCTTTCGACAAGCCAGAGCGCACTGAGCGTCCTGCACGTTCTTTCGACAAGCCAGCACGTACTTTCGACAAGCCAGCTCGCGATCGTCGCACAGCTACAGGTCGCGGTAGCGAGCCACATTCATTCTCAAAGGGGCGCGGAAGAAATGTTGCCGAAGATTTCGGTGCAGATGATTCATACATCTCACCAAACTTGGCTGATGCCAACCTCATTGATGCTGCTCCAGGCGATAGTGTTGCGAAGACCTTCCGTGAACTAGGAATTCCAGCATCTCTTGATAACGCTCTTAGTGCTCAAGGAATCTTGAGTCCATTCCCAATTCAGGTTGCGACGCTTCCTGATGCGATTGCAGGTCATGACATTCTCGGTCGCGGACAGACTGGTTCTGGAAAAACTCTTGCATTCAGTCTTGCACTCCTCTCAAATATCGCAGAGAAGCGCGCAAATCCACATAAGCCATTGGCATTGATTCTCACCCCAACTCGCGAGCTCGCACAGCAGATTGATGAAGTTCTTCTGCCGTTGGCACGTTCTGTTGGCCACTCATCTGTTGTTATCGCTGGTGGAATGTCTTATACCAAGCAGATCACCGCAATGCGTAAGGGAACAGCAATCTTGGTTGCAACTCCAGGCCGTTTGATTGACTTGCTCAACAAGGGCGAAGTCCAGCTCGATCACCTTGAGATTACAGTTCTTGATGAAGCAGATCAGATGGCAGATATGGGATTCCTTCCTGTTGTTCAGGAGATTCTTGATCAAGCTAAGCAGGGTGGGCAACGTCTTCTCTTCTCAGCAACTTTGGACCGCGGCGTAGATGCGCTTGTGCGTCGCTACCTCAAGAACCCAAAGACTCACTCATTGCAGAATGACCGTGCCTCGGTTTCAACAATGGAGCATTACCTCATCGTGATGGACCCATCTGAAAAGGATGAGGTCACAGCAGAGATTGCTGCTCGAAATGGAAAAACCATTCTCTTCGTGAAGACACAGCGCGGCGCGGATCGTCTAGCTGACAAGCTCGCGCATGCAGGCGTTGCAGTTGGCGCTCTTCATGGCGGTAAGTCACAAGCAGTGCGTACTCGTACATTGGCTCTCTTTAAGGAGTCCGACAACGCAGCGTTGGTTGCAACAGATGTCGCAGCACGCGGAATCCACGTTGATGGAATCTCACTTGTTGTGCACGTCGATCCTGCGCAAGATCATAAGGATTACCTCCACCGCTCAGGTCGTACAGCACGCGCTGGCGAATCAGGCACGGTGGTTTCACTTGCGACAACTCGTCAGCAGAAGGCGGTTAAGGGTTTAACAACTCGCGCCGGTGTAAATCCTTCAACTGTCTACGTTAAGCCAGGTAGCGAAGATTTAATGCGCGTTACTGGTGCACAGCAACCTTCTGGAATTCCATACACCCCTCCTGTCGTTGAAGCGCCAAAGCGCGCTCCACGTAAGGGCGGATCTGGCGGAGGTCGTGGTTACCGCGGCAATCGCAGTGGTGGTTCTGGCGGTCGCGGTCGTCGCTAATTAGCGGGGAGCTCTAGAAACTGCGTACGGGTCTTACTGGCGCCACTGCATTCTTATATGCAGAGCACGCACCTGTTCCACAGCCATTTCCAGCAACATCGATAACCCACATTCCACGGTTATCGTTTTGGGTAGACGTCATAATCATGCCGCCCCAGTTGCTGTAATAACTCGCGACGTTCGATCTGATCGCCAAGGCTTCGTCTTTGGAAGGCAAGAACCAGTCATTGAGTCCGCCTCCCAAATAATTAACAACCGCATATGCGCCCGTAGCGGATGTATTACAGTTTGAATACGTCATTAGCGCTGCGGTTTGACTCTCACCATGGCCGACGGTCGCAGCGTTTGAAATGGCAAATGGTTCAGTGAGGCATTGCTTATATGAGCCAGAAATGTTTTCCGGAGCTACTTCAAAATACAAGCCAGTCGCGTTTCCAGCAGAGGTTGGAGTCAAGAACACCGTTCCACCTCCTGGGCCAATATCACCGACCACACATGAGGATCCCTCACTACAGGATGCCTTCAAGCTCTCAACAGTGAGTCGGTACACCAATTTTGAATCTGATGCAGGAGTGCCAAATTCCACCCTGAAAGATGAGGAAGAAAGTGTTGACACTGTAATTCCGGAGGCTCCTATGGGAGACACAAATGTGTTATCACTTCGCATAATGACTACTACAGATGTTCGGGATGTGTCATACACGGATAGCGGTGCAGTTGAAGTTTCGTTATAGGCAGTGAAGACAAACTTTGATCCTTGGCAAGATGTTGGAATATTTGAAACTTCAATTGCGGAGAATTTCATAGCCCCTGCACCAGATGCATTTGCAAAAGAAGTTGCTGGCTTCATAGAGATAGGGTTAGAGCCAGAGCATGCAGTTGTCGCTTGAATGCCTTGGCCAAACTCAACTGCGCCGCCGGTGCCGATGCTTATATTTGCCGCGAATGTCTGGCCAAGCATGACCATGACTCCGAAGAGAGCGACGCCAAGAATGCTTCGGCTACGAGTCTTTGTGGCGCCAACTTCATTAGAGTCTTCAAAGTCGAGAATCATGCGGCACATAATAAAGGGATATCCCCGTCTAGCGCACCCGACCTAGGGTCTAAGGACGATTTTTCCCGTTGTCGAGCGCCCCAACATGGCTAAATGGGCTTCACTGGCCTGCTCCAACGGATAGGTCCCGCCAATGACTGGCGTGAGTTTGCCATTCGACACAAGCGTAAAGAGTTGATCGATGACATCGTTCATCAACTCTTTCTTGCCAAAGCAATTAGCTAGCCAAAAGCCAGAGATGGTCTTTGAGCCATGCATGAGAGATCCTGGGTGGACGGGGGTTGGGGCAGTACGTGATGCCATTCCAAATGTAAGAAGTCGACCGAAGTCTCCGAGAGCGAGCAGGCTTTGATCAAAGGTTGTGCCACCAACCATCTCGAGAACGATGTCAACGCCCTTGCCGCCGTTTGCTTTTCGAAGTACCTTTCCAAGATCTTCGCTATTTGCATCAACAACAACGTCGGCTCCCAATGATGAGGCAAGTGCTGATTTCTCCTCTGATGAGGTAACGGCGATTACCTTTGCGCCCCAGAGCTTTGCTAGTTGAATGGCAATTGTTCCCACGCCGCCAGCTGCTGCGTGAATTACAACTGATTCACCAACTTGGAGATGGCCCATGGTCTTGAGGAGGTGCCAGGCTGTTGTCCCTTGAATTAACATGCAAAGAGCTTGTTCATCCGTCACCGAATCAGGAATAGGAAAAAGAACCGCCTTATGTGCAATCGCCTTGTCGGCATAACCACCGGATGAGACCGACGCAAGATAGCGATCGCCGTTATATGTACCGACTACTTCAATGCCAGGCACAAGCGGGAGTTTCTGCGGAGAGAGATAACTGTTTTCGGTCTGATGGGTATCGGCATAGTTGATGCCAACGGCCGTCACATCAAGGAGAACTTCATCCGCACCTGGAACTGGATCGGAAAGCTCTACCAACTTCATTACATCAGGACCGCCGAACTCAGATATCTGGATTGCTCTCATGCTCACACCCTATTGGAGTTTAAGGAAAAGAACTATGCGAGCTTGCGGCAGACAAGTGCCATTCGATCAATGCCGCTTCCAAATGAACCCGAGAATCCAACCCCCCACGTGTCTTTTGGACATGTAGAGCTGCCATTAGTTGCCTGGCCATACATGTTTCCTGTGACTTGGTTCAATCGAGTTGGGAAATCAGCACAAACTGGTGCCATATCTGCGATGTATTGACCACTGGCAACCACGGTTCCAATCATGACCTTTCCTGTAGGGCATGCCTTGCTAATTTCTGGAGCATTATTTACAACTGAAATTGTTCGCGTGGTACTGCCGAGATTTGGACCTGCGAGAACATTTGTGCAGATTAGTGAGAAACCACTAGAGATAACGGTTGACGTCTCAATCGTAAAGCCCGTTGATACTTCGTTGGAGTTACAGAGGACATCACTGGCGCCTCCACCTACTCCGCCAAACATAGCCAGGCGCACAGTATCGATCGGCTTATTTGTGCTCTCCATCGTAATTCGATATACATTTGATGATGAGGTGGCCGCCTCGATAGGAGTGCCAGTTGAATTAAAGAGATTTACGATAAATTCATTTGTTGTATAAGAAATATCGTTTGCATCAATTGCGGTATCAAGACCAGTAACTAGAGAATAAACTCCACCTGATGCCAGAACATCCACTGAGTAGTATTTCTCACTGGTGCTGTTGGTTTTTTGATAAAGCGGAAGTTCCCCTCCGGTCTGATTCCATGCTTTCAAAGTAAATACATTCCCATTACAACGCGTTGGAACATCACTCACTTTTATTTGCGAAACTTCATAATTTCCCGCTCCGCTTGAATTTTTAAAAGAGACCAAAGGGGTTACGCGCACGGTGATTGGATCTCCGCCACAGACAACCGTACTCAGAACACCCTGACCAAATTCTGTTGCAGTGCCCGAGTTGATATTGATATTCGCGGCATAAGTACCGCCGAAGAAGAGCGCCGTGGCAATAGCGGAGACAAAAACCACAAATTTCATGGAAGAGCGTTGAGGCTCGACTGACTCCTCGATCGGGTCGTCGCAGTAGGAGACGCGCCTCAGCGCCGAGCTAGGTTTAGCCTTATTGCGCACCTCAGAAAAATACAGTCTTTATGCTGGCCTCACAAGAGCCTGAGATAGGCTCCATTCATGGAACTTACGACCTGCCTTTGGTTCAATGGACAAGCCCGCGAAGCTGCCACTTTTTACGCCAGCATCTTTCCCAACAGTTCGGTTGAAGGTAATTGGATCGCTCCGACAGAGACTCCAGGCAACGAACAGGGCAGTGAGGTCCTCGTTAATTTCACCATCTTTGGCCGTCCATTTATCGGTCTCAATGGAGGCCCGCAATTCACACATAGCGAGGCCGTTTCTTTCCAGATTCCGTGCGCAGATCAAAACGAAATAGATAAGTATTGGGAGCTTCTCACTAAAGATGGGGGAGAAGAGAGCCAATGTGGTTGGCTGAAGGATAAATTTGGAATCTCTTGGCAGGTAGTCTCATCCGAGATGAGCAACTACCTTGGCGGAGAAGATGCTGCCGGTGCTCAACGAGCCACCCAAGCCATGCTGGAGATGAAGAAGATAGATTTGGCGGCGATGAAAAAAGCCTATTTGGGGAGCTAGTTTCAATAAATCGAACTCTGGATGGTCATATTGGTAGGTATATCCCTATTCACAATAAACTAAGGTGTGATTAAAGCCAGCCCACTTTCAGAATCTATCGCATCTCGGTTGGCAAGAATTAAGAATTCTCGGGCGCGGATTATCTCGCTTGTTGTACTGACTCTTTTCATGAGCGGTTTCCAGGGCAATCAAGTAATGGCAGCAGGTGAGGTCGACATTGCAAGCGTCAGTGCATGCCCAGTTTCTTTGCAGAATGTCTGGGAGCCATACGGACTTCCTCATCCATGCTTTACCGATGGAACTGATTTAAAGATAACTGCTCCAGCATTTAAAGACACAAGTTATTCGCTTCGTGCCGTGCTCAATGGGGAAACTTATACAGCAAATGCAGGAACATTCTTTTCTATTCCACAGTATTCAGTCGGACTGAATGATTTGAGTTTTCAAGCATTTAATTCGAATTCCTCTGAGTCTATTGAAATTTCAACTACAAAATTCATCATTTACCGCCCTGTTACAAATCTTCGGTTAAGAACTTTGGCCGTAAGTAAGACTGCATACTCAATCACTCCAGCGAATGGAGTGACGATTGCACAAGTCGTTTCCGATCTAGGAATCAGTGGTCAGGAATTCATGGAGAAGAACCTAAAAGGGCTTTTCGGAGAAACTCTGATTACAACCCTCGTGGCGGACCTATCAGACGAACAGTACGCGCTAGCAGCAGGCAGCACTTTAATTTCGAGAATTCAAAAAGAGGGAATCACGAAAGTCTCAGCTACTCAAACAGGTGCAACTTGGGGTTTAGACCGAATTGATCAGGCAGCAAAACAGTTAGATGGAAATTATCGCTACGACTATACGGGCGCTGGTGTAGATGTATACATCATTGATACAGGTATTAGATTAGACCACAGTGAGTTTACTGACAGAATTACCGCAGGCGCTTATGCAGAGACCTTTACTTCGGTCTCGGATTGCGATGGACATGGAACACATGTTGCCGGCTCAGCCGCGGGTACTAATTATGGCGTTGCAAAGGCAGCCAACATTATTCCAATCAAAGTACTTGGCTGCGATGGAACCGGCACCAACTCTGACGTACTAGCAGCGATAGCTTGGATTATTAATCGTCATACATCCAATACGCCTGCAGTAGTCAACTTAAGCCTCGGGGGAGGACCAAGCTCCACCGTTGATAGCGCTATTCAGTCACTCATAGATGATGGCGTGGTGACTGTAGTCGCCGCTGGGAATGACGGATTAAACGCTTGTAATTACTCGCCCGCGAGAGCGCCAAATGCAATCACGGTTGGAAACACAACGACAGATGATGAAGATGCCCTTTCTTCAAATATTGGCCCGTGTGTAGATATTTTTGCTCCCGGAACCAATATTGTTTCAGCAAGTTATGTTGGATCTACAACGGCCGTATCCACAAAAACAGGAACTTCGATGGCAGCGCCGCATGTTGCTGGAGCTGCAGCGCTTTTACTCCAAGAAAAGTTCAGATCCATTACGAACAAGCTTAATGCAAATGCAGTTATACGTGACCTGCTCGTGCAGAACGCGACTGCCGATGCATTACGAGCTTATGGAAACAATGCCTGGTATGGAACAACACCGAATAAACTCCTTAACGTAAAATACCGTGCACTCCAGGCTCAGTCTCCGGTATCTATCTCTTCAGGGTCCCTCTCCGGAACCGTCGGAACGCCACTTCTACCAAATATTTCAGGTGGCTCAGGCACCGGTGCCATTTCATTTGATGTTACGAGTGGAAGTTGCAAAGTTTTCGGATCAAGCATTCTTGCGTTCGAATCAGGTCAATGTCTGGTTAGTACAGTAAAAGAAGGTGATGATAGTTATACCCGTGCCACATCAAGTACTACTTCCACATTAGTTTTCAGTGATTTGCAAACACATGGCCCATGGAAGTCTGTATCAGTAGGTTGGGGCACTACCTGCGCCATCAAGAAGAGTGATGAGGCTCTTTATTGTTGGGGTCAAAATGACTACGGGCAAATTGCTAAGCCGATCGTGGCTGAAACCACTGTGAATGCAACTCCCCAAAAGGTGGTGGGCTTGCCTGGGCGAGTTCTGCAAGTGTCAGTAGGCGCAAAATTCACCTGTGCTGTTAACTCGCTTGCGAATTTATATTGTTGGGGTAAGAACGCAACAGGACAATTAGGAAATAACTCCACGATTTCATCGACGACGCCAGAAACTGTCACCACTCTTAGCGGGAACGTTAAAAGCGTAAGTGCAGGAAATAACTCAACCTGTGCGCTTACTTTAGACGGAAAAGTTTATTGTTGGGGAGATGGACTCAATGGCAAGCTGGGCAACGGCTCAACCAATAGTTCACTAGTACCAATTCAAGTTACAGGGATGAGTTCTGGTGTGACTCAAATCAGTTCTAGCGACGATCACGTATGCGCAATTCAAACTAGCGGCGTTAAGTGCTGGGGAAATGGTTTAAGCGGTGCGCTTGGCAATGGTCTTACCAATGAATCCTATGTTCCGGTTGCCGTCACAGGTCTAACCTCTGGTGTCACAAAGATTACCTCCGGTTATCAGCAGTCTTGTGCAATTAAAGGTTCTACAACTTATTGTTGGGGTTATAACCAATTCGGAACTATTGGCGATGGAACGACGACCCAGAGAAATTCCCCAGTAGCGCTTTCAGGTTTGGCAACAAATTTAAAGGACATCAATTTAGGACATGGCACGGCCTGTGGAATTAATTCCGTGGGCGGATTAATCTGTTGGGGTCGAAATACCGAATGGCAGGTTGGCAACAATTCTGCGACAAACGACATTCAAGTAACACCATCTGCAGTTAAAGGTCTTACAAAATCGATATCAACAGTCTCTTCAACAACAGGACATTCTTGTGCGATTGCTCAGTACGGTCGACTTTTCTGCTGGGGAGATAATGCTTACGGCCAGTTAGGAAACGGCGACACAACGCTTTCTCCAACTGCGTTTCAGGCTACACAATTGGATTACAACCTCAATGCTCCTCTTACTCCCGTACTTGCGGAAACTCTCACTGCTAGATCACTTAGCGACCTGCAGTTACAGATTACCAATTTTGATGCCTCGTTCACTTGGAGCGCCAGGAGTTCAATAGAGAGCGCAACAGCACTGATCAGTCCTTCTGGCTTAATTACAATTTCTGGTCTCGCACCTGGGGAATCTTCAACCGTAACCACCTTTACGAGTAAGGCGAATTTCGATACGGGCACAGCCGTCTCTACGGCCTTTGCAACATTGGCTCTTGGACGCACTCCTACCTTTGATACGAATACGGCGACATCAATTTCGGATGGATTCCGGATTAATCTCTCCAATTATGATTCAAATTATCAATGGACTGGAACGAGCTCACGCGAGAGTGCAACAGTCACAATTTCTGATACTGGAACCGTAACGGTTTCAGGAATCACTCCGGGAACATCAAGCACTGTCACGATTGCAAGTTCAAGATCCGGATACTCGAGTGAAAGTGCAACCTCACTCTCATACTATTCTCTTACAGGCTTTGGACTCGTACCGATTATCGATTCAACTACGGCCGTTGCGACCGGAGATGGTTTCACTGTAAATATTGCAAATTATGATCCAGCTTATTCATGGAGTGGCACATCTACTGTAAATGGTGGATCCGTGAGCATCTCGAATGCAGGTCAAATCATCATGACTGGAATCGCACCAGCAACAGCTTCGCAAGCCGTTATAACCACCTCCCGTGCCGGCTACTTCTCGAGAAGTGAAACCACCACAGCAATAACCTCACTACTTGCTGGCTTGTTAACAACATTTGATACTAGAACGCCGACAGCGGATGGCTTTAGAATTTCAATTTCTAATCTAAACAATCTCTACTCATATTCAGCCGTAAGCAATTTCAATGGCGGACTAGCTTCAATTGATACAGCAACAGGTATTGCGACGGTCTCAAATATAACTACGGGCACTCCTTCTCGCGTCACTGTCACCACAAGTCGAAGTGGTTATGCACCCGTCTCTGCGCTCTCTGAGACTGTTACCTCGATACCTTCTGGGGTAGCCACACTTTCGGCTCTGACAATTAATGGCACAAATGTGTTGCCTCGAAACTCCTCCGTGACGGTCGGAAATGGAGTTACATCTGTTACTCCCGTGGTCACACCAACTAATGCATTCGCTACGTGGGTAATCGAAAGTGCGACCGGACTAGTCACCGGATCTAACATGATTCTGATTACTGTTACTTCCCAGAATGGTCTCAATATTGAAACCTATACAGTCACGGTAGTTGTATCCAACCCACCTGCGCCAGCACCAGCACCAGCTCCTGCACCAGTAGGCGGAGGTGGCGGCGGAGGAGTAGGAACAACATGGTTCAACCTCTTCATCTCCAACCCAGATGATCCGACCCTTGCTTATTCTGGAGAAGCTTGTGCAATCTTCATTCTTAAGGCCGAAGACGGAGATAAAACTTCACCGACCATCTGTGCTTCTAAGGCTGGTGCATTGGATTATGAAGCAAATGATGGTAACTACCTCGTGCGAACCTTTGATAAAACCTCTCCTAAGAACTTTAAAGAGTACAAAGCTAAGGTCACTTTTGGAACCTTTGAAGTAACTGGCGCCGGATATCGTGGCGGCTCAGTTCCTCGCCGTGTCATCACAGTATTGAAGCCTTCTGAGTACGCGGCCGAACCGGTTGTGGCTCCTGCTCCAACAGCTTCTCCATCGCCTTCACCTTCACCTACGGCATCTCCAACACCCACTCCCACCGTTGCTGCCGAACCATCACCGACTTTCACGGCGCTTCCTGCAGTCACAATGGCAAATAATGGGATTGTTAGGACTGTCGCCAAGAGCAGCTCGACAAAGAAAGTGACTCTCACCTCATCCAATACAAACCTCACGATGAAGAAGAGTGGCTCGCTTGCTTTAACAGTTGGCAAGATCCCAGCAAAGAGTTCACTGACTGTCACCGTCACGCTGCCTAGTGGTGAAAAAATTACCGCTACTTCAATTAGCTCATATACAAAGAGCTCTTACTCAATGCCTGCCTTGGCATTTAACAAGAGTGGAAATTATGTAGTTACATTTAAAGTAGGAAAGAGTTCTAAGTCAGTAAAGATCAAAGTTAGTTAATCGTTAACGCAAGGTGGTTCTGCGTGCCGGGATCACCGTGATTGAAGTCGTTGTCGAAGCCGTAAATGAGGAACTCGTTGGGCGCACTCTTGCATAGATTGTGGTTGGCGCCATCGTTGTTGGTTTCCATGAGCATTGTGCCGAAATATTGGGTGACGTTCCAGTAGTGGAGACATTGATGCAACCACCGATTCGTTTCCCATTTGCATAGAACTCAGCTCTGCCTGCTACATCGGAAGTTACCGTGATTGTTACCGGCACACCCTTGGCCGCCGCTGCAGATAGCGATGGTGCACCGACCCGTACGGATTCCGCTACATCGGTAATTGTGAAGTTAAAGTTAAATGAACCGGGTGAATTGCCTGCCAAGTCGGTCATCGTGATTCCGATGTAGTAACCATTATTGGCCCCGGTATCCAGTTTGTTCTCAAAGTCGCGAGGCGTCAACGTCAAGGTTGCTCCAGGTGAATTGAGAATAAAGTAGGCAGAGTCTTCGGGTGCTGCAATTGTGAATACAACCGGTTCAGTAGTGGTGAGCATGACAGTGCGAGTCTCATTTTCAGGGACGCTCTGGCTCTGAGTGACTCCTACAAATGCGGGCATAATTCCATCCACTTGATGGCTCAGAGATTGAGCAATAGCGTTGTGGGAGAGCGGTAGATCGATACCTGCGCCATCAGCTAGCGCTCCACCATTGAGGGCTAGCGAGTTAGCTGTTACACCAATCCCAGCAGAAGCAGAATCGCTAGTGACTACAACGTAAGTGAAAACGAGTGAACTTGTCCCCGAACCTGATGCATAGGTGAAGAATTTAGAAGAAAGTCCCAGCACTGGAATTCGTGGAGATCCAGTCACATAAATCGCTTCACTTGCTACAACCGTGACGGATATTCCGTTGCCAATTTTGTAGGCATTGTCTGGTCCCGCATTAGAGGTAATCGAAATTGAATTTAAAGTTGGAGCCGCCTTTGTAAAAGTAAAAATCACTCTGCCGGCGGCTCCAGCAGCACCAGCTCGATTGGTATTGTCAGAAGTTGATCGCCAACCACCACCGCCACCACCTGAGCCGGTATTGGCCGCACCTGCAGTAGGTAGAACGCCGGCACCACCGCCACCTGAACCGCCTACTGAACTTCCTCCAGCACCACCTGTGCCATCTGTTTCATTTGAATTAGTGCTCGGAGTTCCACCACCGCCACCACCACCGCCGTAATATTGGTTAGAACCTAAGATCGCATTGAGTGTTCCGGCGCCACCAGCACCACCCCAGCCGCCTTGTCCGCCGATATCAGAACCAGCACCACCAGCTGCAGCAGAACCTGCACCGCCACCGCCACCATCCCAAACATTGTCACCACCTATAAAAGAGGTGTTACTTCCACCATCTCCAGAGAGATTATTCTGATCGTTTGTTCCATTAGAACCAGCACCGCCATTTCCACCATTGGCTGTCAATGTCGTTGATGAGTAATTGATTGTTGTAGCACCGCCATTGCCACCGGCTGTACCGGCAGCTCCGCCGCTGCCACCAGTTCCAATCGTTAAAGTGATTGTGGTTCCGGCAGAGATTGAAAATGATGAAGCGAGAACAAGTCCTCCTGCACCACCACCACCTGCTCCTAGGTTTGGATTGGAACCAGTAGGACGTGCACCACCGCCACCGCCACCGCCACCGACTGCGAGGTAAGAAATATTCGTCACTCCTGCGGGAACTGTCCATGTACAGGCGGTGCCACTATTAAAGATCGCATAACGCGTAGTTCCAGAAATCGTGCCGTAGACCGGCGCGCAGGCAGCAGCACTAGCGGTAGGTGCTAATCCCGGAAAGAGAATCAGCGAAGAAAGGCAGAGTGAAACGCCGATTAGCGCCCGCAGTGCCTTCTTCATGAGGTGGATTCTATCGAAATCCTAATCGCGCACCGATTCGTAGGCAGTCAGCCAAACCAGCACATTACGCGCAAAATCTAGATCGAGGACAGGGGAGTGCTTCCCTTGAGGCATACGCCAGAGTTCTATCGCTCCGGCCTCGCAGCGGTAGCTGACTTTGACGGTATCAATACCTTCAATTGAATCGAGGAGGTCTAAATCAGACTCTTTTCCGACACGGCATTCATTAATTGCGCTCCATCGGTCGATTGTCTGAGATACCGAGGTAAATCTATTTCCGAAGAGTGCACCGCCTTGATATTGAATGGTTTCATCCATTTCACCATGAATCAGCAGAATGTGATTAGGTGTCGCACCACAACTTGTATCTTCAAGATCCATCGCACCTGCCAAACCTGCAATACCCGCAATCTTCTTACTGCCACTACACAGATAGGCGTAAGACATAAATGCTCCGTTTGAATGCCCAAAGAGGTAAACCTTCTTTGCATTAATACTTGCAGCAGCGAGAGCTTTATCGATCAAGGAATCAAGGTAAGCAACATCATCAACATCTTTTTGGTTGAAGTTGCAACAAGATTTGCCTGAGTTCCAGAAATTATTCTCTAAATTATCTTTGGTTCCATTTGGAGCGATATAGGCAACTCCCGCCTTATTTGCGGCATCCTGCATGTATGTGTAAAGGCTCTGTGATGCACCTGTTCCGGTATAGCCATGAAGGTTGATGAGAAGCGGCACGGAATCATCCTTTGAGTAACCTGAAGGTAAAAACAACTTGGTTTCACGGCTATCTTTAAGATCTACTACTGGACCTGGATTGTCTCGCGCCGCACTCAGGCCTGGTTCGAAGGTATAGTCGCCTGAACCTGAGTT
>JACCDJ010590614.1_pt1 | contig 25634 bp, 17 predicted proteins | sample 7444481 | NCBI WGS metagenome assembly JACCDJ01 (sample SAMN15323435, study PRJNA562643) | freshwater metagenome | isolation source: river surface water | place: USA:Blue River Watershed | collected 2017-08-15 | reverse complement strand
CCTGCCACCAGGCCAAAGGCAGTGGCGTGCGCCAGCGCCAGTGCCTCTTGCTCGTCTTCAAAAGGCATGGCGCACAACACCGGGCCAAAGACCTCTTCCTGTGCAATGCGATGCTGGGGTGGCACATCGCGCAGCAGCACCGGCGCATGGAAAAAGCCCCGCGCAGACGCTTGGGGCACCACCACACCTTGGCCGGCGGTGACGATGCCATCAGCCCTGGCCTCGTCGAGCATGGACACCACCCGTTCAAGTTGTGAAGCCCGGATCAAGGGGCCAAGGTCCAGATCCATCTCGGGTGGACCTGCCCGCAGTTGGGCAAAGGCCTCGCCCAGGCGCTGCATCAGCGGTTCGTAGAGCTGGCGCTGCACCAGCAGACGCGATCCTGCTGAGCAGGTTTGCCCCGCGTTTTGCACGATGGCATTGATGACAAAGCCCAGCGCCACGTCCACAGGCGCATCGTCAAACAGGATTTGCGGGCTCTTGCCGCCCAGCTCCAGCGTGACGGGGCAATGGTGGGCTGCGGCCAATTGCTGCACCAGGGTGCCCACACGTGGGCTGCCGGTGAAGCTGATGTGGTCAATCCCAGGGTGCTCGCACAAGGCCTGACCTGCTTCGTGACCCAGACCTGTGACGATCTGGATGCTGCCCGCCGGGAAGCCCACCTCGGCCATCAGCTCGCTCACGCGCAGCAAGGACAGGCAGGCATCCTCAGCGGGCTTGACCACGCACACATTGCCTGCGGCCAAGGCACCGCCAACGCTGCGGCCAAAAATTTGCAGGGGATAGTTCCAGGGGATCACATGGCCGGTCACGCCATGCGGTTCGCGCCAGGACAACGCCGTGTAGCCTTGGCGATAGGGCAGGGTGTCGCCATGCAATTTGTCGCATGCGCCTGCGTAGAACTCGAAGTAACGCGCCAGGGCCACCACGTCGGCGCGGGCTTGCTGGGTGGGTTTGCCGCAGTCGCGCTGTTCAATGGCCGCGAGCTCCGAGGCGCATTCGCTCACACGCCGCGACAAGGCCATGAGCAGTCGGCCACGATCGGTGGCATCCAGCGCCGCCCATGGTCCTTGCAGGCACGCCCTTGCGCCTTGCACAGCCAAGTCCACATCTTGGGCATTGCTGCGTGCAATCTGCGCAAAGGTCTCGCCGGTGGCCGGGTCGATCACGGGCAAGGTGAGGCCACTGGTCGAGGGCAAACCCTGATGATTGATGCGGTTGTGATGTTGCATGCGTTGCACCTCCAGGCCAAGGCTTCAGATAAGCTTGTTGGCGTGACTATCGCATCTCTTTCCCAACTGCTCGCGCGCATAGAAGACAAGCGTGAGGACGTGGTGTCCCTCACCCAGGAGCTGGTGCGCATCCCCACCATCAACCCACCCGGCGATGCCTACGAAGCCTGCTGCCGCGTGCTGGGCGAGCGCTTGCAGCGCAAAGGTTTTGCCGTGGAGTACGTGCGCGCGGTGGGCGCCCCCGGCGACAGCGATGCCCATCCCCGCATCAATGTGGTGGCCAGGCGCGAAGGTCAAGCTCAGGGACCGTGTGTGCATTTCAATGGTCACATCGATGTGGTCGAGGTGGGCTCGGGCTGGACGGTGGACCCCTTTGCCGCCATCGTCAAAGACGGCAAGGTGTTTGGCCGCGGCAGCTGCGATATGAAAGGCGGCATCGCCGCCAGCGTGGTGGCCTGCGAGGCCTTGATCGAAGCTGGCCTGCCCTTGCCCGGCGCGCTGGAAATCAGCGGCACGGTGGACGAAGAGAGCGGCGGCTTTAGCGGGGTGGGGTACTTGTGCCGTCAGGGCTATTTCAGCAAGCCGCGCGTGGACCATGTGATCATCCCCGAGCCGCTGGGGGTGGATCGCGTGTGCCTGGGTCATCGCGGTGTGTGGTGGGCTGAGGTTGAAACCCATGGCCGCATCGCCCATGGTTCCATGCCGTTTCTGGGCGACAGCGCCGTCTCGCACATGGTGGCTTTTTTGCATCTGCTCGAGACCCAGTTGCAGCCGCGCCTCGCGCATCGCCACACGGCCATTCCTGTGGAGCCGCCCGGCGCGCGCCAAAGCACCCTCAACATCAACGGCATCCACGGCGGTCACCCCGAGCAACGCTATGCGCTCAATGCGCTGGGCGAACCCGTGGGCGATTTGCCCACGCCCGTGGTGGCCCACAGTTGCCGTGCGGTGCTCGACCGCCGCTTCATTGCCGAAGAGTCACTGGAGACAGTCAAGCAAGAAGTCGTCGACATGCTCGACGAACTCGTGCGCACCCGACCGGGCTTTGCCTACACGGTGCGCGACATCATGAGCTTTGTGCCCTCGGCCACGCCCAAGGATGCCCCGGTGGTGATGGCCACGGCGCGCGCCATTGCCCGCGTGCTGGGGCGCGAGGCCCAATACATCGCCAGCCCCGGCACCTACGATCAAAAACACATTCAACGCACAGGCCAATTGCGCGACTGCATCGCCTATGGTCCTGGCATCCTCGATTTGGCCCACCAACCCGATGAGTACGTGGGCATTGACGAATTGGTGCAGTCTGCTGGGGTGATGGCCTTGGCGGTCCTTGACTTGCAGGGGGTCTTGCCCCTGATGTCTCACTGAAGAGGAGTTCTCATGCACCCTCTGGATGCCAACGCCAGCGACCCGCTGGTGATGGGCTGGATGCAAGGCTCGCCGCCTGCGCCCGATCGCGTGGTGCGCTGGGCTGACATGGGCATGTACAGCTTTCCCAAGTCGCGCTGGGCCTTGTCCCACTACAGCCAGTTGCGCCCCGTCAAGCGCATCGACCGGGGCAATGCCCCCGCCTCGGTCTTGCCCTGGGAAGGGCGCGACGACCTGGACGACGTGATGAGCACCCCCATGGGCAGCTCGCAAAGCCACACCTGGGCGCAATCGCTGCAGGCCAACTACACCGATGCCATCGTGGTGTTATGGCGGGGTCGCCGGGTCTACGAACGCTATTTTGGCGTCATGGACGAGCGCCGTGCCCACATGTGCATGTCGGTCACCAAATCCTTCACGGGGACCTTGGCCGCCATGCTGGTTGACGAAGGCGCGCTCGATTTGCAGCGCAGCGTCACCCACCATGTGCCCGAGTTGGCCCACAGCGCCTATGCCAACGCCACACTGGATCAGGTCCTGGACATGCGCATTGGCGTTCGCTACAGCGAAAACTACGCCGACCCCCAGGCCGACATTTGGGACCATGCGCGCGCCGGGGGCGTGTTTCCCCCGCGGCCAGGCGACCCGCCCGCCATGGGGTTCAGGCCTTACCTGTGCACGCTGCGCCCTGAAGGTCAGCATGGCGAGGGCTTCACCTACAAAACCGTCAACACCGATGTGCTGGGCTGGGTGCTTCATCGCGTGACCGGGCACGATGTCGCCCGGCTGATCCAAGACAGCTTCTGGCAGGTGTTGGGCATGGAGCACGACGCCTATATGGGGGTGGACGATCTGGGCACCGACTTTGCAGGCGGCGGCCTCAACTGCACGCTGCGGGATCTGGCCCGCTTTGGCGAGATGATGCGCTGCGGCGGCGAATACCAGGGGCAGCGCGTGCTCAGCGAGCGCACGGTGGCGGACATCGCGGGTGGCGGCAGCACCGAGGCGTTCAAGACCGGGGGCTATGCCACCTTGCCGGGTTGGAGTTACCGGCGCATGTGGTGGGTGTCGCACAACGCGCATGGCGCCTACATGGCGCGGGGCATCCATGGGCAAAGCCTGTACATCGATCCCAAGGCCGAGGTGGTCATTGCCCGATTTGCTTCTCACCCCATGGCCAGCAACGTGCACAACGATGCCGTGACCTTGCCCGCCTTCGAGGCCATGGCCAGGGCCTTGATGGCGTGATCCGGTTGGGCACGCCCTGCTGCAAGGCCTCAGGCCGCGTCTGACTTCGCCCAGGCCAGGCTGGGTCTGGCCACCGGCACGGCCGATTCAAAAGCCCGGGCAACGCGCAAGACCATGGCGTCATCGAACATGCGCCCCACAAATTGGATGCCCAAGGGCAGGCCTTCGCTGCTCAGCCCACAGGGCACGGTGATGGCCGGTTGCTGCGTGAGGTTGAAGGGGTAGCTGTAGGGCGTCCACCCCAGCATGGCTTGAGCCGACATGGGCGTGTGGCCTGCGGGCTTGGCGTCAAAGGCGGGCACGGCCACCGACGGCGTGACCAGCACATCCCAGTTCGTCATGAACTGCCGCATGTGCGAGCCCAGGAGCCCCCGCTCCATGTTGAGCGCATGCAACTGAGCCAGGTCGATCGATTCACCCAGCTTCACCTCGGCGGCGAAGTCAGGATCGGTCTGCGCCCGTTGCGCTTCGCTCAGGCCGCGCCAGATCGTGGCTGCGCCTGCAAACCACAGGCCTGTGCTGATGTGCAGGGGATCGGCAAAGCCGGGGTCGACCTGTTCCACCTGTGCCCCCAGGGCTTGCAGGATCTTCACGCCCCGCTCCACCGCCTGCGCCACCTCGGGATGCAGGTTGCGCACATGGCCCAGGGTGGGCGAGTAGGCCACGCGCAAGCCGCGCACGCCGTCATCGAGTCCCACGGTGTAGTCGCGCCCCTCAAAGGGCAGCGAGGTCCAGTCGCGTGCGTCGGGCTGGCTCATCACGTTCATCATCAACGCCGCATCGGTCACCGACATCGTGTGGGGACCCAAATGCGCCACCGAGCCAAACGGCGACAAGGGGTAGGCCGGTACGCGGCCAAAGCTGGGCTTGAGCCCCACGTTGCCGCAAAAGGCAGCGGGGATGCGCACACTGCCTGCGCCATCGGTGCCCACGGCCAAAGGACCCAGCCCGGCGGCCACGGCGGCGGCGGCACCGCCCGACGAGCCACCGGGCGTTTTGCCCAAATGCCAAGGGTTGCGGGTGAGGCCGCTGCGCGGGGAATTGGTCTCGCCCTTGCAGCCATATTCGGGGGTGGTGGTCTTGCCCAGCAACACCGCGCCCGCTTCGCGCAAGCGCGCCGTCACGGGGGCATCCACTTCCCAGCTCTGATTGACATCGATGGTGTGGCTGCCGCGCAAGGTCGGCCAACCCTTGGTGAGGATGAGGTCCTTGATGGTGGCAGGCACGCCCTCGAGCGCGCCCACCGGCGTGCCCTTGAGCCGGTGCGACTGCCAGGCAGCCTCGCTGCGCTGGGCTTGAGCCAGGGCAGAGGGCGCATCCACCAGGGTGAAGGCATTGAGTTGGGGGTTGAGCCGCTCGATGCGCAAGAGCAGGGCGCGGGTGACCTCCACCGGCGAGAGCTGCCCCGAGCGATAGGCATGCAACAACTCGGTGGCGGTCCATTCGCAAGGATCGTGGGATGCAGGCTTCATGGTCACTCCTTGGGACACAACGCAGGGCAAAAGCCTCAGCGGTTCAGGGACGGGTGCGCATGTGCGCGGGCAAGTGCTGCCAGGCCAGATCACCGGGGTCTGCGGCCATGGGCGCGATGGACTTGCACACCAGCACCTGGCTGGCCATGGGGGTGAAGTCGGCGCGAAAGTGATTGGAGCTTTTCACGCCAATGATGCGCATGGCCTGGGCATCAATGCCCACCATGGCCAGCAGCACACGGTCGAGCAACTGGGCTTTGCCACTCACCACGGCAATCAGCACGCCATCGATGTCCAGGCAGGCGCTGGGTCCAAGGTTCACGGGTGCGCCCGTCATCATGGGGCCGCGCAGGGTGGTGCGCCCGTCGCTCAGGGCACGCACAGTGAAGCGCCCGTGCAAGGGCGCAGGGCTGGGTCCTGCATAGGTGGGCACCGATTGACCCACACTCATCTCGATCACCGCACCCACACCGGCGGCATGGGCAGCGGCGGCGGCTTGCGGGTCGTACAGCATGCCCAGCGCGACTTGCTGGGCAAAGGCGCGACCAGCTCCCTGAGCAACGAGTTCATGCAGCAAGCCCGTGGTGTTGCTGTCACCGCCCGCGCCGGGGTTGTCCTCGCTGTCGGCAATGACCACGGGACCTTGTGCGTGGGAGGCGGCGCTGGCCAGGCGCATGGCCTGGCTCACGGCCGCTTTGGCCGTGGGGATGTCGCAGCGCCATTGCTCGGGCGGGCTTGCCAGCGACATCAAGGCCTGGGCAGCCGATTGCGCCACCTCGGGCTCATCGGCATGTGCCCACAGCACGGGTCCGCATTCGGCAAAGTCGGCAGCGGGAAAGCCCATGCAAAAACTCAAGGCCGCACCCGCCTGGGCTTCGAGCTGACCCAGTTGCTCATAAATCCCCTGAGCCGGTTGGATCCAGGTGCTTTGGGCATTGAGCGGGATCAGAAAGGGCAGGCGATGCACGGCCACAGCCTGGCGTCGCCCCAGGCGCAGGCGATGCTTGAGCAAGTCGGCGGCGCGCGCGCCAGTGTCGGCCATGTCGATGTGCGGGTAGGTGCGATAGCTCACCAGCGCATCGGCCAGTTCGATCATGCGGGCAGTGACATTGGCATGCAGATCCAGGCTCACCACGATGGGCACATGCGGACCAACGCAGGCCCGCACGCGAGCCAGCAACTCGCCCTCGGCATCGTCGGCATGCTCGGCCACGGCCGCGCCATGCAGGTCCAGGTAGAGGGCATCCAGCCCCTTGGCCATGGCCGCTTGCACGTCGTGCAGCAAGTCGGCACTGATGCGCTCAAAGGCCTCGGTGGTGACATAGGACGATGGCGACGCGCCAGCCCACACCGAAGGCAGCACCTCCCAGCCCGCTTCGCGCGCCACGCGCACAAAGCCGGCGATGGCGATGTTGATGTCTTGCAGCTGGCTCAACATGGTGTCGCCCCGCTGATAGGGCGGAAAACCATCGCCCCGGTTGAACGCCTCCCAGGTGGCCAGGCTGGGGGCAAAGGTATTGGTTTCGTGCTGAAAGCCAGCCACGAGCACGCGCAAGGGGGAATGGGTCATGGGGTGGAGGGCGAGGCCCTGCGTTGAGCCAGGCCTTGGGGGGCGCAGGCCAGGAGGTGTTGGGTGTAGGCCTGCTGGGGCTGGGCATATACGCTGGAGGTGGGGCCTTGTTCCACGATGCGACCGTGCTGCATGACGATGACCCTGTCACACAGTTGCGCGGCCACCCGCAAGTCGTGCGTGATGAAGAGCAACCCCAGGCCCAGCTCACGCTGGATATCGCGCAGCAAGTCCAGGATTTGCGCTTGCACCGACACATCCAGGGCTGAGACCGCCTCGTCGGCGACCAGCACCTCGGGCTTGCAAGCCAGTGCGCGCGCAATGGCAATGCGCTGGCGTTGGCCTCCGCTGAACTGACTGGGGTAGCGCCCTAGCGATTCCACCGGCAAGCGCACCTGCTGGATCAGGGCCTCGGCCAGGGTCTGGGCTTGGCTGGCTGTGGCACCGAAATTCATCGCGCCTTCGACCATGGCCTGGCCAACGGTGCGGCGAGGGTTGAGCGAACGGTTGGGGTCCTGGAACACCACCTGCACGCGGTGGCGCAAGGGGCGCAGTTGCGATTCGCTGCACTGGGCCACTTCGGTGGTTCCCCAGTGGATGGTGCCCACCGTGGGGTCGATGAGGCGAATGAGGCAACGCGCCAGGGTGGACTTGCCCGAACCCGATTCGCCCACGATGCCCACGGTCTCGCCGCCCTTGAGGCTGAGGCTGGCATGTTGCAAGGCCACGGTGTCGTGGGATCGCCCCATCCAGTCGCGGCGCTGGTAGGTCTTGCCCACATCCAGGGCTTTGAGCCGGGCTTCGCCCTCGGGCTCGGGTCTGGGCGGCGGCGGGGTCATGCTGGGGACGGCATCAAGGAGCATGCGGGTATAGGCGGCCTGGGGTCTGAAGAGGACCTCGTCACGCGGACCGCTTTCCACGCACACGCCTTGGTGCATCACCAGCACCTCGTCGGCAATGTCGGCCACCACCCCCATGTCGTGGGTGATGAACAGCACGGCGCTGCCTTGCTCGCGTTGCAACTCGGCAATCAAAGCCAGGATTTCTTTTTGGGTGGTGACATCCAGGGCTGTGGTCGGCTCATCGCAAATCAGCAAGGCGGGTTTGAGGATGACGGCCATGGCAATCACCACGCGCTGGCGTTGCCCACCGCTCAACTGGTGCGGGTGGCTGCGCATGATGCGCTCAGGCTCCTGGATGTGCACGCGCGAGAGCACGCGGCGGATTTCTTCTTCGCGCTGTGGGCGCGGCCAGTCGGTGTGCGCGCGCAGCAGCTCATCGATCTGGTCGCCACAGGTCATCACCGGGTTGAGCGCCGTCATGGGTTCTTGGAACACCATGCCCATGGCCTTGCCGCGCAAATCGCGCAGCCGCCTGGGGCTGGCATCGAGCAGGGACTCGCCAGCGAGCAGGATCTGGCCTTGATCGGGATGCAAGCCTTTGGCCAGCAGCCCCATCACCGCGGTGGCCATGACCGATTTGCCCGAGCCCGATTCACCCACGATGCACAGCGTGCGACCGGGCTCGATGGACAAAGACAGCTCATGTACCGCATGCGGGCGATCAGCCCCTGCTGGCAGGCGCACACTCAGTCGTTCAATCTGCAGCGTGGCCATGGGGCATCACCTCTTGGCGAATTTGGGATCGAGCACGTCGCGCAGGCCGTCTCCCAGTAAATTGAAGGCCAGCACCGTGGGCACCAGAAAGAGCGCCGGGAACAGCACATTGCCCGGGTATTGGCTGAACTGGGTTCGCCCCTCGGCCATGATGTTGCCCCAGGTGGGGATGTCAGCTGGCAGCCCCAGGCCAAGGAAACTCAGGATGGCTTCGGTGAGCACCGCAGAGGCCGCGACAAAAGTGCCTTGCACCAGCAAGGGCGCGAGCGCATTGGGCAGGATGTGGCGCGTGAGGATCACGGGCGTGGGCGTGGCCAGGGCGCGTGCGGCTTCAACGAAAGGCTCTTCGCGCAGGGTCAGCACCAGGGAGCGCACCAGGCGCGAGACGCGCGGCACCTCGGGAATGGCAATGGCCAGCACCACCGTGGCCACGCTCGCGCCCAGCGCCGCCACCAGGGCAATGGCCAGCAAAATGGCGGGGATGGCCATGAGGCCGTCCATGAAGCGCATCAGGATCAGGTCCGCGCCGCGAAAGTAGCCCGCCAGCATGCCCACCAGCACGCCCACCAGCAAAGCCAGCGCCGCCGTGCAGGCGGCCACCAGCAGGGACACGCGAGCGCCATAGACCACCCGGCTGTAGAGGTCGCGGCCAAAGTTGTCCGAGCCCAGCCAGAAGTGGTGAGCCACCGTGCTGCCATCGGTGAGGGTGAAGGGACCAGCAAAGCCCGCTGTGCGGTTGATGTTGTTGTAGTCCATCTGCGCGGGGTCCACTGTGCCGAGCACGGGCGCTAGGACCGCCAGCACCAGCATGATCAGCAAGACAGTGAGGCCGAAGCGAAAGGCCCCATTGGCCCAGAGTTTTGGCAAGGCATTCATCAGTAACGGATCCGGGGGTCAAGCACCAGGTAGCTCAGGTCCACGAGCAAATTGATGACCACATAGCTCACGGCAAAAAACAGCACCAGACCCTGGATCACCGGGAAGTCGCGGTTGAGCACCACGTCCACCGTGAGCGAGCCCAGGCCAGGGATGGCAAACACGGTTTCGGTCACCACCACACCGCCAATGAGCAAGGCCACGCCAATGCCAATCACGGTGACGATGGGGACAGCGGCATTGCGCAGGGCATGACGCAACAGCACGACCTGCTCTCTCAAGCCTTTGGCGCGAGCCGTGCGAATGTAGTCTTCCGTCAAGGCCTCGGACACACTCGCGCGGGTGATCCGCGCAATGAGCGCCACATAAATGATGGACAAGGCCATCCAGGGCAAGATCAGTTGACGCGCCCAGGCCAGCACCCCCCCTTTGCCGCCCAGCGGCTCATAGCCTTGCACGGGCAGCCATTGCAGCTGGATGGCAAACACATAGATCAGCACATAACCGGTGACAAACACGGGCACAGAAAAGCCCGCCACCGACACCACCGAGAGCAGCCGATCAAGCCAGCCACCCATGCGCGCAGCTGCTACCGTGCCCAGGGGCACGGCCATGAGCACGGCCAGCAGCATGGTGCCCAAGGCCAGCGAGGCCGTGGGCTCCAGGCGCTGCACGATGAGCTGGGTCACGGGCTTGTTCAAGAAATAGGAATGCCCCAGGTCACCTTGCAAGACCTTGCCCATCCAGATGCCGTATTGCACCGGCAGGGGTTCATTCAGACCCAGGTGCGTGCGGATTTGCTCGATGTCGGCCGGGGTGGCCGAGTTGCCCGCAATCACGGCGGCCGGGTCGCCCGGTGCCAAGCGCAGGATCAGAAAGACCACGCACGAGACCACGAACAACACCGGGACCACCGCCAGCAGGCGGGTGAGCACAAAACGCAGCATCGCGGCTTACTTCTTGGTGATGTTCCACATCACGGGCACGCCCGGCGTGGTGAGCACGCCGTCGATGTTGCTGCGAATGGCCGAGGGCTGCTGGTACTGACCCAATGGCGCGTGGGTGGATGTCTCCATGGCCACGGCCTGGATGTCGCTGGCGATTTTTTTCTTGGCGGCCGTGGAATCGGCACGGGCGAAATCGGCCTTGAGCTTTTCAATGCGGGGTTCGTTTTGCCAACCAAACCAACCGTTGTCGCCCTTGGCATTGAGCATGGCCATGGTCAGGGGGTTGGCGATGTCGCCAGCCGTCCAGGCGGTGAGGAAGAGGTTCCAGCCCCCGGCGCTGGGCGCGTCCTTCTTGGCGCGGCGTGCCACCAGCGAAGCCCAATCCATTTGCTGGAAGTCCACCTTGAAGCCCACGGCCTCGAGCTGTTGCTTGGCCACCAGCGGGATCTTGGCGATGGAGGCCAGATCGGTGGGGCGCATCAGCACCACGGGCTCACCCTTGTAGCCGGCCTCGGCCAGCAAGGCCTTGGCTTTGGCCACATTGGGCACACCAGTGAAGTCGCCCGTGTTCTCGTCGGCAAAGGTCGTGCCGCAAGGGTAGATGCTTCGGCACACGCGCCCCAGCTCAGGCACGCCCACCTGGGTGGCGATGTAGGCCTGCTGCCCCATGGCCAGCATGGCGGCTTGACGAATCTTGGGGTTGTCAAACGGGGCATGCAAATGGTTAAAGCGCATGATGAAGGCCAGACCCGCCGGGGCGAAGTCGATCACCTTCACGCCTGCCGTTTGCTTGAGCGTGTTGTATTGCTCAAAGGCAGGTTGCTCGACCATGTCCACTTCGCCGGCCTTCAAGGCATTGAACTGGGTCTGTGGGTCACGGATGATCACCCATTCCACGCGGTCAAAGTTGACCTGGCGGCCACCGGCCAGGGCGCTCGAGGGCTCATTGCGTGACTTGTACTTGGGGTTGCGCACATACACCGCCTTGGCGCCTGGCTGGAATTCATCGGCCTTGAAGATGAAAGGACCCGAGCCAATGGTTTCCTTGATTTGCTCAGTGCCAGGGGTGTTGGCCACGCGCTCGGGCATGATGAAGGGCACGTTGGACGAGGCCTTGCCCAGGGCATCGAGCACGATGCCGCAAGGCTCTTTGAGCACCATGCGGAAGGTGTCGGCGCTGGGGGTTTCATAGCGGTCGATGAAGGTGGCCAGCACGCCGCCCATGGCGTCACGCGAGGACCAGCGCTTGAGCGAGGCCACCACATCGGCGCTGGTGACGGGCTTGCCGTCGTGGAATTCCAGGCCACTGCGCAGCTTGAAGGTCCAGGTTTTCTTGTCGCCCGAGACCGAGTAGGTGTCCACCATCTGGGGCTTGATGTCGCCCTTGGCGTCCTCGGAGAACAGGGTGTCGTAGATCATGTAGCCATGGTTGCGGGTCACAAAGGCCGTGGTCCAGATGGGATCGAGCGAGCCCAGATTGGCATGCGGTACAAAACGAAACACCTTGGTGTCGCTTTGCGCCTGTGCCGGGGTCGCCAGCCAGCTGGCACAGACCAGGGTCGCCGTTGCCAGCGAAGCCACAAAAGAACGTCGGATCATGAACGCTTCTCCTAAAAGGGTGAAAGTGAATACCCAAGCCCGATGAACGGGACAAGCGGCAAATATAGCCAAGCCCCAAAGCAAACCCCCCCGTGAAAACCCATGCGTGTAAATTGGGGTCAGATTACATTTCTGTTTGCACAGCTTGTTGGAGATGATGATGCAAAGTCCGTTGATGGTGGGTTGGGGGCACACTCCCTTTGGCAAACACGATGCCCTGGATCTGGAAGACCTCTTTCGCATGGCCGCGCAACCCGCCCTGGAGATGGCGGGCGTGGCACCCGCTGACATCGATGGCATTTTTGTGGGCACCTTCAATGCAGGCTTTGTGCCCCAGGACTTCAGCGCGACCACCGCCGCCGTGGCCATGCCCGAGTTTCGCCATACCCCTGCCGTGCGCATGGAAAACGCCTGCGCCACCGGCTCGGCGGCCATCTGGGCCGCGCTCGATGCCTTGCAAAGCGGGCGCATGCAGCGCGTGCTGGTGGTGGGCATGGAGAAGATGAACACCTTGCCCAACGCACAAATTGGCGAGGTCTTGCTCAAGTGCTCTTATGTGAAGGAGGAGGCGGGCCGCCCCGGCGGCTTTGCAGGCATCTTCGCCACCATTGCCCAGCACTATGCCGAGCGCTTTGGCGATCCATCGGACGCACTGGCTCAGATCGCCGCCAAGAATCACGCCAATGGCGTGCGCAACCCTTGGGCGCATCTGCGCCGGGACCTGGGCTACGACTTTTGCCGCCACGTGTCCGACAAGAACCCCGTGGTGGCGGGCTTGCTCAAACGCTCTGACTGCTCGCTGGTGTCCGATGGGGCGGCTGCTGTGGTTTTGTCGATGCAGCCCACAGGCTCAGGGCCAAAGGTGCGCTGGCGTTCGCGCACCCAGGTCAACGAATGGTTGCCCCTGTCGCGCCGCGACCCCACCCGCTTTGAGGGCACGGCCATGGCCTGGCAAAAGGGGCTGGCCGATGCTGGCGTGGGCCTGGACGACCTCGATGTGGTGGAAACCCACGATTGCTTCACCGTCGCCGAATTGCTCACCTACGAGGCCATGGGCTTGGCGCCACAAGGCGCGGGCACGCGGGTGATCGCCGAGGGTGTGACCACGCGAGACGGGCGCTTGCCCGTGAACCCGTCGGGCGGTCTCAAGTCGCGCGGCCACCCCATTGGCGCCACCGGTGTGTCGCAGCACGTGATGATGGCCATGCAACTGAGCGGCACGGCGGGCGACATGCAAATCCCCAACGCCCAACACGGCGCGGTCTTCAACATGGGCGGTGCGGCGGTGGCCAATTACCTGAGCGTCCTGGAGCGCGCATGAGCGATCGCCACACGCAGGTGATGAACCTGTCCGAATTGCTGCGCCAGACCGCGCGGCAATTCCCCCATCGGCCTGGCCTCATCCACCGTGAGCTGCAATGGACCTGGCGCGAGATCGATGCGCACGTCGACGCCATGGCGCAGGCTCTACGTCAGCTCGGGGTCCAGCCCGGCGACAAGTTGCTGGTGCACTCGCGCAACAACCTGGCGCTCTTTGAAAGCGCCTGGGTGGCGTTTCGGCTGGGCTGTGTCTGGGTGCCCACCAATTTCCGGCTTGCGCCCCCCGAGGTGGCCTACCTGGGTCAATCCAGCGGGGCGGTGGTCATGGTCTACGAACAAGGCTTTGAAGACCATGTGGCGGCCGTTCGCGCCAGCTGCCCGGCCTTGCGCGAGGTGATCTGTGTGGGGTCGCCCCAGCCCGGCGAGCACAGCTGGAACGCGTTGGTGGACCAGCACCTGGGGCAAGCCCATCCCAGCGAGCGCGTGCACCCGGACACACCCTTGTGGTTCTTCTACACCTCGGGCACCACGGGGCGCCCCAAGGCGGGCGTGCTCACCCATGGGCAAATGGCCTTTGTGGTCACCAACCATCTGGCTGACCTCATCCCCGGCACCACCGAGCACGATGCCTCGATTGCGCCAGCACCCTTGTCGCATGGCGCGGGCATCCATGCCTTGCTCAACGTCGCGCGCGGTGCACCCACCGTGCTCATGCCCGGCGAGCGCCTGGACCCCGAAGTGTTTTGGCAATTGGTCGAGCAGCACCGCGTGAGCAACCTGTTCACCGTGCCCACCATCGTCAAAACGCTGGTCGAGCATCCGGCGGTGGACCAGTACGACCACAGCAGCCTGCGCTACGTGATTTATGCGGGTGCGCCCATGTACCGCAGCGACCAGCAACTGGCCTTGCGCAAACTCGGTAGGGTGCTGGTGCAGTACTTTGGCCTGGGCGAGGTGACGGGCAACATCACCGTGTTGCGCCCCGATCAGCACCACGCAGACGATGACCATCCCGATGCCAATGTGGGATCTTGCGGCCGCCCGCGCACGGGCATGGAGGTGTCCATCCAGGATGCCCAGGGGCGGCTGTTGCCAGCGGGTGAAGTGGGCGAGATCTGCTGCCGCGGACCCGCGGTGTTCAATGGCTATCACGACAACCCCGAGGCCAGCGCCAAGGCCTTGCGCGGGGGCTGGTTCCACACGGGCGACCTCGGGCGCATGGACGAGCGCGGCTTTGTCTACATCACCGGCCGCGAGTCCGACATGTACATCTCGGGCGGCTCCAATGTCTATCCGCGTGAAGTGGAAGAGGTCATCCTCATGCACCCGGCTGTGCTGGAAGTGGCCGTGCTGGGTTTGCCCGATGCGCAATGGGGCGAGATCGGTGCCGCCGTCATCGTCTGCCGCGAAGGCATGACCCTGAGCGAGGCCGAACTGATGGCGCACCTCGACGGGCGTTGCGCCAAATACCGCTGGCCACGCCAGGTGCACTTCTGGCCCGCGCTGCCCAAGTCGGGCTACGGCAAGATCGTCAAGAAAGACATTCGCGAACGCCTGCTGAACCCCTCATAAATGGGGTCAGATGACATTTTTTGGTGGGGCACTCAGGGGCAGAAGTGGCTCGGGTCCATGGTGCGCAGATCGGGCGCAATCAGCGGCTTGAAGTCCATGGCGTCGAGGATGTCGCGTTGCACATCGATGCCAGGCGCAACCTCGAACAACTCCACGCCCTGCGGCGTGAGCCGGAAGCTGCCCCGCTCCGTGAGGTAGAGCACGGTTTGCCCACGCACGGTGCCTTGCGGGCCGCTGTAGGTGATTTGCGCCACGTTGGCCACGAGCTTGTTCACCTGGCCTTGCTGGATGACTCGCATCTGCCCATCGCCCGTGGCGAGCTCAACGCCCTTGGCCGCGAAGGTGCCGCAAAACACCACCTTGCGGGCGTTTTGCGCGATGTCGATGAAGCCGCCGGGTCCAACGGCCAAGCCGCCGAGCTGGCTCACGTTCACATTGCCCTGGGCATCGAATTCGCCAAAGCCCAGAAACGCCACATCCAGACCGCCGCCGGCATAAAAGTCGAACTGCGTGGGCGCATCGAGCATGGCCGTGGCATTGCGGGCATAGCCAAAGAGCACGCCGTCCATGAGCGTGCCGCCATAGGTGCCGTGTTCGATGGTCTGGTAGATGCGGTGTTGTTCATCGCGCGCGGCGATGAGCCTGGCCACCGCATCGGGGATGCCCACACCGTAATTGACCACCGGACGGGGCTTGTCGGTGTTGAACAACTCCTCAATGGCGCGCTTGGCAATCGCCTGCCGCTCGCCAAAGGATTCAGTGGAGCCGGCCTTGGCGCGTTCGCTGGCCAGGTCCAGCGCCATGCTGGCCTCGCGCGCTGCGCCCGTGAGCTCGCCGCTGAAAGCCGGGTCAAAGCCGATGTCGTAACTGGTTTGCTGCTCGGCATGGACCACGATGGCATCGACCCAGGCCGAGGGGATGCGCACCTCGCGCGCTTTGAGCGCACCTTTGGGCAGTCGCTCCTTGACCTGCACGATGACCTTGCCGCCGCTGTTGCGGGCTGCCAGCGCCAGCGCCGTGGCGTCGAGGTTGGCCGCCTCGTGTTCAAAGCTGATGTTGCCGTCTTCGTCGGCGGCGCTTGCGCGCACGATGGCAATGTGAATCGGGAAGGTCTTGTAGCGCAGGTATTCACGCCCATCAAAGTTGACGACTTCGCTCAGGTCCTCTTGCGCGGCCTGGTTCATCTTGCCGCCACCCAGCCGGGGGTCGCACACCGTGCCCAGCCCCACATGGGTGAAGAGGCCGGGACGCCCAGCGCCAATCTCGCGCATCAGCTGGCTGCTCACGCCGCCGGGCAGGATGTAGGCCTCGATCTCGTTGTTCTTGGCCAGTTGCTGCATGCGCGGCGACCACACCCAGTGCCCGCCAATCACCCGCTTGACCAGACCTTGGTGGGCAAAGCAATTCATGCCCTTGGTCTTCTTGTCGCCAATGCCCAGGGCATGGACCACGGTGAGCTGGCGCGGCAGTTGGGTGTTCACAAAGCGACGCTCCACCGCCTCGAAGACATGGGTGGCTTCCATGAGACCGCCGCCCCCGCCCATGAGGCCCACCGTGTCGTTGTCGCGGATGAGTTGCACGGCCTCATCAGCCGTCATGAATTTGCGCTGCATGTTCGGGCCTCAGCGGTGAAGTTCAAACAGGGCCGCACCTTTTTTCATCACACTCTTGGCAATCACGCCGCGATGGATTTCGCTGGTGCCGTCAAAGATGCGGTAGATGCGCGAGTCGCGGTAGTAGCGCTCGATGGGCAGCTCCTTGCAAAAGCCCATGCCGCCAAACACCTGCACAGCACGGTCCACCACCCGCCCCAGGGTTTCGGCGGCATGCACCTTGACCATGGCGATGTGCTCGCGCGCATCCAGGCCCTGGTCCAGCATCCAGGCCGAGTGGTAGACCATCCAGCGTGCGGCATTGATCTCGATCACCGAGTCGGCCAGCATCTGCTGGATCATTTGAAAGTCGCCAATGCGGGTGTTGAACTGCTTGCGGTCGTTGGCCCACTGCACCATGCGCTCGCACACATGCGAGGCCTTGCCCACAGCTCGCGCGCCCACTTGCGCCAAGCGCACCACGTTGAGTGCGCCCATGGCCAGCTTGAAGCCCTGACCCTGCTCGCCCAGCAAGGCGGCGTTCTCAAGGGGCACGTTATCGAAAAACAATTCCATGTGGGGCGTGCCGCGCAAGCCCATCATCTTCTGGTCCTTGCCCACGATGAAACCCGGCAAGCCCTTGTCCACCATGAACATGGAAATTTCTTTTTCTCCCGTGCGCGCTGAGACCAGGAAGAAGTCGCTCCACTCGGCATCGCTGATGAAGTGCTTGGCCCCGTTGAGCACCCAGCCAGTGGCGGTTTTCTCGGCGCGGGTCTTGATGCCTGCCGCATCCGAGCCCGCTCCCGGCTCGGTGATGGCAATGGCGCAGGTGCGCTCGCCAGCCACGGCGGGTTTGAGCCAGCGCGTGATTTGCTCACCCTGGCAATGCAGCAAGGGCTCGTACACATTGCCAAAGGCACGGCGGATGAGGATGTCGCTGGTGTGGCCAAACTGTTCCTCGCACAGGATGCGGTCCAGGTTGGACAAGCCCCCGCCGCCCAGGGACTCGGGCATGTTCATGGCATACAAGCCCAAGGCTTTGGCCTTGGCGTGCAAGGCTTGGGCTTTGTCCTGTGCCAGGGTGCCGGTGTGTTCCACCTCGTCTTCCAGAGGATGGATCTCGTCCTGAATGAAACGGCGCACCGTTTCCATGAGCATTTTTTGTTCGTCGCTGAGTTCAAAGTTCATGATGGTCTTGTTGTCCGTGAAAAGGGAGTGAAGCAGGGGTTGGTGGGCTCAGGGCGCGTTGCGCTCTCACACAAAAGAAGCGCTGGCCTGCAAGCAGGTGGTGGCCCAGGCCAGGGGGTCGTATTGCGACTCGCGCCGTTTGGAGATCACCTCCACGCTCACGGGCAAGTCAGCGGGCAAGGCCTTGAAGATGCCGGCCACATCGATGGTGCCTTCGCCTGGCAGTGAGCGTTCTTCGCGCGCGGTGAAGATGAGGGCCTCGGTGTCAAAGTGCGTGCCCGCCTCGGCATCGCAAATTTGCGCGTAATGCAGCCACTGGCGCGGGATGGCGCGCACATCGTCCAGCGACGTGTGCGAGCGACCCACGTGCAAGGCATCGACCAGGATGCCGGCGTTGGCCGGTTCTCCCGCGCGTTGCAGCACGTCCACCGCGTCGCGGGCGCAGGCCACCGGGGTCCAGGGCATGAATTCCAGATCGGCCGTGAGCCCATGGCGCGCGAGGTGTTCGCACAAGGCCGCATAGTGATCGGCCAGGCGGCTGCGCACGGGGTCGTCGCCCGCCACCAGCACGGCACGCGCGCCCAAGGCCTGACCTGCAGCCAGCAGGGCATCCCAGGTGTGCAACTCAAAGCCTTCGCCGATGCGGATGATTTCCAGATCGAGCACGCCCATGCCCGTGTCGCGCTGAACTGCGAGGGCTTCGCGCAGCAAGGCGGCGTCACCCAGCAAAGGCTGGCACGGACCACCTGGCGCATTCGGATGGAGGCGAAGGCCAACGGCCTGGTAACCCGCTTCATGCGCCACCCGAAAGGATTGCGCCACGTTGCAGCGATGCGAGGTGAGGTAGGCCAAAGACATCAGGCGGTTCATGGTGGGCTCACTTCAGGGGGGAGTTGGCGGTGGGCATGGCGATGGTGGACACCATGTCGGTGCTGAGGTGGGCAGGGCCACCTTTGGGCGGCCATATGCCATCGGCCACGGCTTGCGCGCGGATGCTGGCGCGGTCATTGAGCGAGGCATAAGCCCAGATGTTGGTAAAGCGCAGGGGACCGTCGAGCGCCACCATGGCGATCACACACGGCGAGCGTTTGGCGCGTTCGGGCACGGCCTCTTCCCACAAGTCGATGGTGGGCTGCAAGCCACCGGGCTTGATGCCGTAGGTGCGGATCTCGTAGACCGGGCCTTGAATGCCCGACTCAGCCGAAGGTCGCACGGGGGGCATCCAGCCAAAGCCTTCGTAGCCGGTTTGGCTCAGGGCAGTGAACCACTCGGCGCAACCAAAGGGGTTGGCACTCTGACGGGTGCGGGCTTGCTCTGCGCGCAACTGCGCGAGGTCATCAAAGCCGCGCAGCACCCACATCTGGTTGAGTGTGCCGATGTCGCTGAACCAGATGCCCAGCAGTTGGCCCTGGTGTTGAGCCGTCTGGCAAAACTGCTCAATGGCCTGAGCGGCCTTGCCCGCTGTGCCCAGGCCCAGGGTGAGGGTGGCGAGTTCGTAATGCATGCGTTTCTCCGTGGTCACTAAAGCTTGGCCGCCCAGGTGGTGGGCAGCGATGTATCCAAAGGTCATGGCGGGTCCCAGTGTGATGCCGCCGGCGGGGTAGTGGCCGCCCATCATGCTGGACTGGTCGTTGCCACAGGCATAGAGCCCGGCGATGGCCTGGTCGTGGGCATCGAGCACCTGTGCTTGTGCATTCACGCGCAGGCCAGCAAAACTGCCCAGGCTGCCCATGACGATCTTGACCGCATAAAACGGTCCTTGCTCGAGGGGACCCATGCAGGGATTGGGCCAGCCCTGTGCCTTGGCCCAGTCGGCATCGCCCTGGATGCGGTTGTAGGGCGTCTGGCCTTTGCCAAAGTCGGTATCGTCGCCGCTCAAGGCCTGGGCGTTGTATCGCGCCACGGTGGTTGTCAAGGCCTGTGCATCGATGCCGCAAGCCTGGGCGAGTTCGTCGAGGGTGCGTGCGCGCCGCAAATAGCCATTGGCCAGCCAGGGTCCCAGCGCAAAGGGAAAGGGCTTGACCGCCCCCAGCCCATAGCGGCGCACAAAGCGGTGGTCTGCCATGAGCCAGGCCTCGTGTGCGCCAGCGGGCGTGGCGCGCAAGAGGTCTTGCATGACGTCGTGATAGGCATTGGCCTCATTGGTGAAGCGCAGGCCTTGTGCGGTCACGGCGATGAGGCCGGGCTTGGCCCGTTCGATCAAATGGGGAAAGTGGTGAAACCCGCCCCCGGCCTTGGGCACCAGCGACACCGGCGCCAAGGCCATGGCCTGATGCAAGTCACGGCTCACGGTGCCACCCACCGATTCGCCCAGGCGCAGTCCATCGCCCGTGTTGTGTGTGAAGCCTGCCGACCAGTGTTCGCGCCCCGTGGGCGCATGGGGCACGAGCTCGCGCAGGCGCGCCACGTCGCGCGGGAAGCCCCCACAGGCCAAAACCACACCGCGCTCAGCACGCACGATGAGGCGGCCATTGGGTCCCAGCAGCTCGGCGCCCACCACACGCTCAGCGCCCGCTTGGGTGTCGGTGAGCAGGCGCACTCCCGCATGCTGGGTCCACAGCTGCACCTGGGCTGCCGTTGCAGACTTCACCAGGGCACCCACCAGAGCGTGGCCGTTGACCATGTGCGTGCCCTGGCCATGCACCAGGCGATCGATGGCATGGCGGGTGAGACGTCGTGCCACATGCTTGAACGAAGCCCAGCTGTGCAAGGCGTTGATGAAATGGCGCAAGTCGCTGCCCGCTGCGATGCCCATGCCCCACAGCGTGTTGGGCGGCAGGGGCGGTTCGATGCGGGCAAGGTCGGCGCCCAGCGCCCGGCCATCAAAGGGGGCTGCGCACACCGAGCGCCCACCCAAGCCCGCATGCGGGCGCTGACCGTGGAAGTCGGGAATGGCATTGCCATCGATGAACTGCAAGGCAGTGTGACGGCGAAAGAAATCCACCATGGCCGGGCCATGACGCAGGAGGGCTTGCACGCGCGCGGCTTGCGGCTGCCCCCACGGTGTGCCCAATTCCTCTTGAAGGTAGGACCACGGCGCTTGCGGGTCTTCGTGCACACCCGCCTCGCGCGCGAGCGGGTTGCGCGGGATCCACATCCAGCCGCCCGACCAGGCTGTGGTGCCACCCAGTCGCTGGGCTTTCTCGGCCACGATGACCTTCATGCCCAGGTGGGCAGCGGTCACCGCCGCCGACAAGCCGCCCGCACCCGAGCCCAGCACCAGCACATCGGTGTGAACGGTTGGGGGGGGTGGGGCGAGGGCAGGTGTGGCCATGATCCGGGCGCGCGTCAGGGCGCGTAGATGGGGCGCTTGTCATTGCCCGCTGCCCCGGCTTGTGCGCTGGGGCTGGCGGTGAGCTGGAAGAAAGGCGATGCGCCGCTGGCGGCGGCCAGCTGCTGGGCGCAAGCCATGAGATCGGGTGCCAGCTCGGCCATGCGCGGTGCATCGAGTCGCACCGAGGGACCTGCAATCGTCACCACCCCAAACGCGGCCTGACCGGCAAAGCGCACCGGAGCCGAGATCGCAGACAAGCCCAGGGTGTAGGTGTCGACCGTGATGCTGTAGCCGCGCTCGCGCGTGGCCTGCACCTCGGCCATGACGGCTTGCAAGCTGGTGGGCGCATTGGGGCCAAAGTCGCTGGGGCTGCCCAGCCCCTGATGCGCCAGCAAGGCCAAGGCCTGGTTGTCGTCCAGGGTGGACAGCCAGGCCCAGCCCGACGATGAGCACGACAGGCGGGCATCGCTGCCCATGTCCGGGTCGTAGCGCAGACCCTGGCGGGCGCCTTGCGCACGCGCCACCCAGGTGAGGCGTTCGCCATCGACCACCGACAGCCTGACCAGCTCGCCCGAGCGCTCGGCCAACTGGTTGAGCAGGGGTTGAGCCACATCGACGATGCCAGATTGGCTCAGGTAGGAAAGCCCCATTGATACCAGTTTGGTGGTGAGCAAGTACTGGCCGTGGCCTTTGACCTGGCGCACATAGCCAGTGTGCATCAGGCTGGCCAGCAACCGGTGAACCGCGCTTTTGGGGATGCCCAGGCGGTCGGCCACCTGGACCAGTTCCAGCCCCTCGCCGTGCTGAGCCAGCAATTCCAGGATGGCCAAGGTGCGTTCAAGAATGCCGTTCATGCGATGAAATTAAATTCAAAAATGGAATGAAGTTCCAGTTTAGCGGTTTTCGGTTAGCATGACCACCCATCGCAAAAGAATTTCATGGCCAGACATGCTTGACGCGCTCAGCGGGGCGACCCGCATCCATTTCATCGTGGGCGACCCCATTGCCCAGGTCAAATCCCCTTGGGGCATGACCCAGGCCTTTGAAGCCCAGGGTCGCAACGCCGTGTGCATCCCCGCCCATGTCCGGCCCCAAGCGTTGACCCAGTGGTTTGAGGGCGTGAGCACCATGCACAACCTAGACGGCCTCATCGTCACCGTGCCCCACAAGTTTTCGGCCTATGCCTTGTGTGCCTCCGCCACCGAACGGGCTCAATTCGTTCAGGCCGCCAACACCTTGCGCCGCCGCCCCGACGGGCGCTGGCATGGCGACATGTGCGACGGCCTGGGCTATGTGCAAGCCCTCATCGAGCAAGGCGCCGACCCCAGGGGCAAGTCGGTGCTGGTGGTGGGTTCGGGTGGCGCGGGCTCGGCCATTGCGCATGCGGTGGTGGTGGCGGGCGCGCGTCACGTGCACATTCACGATGCCGATGTGCGCCGCCGTGATGCCCTCATCGCCCGCTTGCAAAGCCTCGCGCCAGATCGCGTGAGCGCGGGCAAGCCCCAGGCGCTGGGGCATGACATCCTCATCAACGCCACGCCCACGGGCATGCAAGCCCACGACCCGCTGCCCCTGGACCTCACCGGCCTCAGGCCGCAGCAGACCGTGGGGTGTGTCATCACCTCACCTGCGGTGACCCCGCTGATCGCCCGCGCCAGGGAGCAGGGTTGTCCCACCGTGACAGGCGCGGACATGTTTGGCAAAGTGCGCGAGGCCATGGTGGCTTTTTTACTGGAGACCGCGGCATGAAGGTGTTGCGCAATGGCCCTGAGGGTCTGGCATCGGAATACGACGTGGTGATCGTGGGCGCAGGCGGCGCGGGTTTGTCGGCCGCCCTTTTTGCGGCGCTCGAGGGCGCTTCGGTGCTGATCGTCGAGCGCACCTCGCATGTGGGCGGCACCACCGCCTGGTCGGCGGGGACGAGTTGGGTGCCCGGCAATCCGCACAGCGCCAAGGTCAATCCCAGCGACACGCTGGAGGCTGCCCGCACCTACCTCAACACCGTGGTGGGATCCCGCTCCGATGCTGCGGTGCGCGAGGCCTTTCTTGCCCATGGCCAAGAAGCCGTCTCCCGCCTGGAGCGCGACACCCACGTCCACTACCGCCCCTATCCCAAACATCCCGACTATGAATCCGACCAGCCCGGTGCCGTGCTGGCGGGGCGGGCCATCGAGCCCTTGCCCTTTGATGCGCGGGTGCTGGGAGAGCACATGGACTTGGTGCGCGAGCCCATTCCCGAGTTCACGGTACTGGGCGGCATGATGGTGGACCGCACCGACATCAACCACTTGCTGGGCATGCGCCACAGTTGGGCTTCGTTGCGCCATGCTGTGCGCATCCTCTTGCGCCATGCCTGGGATCGGTTGCGCCATCCGCGCGGCACGCGCTGGGTCATGGGCAATGCTTTGGTGGGGCGCTTGCTGCATTCGCTCATGTCCCATGCGCGGGTGACCCTGGTCTTGCAGACCGAGGTGAGCGGCTTGCAGGCGCTCGCGCAGGGACCGGCGCACCAGTTGCACCTGCGCGGCGTGGAGGGTGGGGCTGAGCTCAGTGTGCGCGCCAGCAAGGCGGTGATGACAGCCACGGGCGGCTTTAACCGCCACCCCCTGCGGCGGCACCGCCTCTTGGGTGAGTTGCCCCTGGATTGGTGTCCCGGTGCGCCCGGCCACACCGGGGCTTTTCACGATGTGTTCGAGTCCACTGGCGCAAGCTATGGGCAAGGCGCGGCCTCGCATGCGTTTTGGGCACCGGTGTCCCTGCGCGACCGAGCCGATGGTACGCAGGCCGTGTTCCCACACTTTGTGATGGACCGTGCCAAGCCTGGCACCCTGGTGGTCGATGGGGAGGGTCACCGTTTTCTCAATGAAAGCATGTCCTATCACCGCTTTGGCCTGGCCATGCGGGCTGCGCAGAAAGACCGACCCAGCATCCCGGCGTTTTTGCTGGCCGATGCGCGCGCCATCAAGGCCTATGGCCTGGGCATGGTGCGCCCTGGGGGTCATGGGCTGCAAGCGTTCATCGATGACGATTACCTGATCCAGGCGCACAGCCTGGACGACTTGGCGCGACAACTGCAAATGGATCCGAACGTCTTGCGCAACACGGTGCGCCAGTTCAATGCCCATGCCGTGGCGGGGCATGACCCGGACTTTCACCGGGGCGAGACGGCCTACCAGCAAAACCTGGGCGATGCCAGCTGGAGCGGCCCCAACCCGTGCCTGGGCGAGCTGGCGCAAGCGCCGTTTTATGCCGTGCGCCTGTATCCGGGCGACATCGGGGCGGCCACTGGGTGGTCTACCAATGCCCACGCGCAAGTGCTGGGTGCAGATCGCCAGCCGCTGGCGGGCTTGTATGCGCTGGGCAATGACATGCAGTCCATCATGGGTGGGGTGTATCCCGCGCCGGGCATCACCCTTGGGCCGGGCATGGTGTTCGCCCATCTGGCCGTGCGACACGCCTTGGCTTGATGCACATCAGCGCCTGGTCAGATCAGACCCGCGGCGCACTTTGTCTGGGCAGCGTGCACCAGGCCTTGAGGTAAAACCTCGCCATGAACACGCCACACCCCCATTCGCAGTCACGGGGACGCTGGGTCGACCATGCGCATCGCCTGCTGTTTGACCCCCATGCCCGACATGGGTACGCCCAAACCTTTGAGAACCTCATCGCCTGGGTCATCATCTTCAGCATGGTGGCCATCTTCGCCGAGCATGTCGAGGCGATTGAACTCGCGCATGCCGATTTCCTGCAAGGCTTTGACCGGGTCTGCGTGACCATCTTCACGGTGGAATACCTGCTGCGCGTGTGGGTGGCGCCGCTCGATCCCAGGTATCACGGCAAGTCCTTTGCCCGGCTGCGCTACATGGCCAGCCCCTATGCGCTCATCGATTTCATTGCCATCTTTCCGTTCTACCTCACGGCGCTGGTCGGGGTGGACTTGGCCAGCTTGCAGCTGCTGCGAATGGTTCGTCTGCTGCGCATCCTCAAGCTCACCCGCAATGTGGTGCCGGCCTGGCGCGAGTTCCAGGCGCTCAACCAGGGGCGCACGTTTCGCGCCAAGCTCTATGCCCTGATGGAGCCCACGGGGCATTCGGGCCAGCTGCGCGTCTATGTGGACAACTTCATCGTGTTCTGGGTGCTGCTCTCCATCGTGTGCGTGGTGCTCGAGTCGGTGCAATCGGTGCACAACATCTTGTCGCTGCAGTTCATCCTGATCGACACCGTGGCGTTTGGGGTCTTCACGGTGGAGTATTTGATTCGCCTCTACATCGCACCTGAAAATCCGCGCTTCAAGCGTGCTTTTGCGCCGCACGGGGCCTATGTGTTGAGCCCCCAGGCGTTGATCGACCTGCTCGCCATCCTGCCCTTTTTGCTCGAAACCATCTGGCCCAATCAGGTGGACTTGCGCTTCTTGCGCGTGTTCCGGCTCGCGCGCTTGCTCAAGCTCACCCGATACACCACGGCCACGGTCACGCTCTACAAGGTGTTGCGACGCGAGTGGCAGGTGATCTTTGCCTCGGTGTTCATCATGCTCTTGCTCATTGTGCTGGCCGCCAGCCTGGGCTATTTGCTCGAGCATGAATCCCAGCCCGACAAGTTCGAAAACATCCCGCAAGCCATTTATTGGGCGGTCATCACCCTGGCCTCGGTGGGCTATGGCGACATTTCGCCCGTGACCCCTTGGGGGCGCACGCTCACGGTGGTGTTGTCGCTGGTGGGGGTGGGCATCTTTGCCATTCCTGCGGGCTTGCTGGCGT
>JACCDJ010604437.1_pt1 | contig 25645 bp, 20 predicted proteins | sample 7444481 | NCBI WGS metagenome assembly JACCDJ01 (sample SAMN15323435, study PRJNA562643) | freshwater metagenome | isolation source: river surface water | place: USA:Blue River Watershed | collected 2017-08-15 | reverse complement strand
TGCCGCGTAGACGGTGTGCCACTTCACTGGCGACACGACCGAGGACTTTGTCCGTAGCGTCAATCACGAACCACTCACGCTTCACCTCATGCGGTTTTGCTGAGAAAGTTTTCATGATTACCTTAATTTGTTAAGCCCTTAAAAAACAGTTTTCAAACTCTTCCTTTGGCTCCGCTTATGTTTGCAGGCTCGCAGTGTAAATTTAAAGACTGGTACAACATTTCCCCATGGGCAAACTGGGAAGCCTTAGATTGTAGCAAAAAAAAGCCCAGGAAAGTAGTTCCTGGGCTGAAATCCACCTTTTTGGAGGGTGGAGGAGACAAACGAAGAATTAGCTAAAATTGAGTCAATCAACTAATTCAATACTGTAAATTATAACTAAGCACCCCTAAATTTCAAGAAAGTTGTTGTTTTTATTGAATATTTTTGATTTGTCTATGTCAAAGCTTTATTATGAAACACACTCATTGAGCAAATAAACGAGGAAAAGATGCAAGCAACAATCAAGTGGCTAGGTAAAGATGGGATGGCTTTTAGTGCCGAGACTGGCAGCGGACACCTTGTAAACATGGACGGAGCGCCTGAAGCTGGGGGGAAAAACCTAGCCCCTCGCCCTATGGAAATGATGCTAGTTGGTGCTGGTGGCTGCACGTGCTTTGACGTGGTCATGATTCTCAAACGAGCTAGACAAGATATTCAAGATTGCAAGGTTGAATTGCAGGCTGAACGCGCTAATGAAGACCCGAAGATCTTCACTAAGATTCACATGAAATTCACTGTTATTGGCAAAAATCTCGATAAAAGCCGTGTAGAAAAGGCTGTTGAGTTGTCACATGACAAATATTGCTCTGCCACCATCATGCTTGGCAAAACTGCTGAAATAACGCACAGCATTGAAATTTTAGAAGCTTAAGAAGTGCAGAGCCGGCTATTAAGCCGGATTCTGTCGCCCACACTTTCGCATGGGGGCAACCATTCATCTAGTTTCACCGTTACCAGTGAAATCAAGCTCCCTACCCGCAAGCTCAGCGGACCGCCTCAACGCTTGCCTATTTGGGATTGCTCCGGGTGGAGGTTACCGCGTTTCACCGTAACTAAATACGCTCGTCTCTGTGGCCCTATTCCTCGCGTCACCGCGGATGGCTGTTAGCCATCACCCTGTCCTATGGAGTCCGGACTTTCCTCCCCCTTGTTACCAAGGCGGCGATTGCCTTACCGACTCTGCCCCGCTAGTCTAACCGACTATTGACCAACTCAGCATTTCGCCAGCACGAAGCGGTACAACAGTTGAGCTTCCCATTGGAAATTCTTCAGGAATGATTTGTTGCTCACGCTTTAGAACAAGCTTCGCCGTATTGCGAGACAAACCATAAAAATCTGCGCCAAAGTGACTTGCAAAACCCTCTAGTCGATCTAAGGCGTTTGCTGCATCAAATACTTCTGCATATAGCGGCATTGCATGCCATGCGGTGTAACAACCCGCACAACCGCAAGCATTTTCTTTTGTACCTTTAGCATGAGGTGCACTATCAGTTCCCAAGAAAAATCTTGAATTACCCGATGTGGCCACATCAACTAAAGCAAGTCGATGCTCTTCTCTTTTCAAAATAGGTAAGCAGTAGTAATGCGGTCTTACTCCACCAGTAAAGATGGCATTACGGTTGTAAAGCATATGCTGAGGAGTAATGGTTGCACCAATTGCACCATATCGCTCAGTATCCGCATCACGCACATACTGAGCTGCTTGTTTGGTTGTAATGTGCTCAAAAATAATTTTCAGACCAGTGTGTTTTTTACGCAAGGGCTCAAGCACTTGATCAATAAATACAGCTTCACGATCGAACACATCAACATCAGCATGGGTCACTTCACCATGAACCAGCAAAGGCATGCCACATGCCTCCATTGCTTGTAATGCAGAAGCGCATTTTGCCAAGTCTGTTACACCAGCGTCGCTATTGGTTGTAGCTCCCGCTGGATACAACTTAAAACCAACAACGCCAGCATCTTTAGCATTTTTTACCTGCTCCGCAGTGGTGTTGTCAGTGAGATATAAAACCATCAATGGCTCAAATGAATTACCCGCTGGCCTTGCTGCCAAGATACGTTGTTTATAAGCTAAAGCTAACTTAGCTGTTGTAACAGGCGGCTTTAGATTGGGCATGATGATGGCGCGAGCAAATTGCTTTGCCGTATGCGCAATCAGATCCGGCAATACCTCACCATCTCTAACGTGCAAATGCCAGTCGTCTGGCTGACAGATTTCAATTGTATTTACAGCACTCATTATCAAGATCCACTATCTAATAACAATATTCGAAAATCATTCACATTGGTTAAGGTTGGACCAGTGTGAACTAATGTGTTTAATTCTTTAAAAAATCCATAACTATCATGGGCACTTAAATAATTCTTAGCTTGTAATTTTTGACTCTGAGCAAGCAAGCGATGCTCTGAAGAAAACCAAGCTCCCGCATTATCCTCGCTACCATCAATACCATCGGTGTCTGCAGCTAAAGCAGAAAAGTTTTTCAAGTCATCGGTTGCATTAAAGAGTGAAATTAAAAACTCACTGCAACGCCCACCACGGCCCTTTACTCCAGCAGGAATAGTAACGGTGCACTCACCACCTGATAGCAAAGCGACAGGTTTTTTAAATGGTGCATCATACAAAGCAACTTCTCTTGCAATGGCAGCCTGCATTAATGCAACATCCTTAGCCTCACCCATCACGGTATCACCCAAAATAACTGGAGTGACGCCATGAGATGAGCAATATTTTGCAGCGGCCTCAAGACTGGCGTGCGCTGATGCCAACAAGTAATTTTTAGTTTTCTGAAAAACCGGATCATCAGACTTAGGCGTTTCTGGTCGATCGCCTTTCAACCCTGAGTGCAAATAATCAACAACAACTTTAGGCACGGCACCATTTAATAAATCGTAATCCTTCAAAATTTCTAGGGCATCAGCAAAAGTTGACTCATCGGGCGCACAAGGGCCACTTGCAATGCTAGAGGGATCATCTCCAGTGACATCAGAAATAAGAAAAGCTGAAACATCGGCGCCTCTTTGGACCGCTTCTCGAGCCATGTGCCCACCCAAGATAGCAGACAGATGTTTACGCACAACATTCATTTGCCCAATCGGGGCTCCAGACCTCAATAGAGCTTGCGTGGTAGCTCTGACATCTTCAATATCCAAACCTTCAGCAGGTAAGGTCAATAAGCTTGATCCCCCACCAGAAACCAAAGCAATTAAATGGTCACCAGGCTTTAATGTTTTGATCAGCTGCAATGTTTCTTGTGCAGCGCGCATACCAGCCTCATCAGGCACAGGATGCGCTGCCTCGACAACCTTGATAAAACTTGTCGGCAGTGAGTGTCCATAACGCGTGATGACCATGCCCTCTAACTGAATAGATGGCCAATGTTTAGCTGCATAACCCTCTAATGCAACAGCCATTGATGCAGCCGCTTTACCAGCGCCCAAAATTAGACAGCGTCCTTTGGGAGGTTCTTTGAATGCATTTTTCAAGCCCACGGGCAAAATATTGCTAGGGTCTGATGCCTTTAAGGCCTCCTGAAAAGCTTCTTGCAAAAATAACGGGGTATTTTTAATTGTCATATCAAGATATTAGCTCTATTTGCGATTGTTGTACTCGCCACATTTCAGCATAACGCCCCTGCAAGGCCAACAATGATTCGTGAGTGCCTTTTTCAATGATTTTTCCACCATCCATCACAAGAATTTGTTGCGCATGAATCACGGTTGATAAGCGATGGGCAATGATGAGTGTTGTTCGATTTTGAGCAAGTGCCATTAATTCTTTTTGAATCGCTCTTTCAGTTTCAGAATCAAGCGCCGAAGTAGCTTCATCAAAAATTAATAGGGCTGGATTTTTTAGCAATGTTCTAGCAATGGCCACCCTCTGCTTTTCACCACCAGATAGCTTCAAACCACGTTCCCCTACCGTTGTTTTATAGCCGTCAGGTAAGGACATGATGAAGTCATGTATCTGAGCGGACTTCGCAGCTGACTCAACCTCTTCTTGAGATGAGCCTGGTTTGCCATAAGCAATGTTGTATGCAATCGTGTCATTAAATAAAACAGTGTCCTGGGGAACAATGCCAATAGCCTGACGCAGGCTTATTTGCTTGAGATCTTTGATGTTTTGTTGATCAAGCTGAATCGCCCCAGACACAACGTCATAAAATCGAAACAGCAAACGGGCTAAGGTGCTCTTACCGGCACCGCTATGACCCACAACGGCTGTTGTTTCTCCAGGAAGAATCTCAAAACTAAGATCCTTCAAGATCGAACGATTGACCTCGTAAGCAAAAGATACGTTTTGAAATAAAACGTGAGGGCCTAAATTTCTGTTTTTAATTTCTAAGTTTTTAGCATTTTCTGAATCTGCAATTTCTTTATCTGTCTCCAATAGACTAAACATACGGTCCATATCAGTTAAAGACTGCTTGATCTCTCTATAAATAACACCCAAGAAATTTAACGGAATATAGAGTTGAATCATCAATACATTGACCAACACCAAATCACCAATGGTCATTACACCATCAACAACACCCTGAGTTGCCTGCCATAAAATTAAAATTAAACCAAGAGCAATAATAGTTTGTTGCCCAGCGTTTAAGAAGGCTAGAGATCTTTGCGATTTAATAGCTGCCTCACGATAACGATGGAGATTTTCGTCATAGCGCTTAGCTTCATATTCTTCATTTCCAAAATACTTAACTGTCTCAAAATTAATTAAAGAATCAACTGCCCGTTGATGAGCTTTTGAATCCAAATCATTCATACGACGTCGATAATGAGTTCTCCACTCAGTAACTTGAATAGTAAAAATTACATAAATGACTAATGCCGAAAAAGTAATAATCGCAAAAAGATAGTTATATGCCCAAATAAAATATCCCAGCACCAACCCCAACTCAACCAAGGTAGGCAATATGCTGTACAAGGAATAAGAAATCAGCGACTGAATACCTCGGGTTCCGCGCTCAATGTCGCGCGTCATACCACCAGTTTGTCTTGATAAATGAAATCTTAAAGATAGCGCATGTAAATGCTCAAACACTTTCAAGGCTACTGTTCTAACAGCGCTCTCAGTAACTCTTGCAAATAAAAGTTCGCGCAGCTCAGTAAATAATGATGCTGATAAACGTAACAATCCATAAGCAATAATTAGGGCTACTGGCACGACCAATAAAGCCTTAGCAGTGACTGATATGCTCATGGCATCTATTAACTCTTTCAAGAGTATAGGAACACCTAAGTTCGCCACTTTTGCAGCAATCAAACAAGTCAAGGCTAAACTAACTCGACCCTTAAAACTCCATAAATATGGTAGCAAATTGGCAATAACTTTCCAGTCACTAGCCACCTTCGCTGTGTTTGGTATGTCGCCATGATGATGTCTTCCGTGCCTCATGCTATTGCTCACTTATGTTGTAACTCATTAATCTCTAATACTTGGCAAAGCTTTATCTTTAGTGCCAATTGTTAGTAAGGACAATAAAAATCTAACAAGGCCATAACTGATCCAATTCAATACTTTGATGTACGCAGGTCTTTGAATATAAGCATCTCTATCCACCTTGCTTGCCACTTCTTTAGCTTGATCTGCAATTTTCCAACGGATCTCTTTAATGACATCATGATTTCTGATGATGAAATTAGCCTCATGATTTAACAAGAATGACAAATGATCGTAGTTAGAAGATCCCAGCGTAGCCCATCTTCGATCAACCACCATCGCTTTAGCATGCAGTAGCCCATATTGATATTCATAAATCTGAATATGGGCTTCCAAAAACTGCCCATAAAGACTAGGGACTGACCAATTCAACATTCTGAACTCATCCTTACCCAGCAAAAGATTGACTGATACACCTCGTTGAGCAGCGTGTATAAGGGCCTTCCTCAAACGTCTACCCGGCATGAAATATGGTGTAACTAACCATATTTCTTCTCTAGCCTGCCCAATGGCTTTTAAGCTAGCTCGCTCAATATCTCGACGATGATGAAGATTGTCACGAGCGATCAAAGCTAAACTTGGTTTAGTGCCATGACGCAAACCTAAAAAATGATTAGAACTCCATGGCGACTCTTGCTCAAAAACTCTTTTAAGAATATTTCTTGGATGCAATGCATCTGTCTGCATGCGATGCCACTGCCTTAAGAAAGTAGCATGAACCTTTTCAACAATACTGCCAGTTGCGCGCAATGCAAGATCCCAGCGCAAACCGTTTATTAAATTACCATCCGCATCTTTTGAGTCATCACAAATATTGATGCCGCCTAAATAAGCTTCACACTCATCAATGACTATCAATTTTCTATGTGTTCTAGAAAATCCAAAGCGGCCAAACCAAGCAGGGTTGTAATAGTGCAAATCAACCCCGGCTGACCTTAATTCATCTTCAAACTGAAATGGCGAAGATCCCAACCAATCAATAATTAACTTAACATCAACACCCCTCATAGCTGCAGATGCCAATAAATCACTTATTTTTTTAGCTTGTTCATCCGCCGAAAAAATATATACCTCTAAACAGATACTTTTTTGCGCGCGTGCCAAGGCAGCTTCAATCGCAGGGAAATAATTTTTCCCGCCTTCAAGCAACTCTAAAGAATCAATACTCTGCCAACGATTTTTGCGCAACAGTGACATAGCTTCATTCTATAGAGAATTGAGTCTTTGAATAGCCTCTTGATTGCTAGGTGAAAAACACAAGTCTGCCGCGCTCTCAATAGCCTCCCAACGGTAAGACAAATGTTCTCTGGGGGAGATTTGAACGGGAACCCTGTCGTCCAAACAAACTTGGAACCAGTGCTCAGTGTTTTGAGTAACCCCAGGTGGGTAACGATGGCGCCACTCTGGATAAATCTCATAAAGCACAGAGTGATTCATTGAAGAGAGGGTTTGAGAAGGTAATGCTTTGACATCAATGCCAGTCTCTTCAAATAACTCTCTAGCAGCAGCCTCAATAAGAGGTTCGTCGGGAGAATCTAAGCTGCCGGTTACTGATTGCCAGTAACCAGGATGGTCAGCTCTTTCGAGAAGCAATACCTCGTTCTTAGCTGTATAAATAACAACTAAGACCGAGATTGGGATCTTCATGCAGGCACTTGAGTGTTGCGCAAGCGAATATGTAATTCACGCAACTGCTTCTCATCAACAGGGCTAGGCGCTTGAGTTAATAAACATTGAGCTCTTTGCGTCTTAGGGAATGCAATCACATCACGAATTGATTCTGCACCAGTCATCATCGTCACAATACGATCAAGACCAAATGCAATACCACCATGAGGAGGTGCGCCATATTGCAAGGCATCTAACAAGAATCCAAATTTAGCTTGAGCCTCTTCTGGACCGATCTTCAATGCTCTGAATACCTGACTTTGCACAGTTTCTTTATGGATACGAACTGAACCGCCACCAATTTCCCAGCCGTTCAATACCATGTCATAAGCTTTAGCCAAACACTTACCAGGATCAGTCTCAAGATAATTTAAGTGCTCATCTTTTGGACTTGTGAATGGGTGATGACATGCAACCCAACGTGCACTATCTTCATCGTATTCAAACATTGGAAAATCAACAACCCACATAGGCTGCCAAGTTTGCTCCATCAAGCCATTTTCACGAGCCCATGCTGAGTGACCAACCTTCAAGCGCAATGCGCCAATTGAATCATTCACCACTTTTACTTTGTCTGCGCCAAAGAAAATAATATCGCCATCTTTTGCGCCTGTTCTTGCCAAGATTTCAGCAATCGCAGCATCATGTAAATTCTTAACGATTGGTGACTGCAAACCATCACGGCCTTTAGCCACCTCATTAACTTTGATCCAAGCCAAACCTTTTGCACCATAGATCGCTACGAATTGAGTGTAATCATCAATATCGCTTCGGCTAATTGTTGCACCACCTGGCACGCATAAACCAACTACGCGACCATTTTCCATATTGGCTGCGCCTGAGAAAACTTTGAAGTCAACATCCTTCATGACATCGGTTAACTCGGTGAACTCTAACTTCACGCGCAAGTCAGGCTTGTCTGATCCAAATCTTGCCATAGCCTCTGAATAAGGCATCACAGGGAATGGATTTGCCAACTCAACATTCATGACAGTTTTGAAAATATGACGGATCATGTTTTCAAATAAATCACGAATTTCATATTCATCTAAAAATGCTGTTTCACAATCGATCTGTGTAAATTCTGGCTGACGATCAGCACGTAAATCTTCATCGCGGAAACACTTAGTAACTTGGTAATAACGATCAAAGCCAGCCACCATCAATAACTGCTTAAATAATTGTGGTGATTGCGGTAACGCAAAGAATTGGCCATCATGAACGCGAGAAGGCACCAAGTAGTCACGTGCACCTTCAGGCGTGCTCTTAGTCAACATCGGCGTTTCAATATCAATAAAGCCAGCTTGATCTAAATAACGACGGGTTTCCATTGCAACGTTGTAGCGCAAACGCAAATTCTTTTGCATTTGTGGACGACGCAAATCCAAAACACGGTGAGTTAAACGTGTTGTCTCAGAAAGATTGTCATCTTCTAATTGGAATGGCGGCGTAATTGATGCATTAAGAATATTTAATTCATGACAGAGGATTTCTACCTTACCGCTAACCAATTCATTATTTTCTGTACCTGCTGGGCGGGCACGCACCAAACCAATAATCTGAATGCAGAACTCGTTACGAACTTGCTCTGCCATTTTGAACATATCTGCACGATCAGGATCGCAAACAACCTGCACAAATCCATCACGATCTCTTAAGTCAATAAAAATAACTCCACCGTGATCGCGGCGGCGATTAACCCAACCCGCTAATGTGACTTGTTGTCCGACAAGGGCTTCTGATACTTGCCCACACTGATGGCTACGCATTGACATAAAACTTCCTACTTTGCAGATGAATCTAAATGTTGTAAAGGGGGAACTGATCCCATCGAAACGATATGTTTAAGAGCTTCTTCGACGCTCATATCTAACTCTATGATGTCCGCCTTAGGAACAATCATAAAAAATCCTGAGGTTGGATTCGGTGTTGTTGGTAAAAACACATTGAGGTGTTCACCATTTAACTTTTCAGTAACCTCTGTTGCTGTATTGCCAGTAATGAAAGCAATCGTCCAAGATCCATTGCGAGGATAAGGGATTAAAACTGCTTTTCTAAATGCATTGCCTTTACTTGAAAACAATGTACCTGAAACTTGTTTGACGCTTGAGTAGATTGATTTAACAATTGGAATATGCGTAATTAAACGATCCCACAAACGAATCCACCATTGCCCAGCAAAATTGGCCGCCAAAATACCAGTCGCCAAAATAATGGCAATAACGATCAATATGCCTACACCCGGCAGATCTCTAAATGACTGTAGTGCTGGCTTAAGGCCTGAGGGCAAAACTGCCATTAAAGCAACCATGACAGAGCCAAAGACGCCATCCAATACAGACAAGCCCCAGGTCATCACCCAGATGGTGACGGCCAAAGGGGCCCAAACGAGCATGCCGGCAATAAAATATTTTTTCATGAAGCCTTAAATTATAGGGCTTAGCCAAGCCATGTGAGCGTAAATAACGTTCCGCTAATCAGGCCGCCCAAGAAAAGAATGCTGCCCCAAATTAATTTTCGGGTTTGTTTTTGCTCACTAAGAAGCTTTAACATCAACTCCTCGATATTATTCTCAGGCTTTTCATGATGATTTTCTAACCATGTGGCAAGAAGTCTAGGGATAGTAGGCACTAACTTAGCCCATTGAGGTGCTTCATCCTTAAGTCTGTCAATAAAGCCTCTGACGCCAATTTGTTGATCAACCCAACGCTCTAAAACAGGCTTAGCTGTTTTCCATAAATCCATATCAGGATCTAACTGACGACCCAATCCCTCAATATTAAGGAGTGTTTTTTGCAATAAAGTTAATTGTGGCTGTATTTCAACATTAAAACGTCTTGAGGCTTGAAAGAGCCGCATTAACACTATGCCTAAAGAAATTTCTTTAAGTGGTCGATCAAAGTACGGTTCACAAACTGCTCTTACAGCACCCTCTAGTTCTTCCACGCGAGTCTCTTTTGGAACCCAGCCGGATTCAATATGTAACTCAGCAACTCTTCTATAGTTTCGATTAAAGAAGGCTAAAAAGTTTTGAGCCAAATAGTTTTTATCGGAATCAGATAAAGCACCCACAATTCCAAAATCGAGAGCTATATAACGACCAAATGTTTCTGGAGCAACGCTCACAAAGATGTTTCCTGGATGCATGTCTGCATGAAAGAAGCCATCTTGGAATACTTGAGTAAAGAAAATTTCTACGCCATCTGCTGCAAGCTTTTTAAGATCAATACCCGCTGCTTTTAGTTGATCTAATTTGGAAATTGGAATGCCATACATTCTTTCCATCACCATGACATTTAAACCACACAGATCCCAATACATCTCTGGAATCATCAGTTTTTTTGAGCCTTCGAAGTTACGACGCAACTGGCTAGCGTTGGATGCTTCACGCATGAGATCTAGCTCGTCATGCAAATAAGTATCAAACTCTTCAACGTTTTCTCTTGGCTTTAAACGCTTGCCATCACGCCATAGTTTTTCAACTAAACCTGCTAGCACTTTTAATAAAGCCAAATCACTTTCAATCACCGATAAGATGCCGGGGCGAAGAACCTTAACAGCAACTTGACGACCTTCCCATTCAGGATACTTTTGCGTTCCTTTTAAAACGGCAAAGTGAACTTGCGCAACAGATGCGCTAGCTGTTGGTGTTCTATCAAATGAGATGAACACTTCTGATATTTTTTTACCTAATGAAGCCTCAACCAATGAAAGAGATTTCTCTTCCGAAAACGGTGGCACTTGATCTTGAAGCTTTGCCAACTCGTCTGCAATATCTGTTGGCAACAGATCACGACGAGTAGATAAGACCTGACCAAACTTGACGAAGATTGGCCCCAAAGCCTCCAGAGCTAAACGCAAACTTTGGCCACGCGTATACGACCCAGGTGTTATCCAAGCTAAAGCAGTCAAAATCACCTTAATGAGACCTGGCTTAAGGCTATCTCTAACGATTCTTAAAAGGCCAAAACGCCAGATAGTGAAGAGAATCTTCAGCAATCTTAAAAACTGTCTCACAGGGCCTTCTCCAATAAGCGTTCAATCCGCTTTTCAATTCGCTCTACATCATCGCGCAATTGACGCAAATCATTTTTATAAGCAAGTAATTCTTCTCGCTGGACCAAAGTGGGCTTTTCATGAATGAAATACTCAAGCACACTCTCACCAAAATCTTTTAAAGCAGACTGTCCATATTGACGAGTTTTCTTCGCAGACTCAACAATACGATGAGCCATTGCATCACCAACCAACTTAGATAAATCTTCTTCGACTTCCCAGCGAAGTTGTCCGGCCAGCTTTGACATCGCGTGCGCCAAATCAACATCACCAGAGACCTTCACATGCTGAGCAGCGAGGTCTTTGCCTCCTGCAACATAAGCATTTAAAACATCGGACCCTATCGTTAAGGTAACGTTTGGGTCAATAACTTCATTGCTTGCTAAAGAGAATTTTCCGGCGCCATCAATCACAAGTGACACTTGCGTCATTGGTAAGACAAGCTTAATTGTTTTACCAATGTGCTTGCGCAAAAGATCACTGGCCCAAGATTCTTGGGCCAGTAAATAATTTAAGGCATGAACAATCGTTTTCAGATTAAACCAGTTGTTGAATACCAGCTAACACCCAACCGCCTTGACCATTCATTGGCTTAGTTAAGTTCCAAACTTCAACAAATGATTCAGCAGAACCCTCAGCTTGCTCACGAATCATTCCTGAGAAACGTACGCTTGCCAAATAAACATCTGAAGCCGCTTCAACACCAAGCAACTCTGCTTCTAAAGTTAAAACTTCAGTACGGTTATTGACGTTAGCGCGTGCTGCCAAATCTTGGCGTAGCTCTTCAAACATTTCAGCAGTCGCAAATTCTTTTAACTTGCTCAAGTCACCGTTATCCCAAGCTTCTTGTAAATGAACAAAATGTTTTTTGGCATTTAACAAGAATGACTCTTGGTCAAAGTTTTGAATTGTGCTGTCAATTGAAGCAGCTACTGGAGCTGGCTCGGATACAGAACTTGGCATAACCATTGGCTCTTGTTTTTCGTGTCTTTGCTGGCCATCCCATGCTGGGCCACCAGCAGGGCTTGTTTTGTATGTTGCCTGAGACCCAGAAAACTTTCTAAATAGCCACAATCCGATCATTGCAACTGCCATCACCATCAATAAACCCATAAAGAATGATGCAGCAGCCTCACCCAATCCAAAGTGTGAGAGCAACCAACCAATTCCCAAACCGGCAGCCAAGCCACCAAGAATGCCACCCATACCGAAACCTTTTTTCGGCTGAGTTGCAGCTGGCGCTGCTGGGGCTGGCTTAGCTGCAGTTGCAGGCTGAGCAGCTGGCGCCGGAGCACTTTGTGCTGGCGCAGCCTGTTTTTGAGTGACCGTATTGGATTGTTTACCTAAACTTTTAGAACCACCTAAACGTTTAGCATCAACATCCATTGAAGAGCCTAATAAAACAAAAGAAGAAAGAACTAAGTAAACCAAACTTTTCTTCATGATCATTTAAAACCTCTTTCAGTAAAAAAACTAATATTTATAACCAATATGTAGAGCAACAATACCACCAGTTAAAGAGTGATACTCAACCTTATCAAAACCCACTTCTTCCATCATGGCTTTTAGTGTTTCTTGATCTGGATGCATACGAATAGATTCAGCTAGATAACGATAGCTATCTGCATCCCCGGCTACTTTTTGACCCAACCAAGGAAGGATCTTAAAAGAATAGGCATCATAAATAGGCTTAAGCGCTTCAACAGGCTTAGAAAACTCCAAAACCATGACTTTCCCACCCGGTTTAACCACTCTCAGCATCTCTTTGAGGGCCACATCCTTATGGGTCATATTGCGCAATCCAAACGCAACCGTAGCCAAATCAAAATAATTTGATGGAAATGGAATTTGTTCAGCATCCACTTGAACACAAGGTAAATGGTAGCCTTTATCCAATAGACGATTACGCCCATAGCCCAACATCGATGCATTAATGTCAGTCAACCAAACCTGACCACCTGTTTCTCTTTCAAGACCAACAGATTTAGCAAAACTTAGAGATAAATCCCCAGTACCGCCTGCGATATCTAAAACTTTTTGCCCAGGGCGAACTGCAGCTTTACCGATTGTGAAATGCTTCCAAACTCGATGCAATCCACCTGACATCAAATCATTCATGATGTCGTACTTATTTGCTACAGAATGAAAAACCTCAGCAACTTTGCTTGCCTTTTCTTTTTCATCAACAGTTTTATAACCAAAGTGTGTTTGAGCCATGTTTATTATTTTTGCTATTTATTAATGCCCACAAGAAGAGGCGCTCTCTTTAATCATCGGAGCATCTCTATCAACACCAGCGGATTTCACTCGATCCAAATAATCCTGCCACATTTCTTCATAATTAAGGCACATTTCATAAAGGTAGTCCCAAGAATAGATACCTGAATCATGACCATCAGAAAATATCGGCTTTATGGCGTAATGTCCGACTTGCTCGATATTGGTAATGATGACGTCACGCTTGCCAGTTTGCAATGTTTCCTGACCTATGCCATGGCCGCGAACCTCAGCAGACGGTGACCATACTCTTAAAAACTCAAAGGTTAACTTGTAGTTTTTAGAATTCGCATAAGTTAGTTCTAAAACTTTAGATTGCTGATGAACAGCAATATTTTCTGGCAACGGCGTTTTTTCAGTTCCGGTCATTTTTAAACCAATACCCTTTCGATACCGCCAGAGTTTGCACTCTTAACGTAGTCAGCCATCCAATTCTCACCAAGAATATGTGATGCCATCTCAACAACGATGTAATCAGCTTTAGTTCCAGAATCTTCATCATAGCGAGATAAACCTTGGAGACAAGATGGGCAGCTTGTCAAAATCTTGACTTGACCATCAAAACCATCTCTTAAGGCATCAGCGCCTTTACGCATTTCAATTTCTTTACGGAATCGAACTTGTGTAGAAATATCTGGTCGAGTAACAGCCAATGTTCCAGACTCACCACAGCAACGCTCATTTTTTGCGATTGCAGTGCCATCCTCTGTTGTCACAAGGCTATTCACTGTTTTTAAAGGATCTTGAAGTTTCATTGGGCTGTGGCAAGGATCGTGATACATGTACTTGACGCCCTTAGCACCTTCCAACTTAATACCTTTTTCCAATAAGAATTCATGAATATCAATAATTCTGCATCCTGGGAATATCTTATCGAACTCATATCCAGCTAATTGGTCGTAACAAGTGCCACAAGACACAACAACAGTTTTAATATCTAGATAGTTAAGCGTGTTAGCCATACGATGGAACAACACACGGTTATCAGTAATGATCTTATCTGCTTTATCAAAATCACCTGATCCACGTTGCGGATATCCACAGCACAAATAACCTGGCGGCAAAATTGTTTGGACATCTGCGTGCCAAAGCATTGCTTGAGTCGCCAAGCCAACTTGAGAGAATAATCTCTCAGATCCACAACCAGGGAAATAGAAAACAGCCTCGGTATCAACCGATGTTGTTTTTGGATTTCTAATGATTGGCACCACATCAGAATCTTCAATATCTAATAAAGCTCTGGCAGTTTTCTTAGGTAGATTGCCAGGCATCTTTTTATTGATGAAGTGAATTACCTGCTCTTGAATAGGTGGCTTACCAACAGTAGAGCGCGGTTGAGCTGTTTGTTTTTTAGCAAAAGCTTTTAGAACATCATGACCCAAGCGCTGAATCTTGTAACCCCATGACATCATCACTTTACGCACCAACTGAATTGTTTCAGGATTTGTTGCGTTCAAGAAGAACATGGCAGCAGACGCACCCGGATTAAATTTCTTCTGACCCATTTTGCGCAATAAATTACGCATATTCATAGTCACATCACCGAAATCAATCTTCACTGGGCATGGTGTTACGCATTTGTGACATACCGTACAGTGCGCAGCAACATCATCAAACGCTTCCCAGTGCTTAATTGAAACACCGCGTCTTGTTTGCTCTTCGTACAAGAAAGCTTCAACCAACAAAGATGTTGCCAAGATTTTATTTCGCGGGCTGTATAACAAGTTAGCACGCGGCACATGCGTTGCACACACAGGCTTACATTTGCCACAACGTAAACAATCTTTAACGCTTGTAGCGATGGCACCGATATCACTTTGCTGCATGATTAAAGACTCATGCCCCATCAAACCAAAACTTGGTGTGTAAGCATTTCTTAAATCAGCGCCTGGCATTAACTTACCTTTATTAAAGCGACCTTCTGGATCCACTTTTTCTTTGTAAGTTCTGAAATCCTTGATTTCTGATTCTGTTAAGTATTCAAGCTTAGTAATACCAATGCCGTGCTCACCAGAAATAACGCCATTCAAAGATCTAGCAAGCTTCATGATGCGATCTACTGCTTTGTGCGCATCCTGAAGCATTTCATAGTTATCTGAATTGACTGGAATATTTGTATGAACGTTACCGTCACCAGCATGCATATGTAACGCAACAAATACTCGGCTACGTAAAACACGTTTATGAACTGCCTCGCATTCTTTGAGGATTGGCTCAAAAGCTACGCCACTAAAAATTTTTCGTAGTTCAGCACGAACTTCGAGCTTCCAAGAAGCTCTCAAGCTTCTATCTTGTAAGCCTGAGAAAAATTGGTCCATATTCCCGGCCCAATTCGCCCAGCGGGCACGCACTTCATCGATAAGTTGCAAGGCTTGCGAAACGCGATCTTCCAAAAGCTCAGCGCCCGGAATATCACTTGCATCATCCGCCTTACCTAACGGCAAATTGCCCTTCTTAAAAAATAACTCCAACTCATCTAAGAGCTGTAATTTATTTTTAAGTGATAGCTCGATGTTAATTAACTCGATACCGTCGGTGTATTCACCCATCCGATCGAGCGGAATAACAACGTCTTCGTTAACTTTAAATGCATTGGTATGTTTTGCAATTGCAGCAGTACGTGAGCGATCCAACCAAAACTTTTTACGAGCTTCAGGGCTGACTGCAACAAAACCTTCGCCTACTCTTGTGTTGGCCATGCGAATAACTTCGCTGGCTGCCATTGCAACTGCATTCTCGTCATCACCAACGATATCGCCAATTAAAACCATTTTTGGTAAAACGTTTCGCTTGGACTTGGTCGCGTAACCAACCGCTCTTAAATATCTCTCATCCAAATGCTCAAGACCAGCCAATATCGCGCCACCTTGTTTTGTTTGTTGATCTAAATACGCTTTGATTTCAACAATACTTGGAATGGCATCTCTAGCTTGACCAAAAAACTCAAGGCAAACAGTTCGTATTTGTTTAGGCATGCGATGCAATACCCAGCGTGCGCTGGTAATCAAACCATCACAACCCTCTTTTTGAACACCAGGAAGGCCAGATAAAAACTTATCAGTAACGTCTTTTCCTAAACCTTCTTTACGGAAACGCTTACCTTCAATTTTTAACTCTTCTGTTCTTAATACTTTTTGACCAGGCAGTTTTGTGCCATCTGACCACGTTAACTTGAAGGTCGCAAAATCCACGTCATGGATCTTGCTCATATTGTGACCAATACGTTCAATATCTAACCAGTTGCCCTCTGGGTCAACCATGCGCCATGAAGCCAAATTATCTAAAGCCGTGCCCCATAGAACTGCTTTTTTTCCACCAGCGTTCATTGCAATATTGCCGCCGATACAGCTCGCTTCGGCAGAGGTTGGGTCTACAGCAAAAACATTTCCTGATTTATCCGCAGCATCTGATACACGCTTAGTAACAACACCAGCGCCAGAATAAATAGTTGCTACCGCATGATCCAAGCCAGGCAATTGCAACATTTCTACTGGGCCCAATGTTTCAAGTTTTTCAGTATTGATAACAGCAGACATTGGTGAAAGAGGTACGGCACCACCGGTATAACCAGTACCACCTCCACGAGGAATAATCGTCAAGCCTAATTCAATACAACCCTTTACCAAGGCTGGAATCTCTTCTTCAGAATCTGGGGTCAACACCACAAATGGATATTCAACTCGCCAGTCTGTTGCATCAGTAACATGAGATACGCGCGCCAAGCCATCGTAGGCAATATTGTCAGACGCAGTAAATTTACCTAGTGTTTTACGCACGCGTTTACGCAAAATCGCAATACGATCAAATTCAGCATTGAAGTGCTCAATTGCTTCTTTGGCACTTAAAACTAATTTGCCAACTTTGTCAGCCAAATCAGTTGTCATTCGCTTTTGCACTTCACCTAAACGGTGATGCAAAGCCTCGATTAGTTGTTTGCGACGACCTGGGTTATCTAAAAGATCATCTTGCAAGTAAGGGTTGCGTTGAACAACCCAAATATCGCCAAGCACTTCGTAAAGCATTCTGGCCGAACGACCTGTTTTACGACCTGATCGCAATTCATCAAGAATTTGCCAAGCCTCCTGCCCCAATAAACGAATCACTATCTCTCGGTCTGAGAAAGATGTGTAGTTGTAGGGTATTTCACGCAAGCGCGGAGCATTTTGTGCATGCTCTGCAAGATTATTTAAGGGCAAAGGGGCGTTCATATCGCTAGCTTTAACTAAAACGCTATTTTAAAGGACTATGGGACTGCGCGTCTCATTCTTAATTACCTATCTGAAACCATGCCTTCAATGTGGTCATAACGGTCGTGGCGATATATGACCAAAAACCATCAGGAATCATCAAAAGCGCATAGGTCATAAAGACGTATCGCAAGAATTTACCAATAGCCATATAGACCAAACAAGGGAGCCAAGGCAGTCTCAACCAACCTGCAACAGCACATAAAGGGTCTCCGACTATTGGCAACCAGGATAAAAGAAGGGCTGGTGGCCCTAACTTTTCAAACCATTTCAGTAGCTTATGCTCCCGGCGACCCACCATTTTCTCTCTGGCTTTACTGGCCCCAAATCCAAGCAACCAATCCACCATACCGCCCAGCGTGTTTCCAACTGTTGCAACAAAAATTGCCAGCCAAAAAAGATCGGGGTTTAATTTAATATAAGCGAACAAAACAGGCTCAGAGCCCATTGGTAAAAGGGTCGCAGAAATAAAAGAAACCAAGAAAACTGCCGGCAAACCAACGGCTGGCAAAGATAGCCACACTAAAAAATTATGTAAATTGGTTTCCATGTTTGGTCATTTTAGGCCGTTGCCGTGATACGCTCACAGGATGCCTAAAGATTATCTAAGAAAAATTCTTACTGCGAAGGTCTACGATGTAGCTCGAGAAACCGAGTTACATCTTGCCCCGCATCTATCTAGTCGCCTAAAAAACAAGGTTTTATTAAAACGCGAGGATAACCAGCCGGTTTTCTCCTTCAAATTGCGTGGCGCCTATAACAAAATGGCCCATTTAAGCTCTAGCGAGCTTAAGCGTGGCGTGATTGCAGCATCTGCTGGCAACCATGCTCAGGGTGTTGCCCTATCAGCTGCAAAGCTTGGCTGCAAAGCAATTATTGTGATGCCAACCACAACGCCCCAGTTAAAAATTGATGCGGTGAGAGACCGAGGTGGTAATTCTGTAGAGGTTGTTCTCCATGGTGACTCCTACAGCGATGCCTATCAGCACGCTTTATCGCTTGAAAAGAAGCACAAACTGACATTTGTGCACCCATTTGATGATCCTGATGTTATTGCTGGGCAGGGCACGATCGCTCTAGAAATCTTGCAACAACATCAAGATCCTATTGATGCCATCTTCCTTGCAATCGGAGGAGGAGGCCTTATAGCTGGAGTGGGCGCTTACATCAAATCAATAAGACCAGACATCAAGGTCATCGGTGTTCAAACCGTTGATTCAGATGCCATGAAGAAATCTCTAGAGGCTGGTCGTCGTGTTGAATTAAAAGACGTGGGCCTATTTTCTGATGGCACCGCTGTAAAAATGGTTGGCAAAGAGACATTTAGGCTTTGCCAAGAAGTTGTTGATGAAATCATCACAGTTGATACAGATGCCATTTGTGCTGCCATCAACGACGTATTCACAGACACCAGAAGTATTTTGGAGCCTGCTGGCGCCCTCGCGCTTGCCGGCTTAAAGAGTTATGTGGAGCGCGAAAAGTGTAAAGATCAGACTTTGATTGCGGTGGCATGTGGCGCTAACATCAACTTCAACCGCTTAAGATTTGTTGCTGAACGTGCTGAAGTGGGCGAAGCCAAAGAAGCCGTTTTTGCAGTAACTATTCCTGAAGAGCGAGGATCATTCCGTCGCTTTTGCGAACTCTTGGGTGCGCGTAATGTCACAGAATTTAACTACCGCATTGCCGACGCTTCAAAAGCACATATTTTTGTTGGTATCGCCACTCAAAAAGCGAGCGATAGCGCTCAAATTGCTAAGTCATTTTCAAAATCTGGATTTGACACGATTGATCTAACGCATGATGAATTAGCTAAATCTCACTTAAGACATATGGTGGGTGGACGATCACAACTTGCGAAAGATGAATTGCTTTATCGCTTTGAATTTCCAGAAAGACCTGGCGCATTAATGAAGTTTTTAACGAGCATGGCGCCTAACTGGAATATCAGCTTGTTCCATTACCGTAACCATGGCGCGGACTATGGCCGCATCTTGGTAGGTATGCAAGTGCCATCAAGCGACAAGAAAGAACTTAAGAAATTCTTGGCAGGTCTTGGATATCCACACTGGGATGAAAGCAACAACCCTGCCTACAAATTATTTTTGGCATAAATAATGGCTTTTTCATTAGAGGGAAAACTTGTCGTCGCTATTTCTTCAAGGGCACTGTTTGACTTTGAAGAAGAGAACCAAGTATTTGAGGCCAGTGATGACAGCGCCTATATGGCGCTTCAACTAGAGCGCATCAATGCTCCGGCCAAACCAGGCGTGGCATATCCTTTGGTGAAAAAATTATTAAGCTTTAACACTGGCGCACAACAAAATGTTGAAGTGGTTATCTTATCTAGGAATGATCCCGTTAGTGGCTTAAGAGTTTTTCGCTCAGCAAAAAGCAATCAACTATCTATTGAGCGCGGCGTGTTCACAAGAGGCAGACCACCCTATCATTATCTAAAGTCTCTACAAGCTAATTTATTTTTATCAGCAAATGAAAATGATGTTCGTGCGACTTTAGAAGCCGGCTTTCCATCAGCAATGGTTTTTCCGCAAAGTAAACAAATCGCAGAATCTCACCCCGATGAAATTCGAATTGCTTTTGACGGTGATGCGGTTTTATTTTCAGACGAAGCTGAGCAAATATTTCAAAGCAAAGGCTTAGATGCCTTTGTGGCACACGAAAGTAATAAAGCTGCTATTCCATTGCCACCAGGTCCATTCAAACCATTACTAGAAGCACTTCATCGCTTACAAAATGCTGCCGCACAAACTGGGCACCCAATGAAAATCAGAACTGCCCTGGTAACTGCGCGTTCTGCTCCAGCTCATGAAAGAGCTATTCGAACTCTAATGGCTTGGGGCGTCACAGTAGACGAAGCAATGTTCTTAGGCGGACTCCCGAAAAAAGATTTCCTTAAAGAATTCGAACCAGACTTCTTTTTTGATGACCAAACTGGTCATTGCGAACTAGCCTCTGATATTGCGCCCACAGGACAAGTTCTGTCAGGCATTGCCAACCAAATTAAAAAGTAAGATGAGTCAATTAGATCAAGCGCCCTTAGGCAAAGTCTCAGAAAATCCAAACCAATACAGCCCTGGCTTGCTTTTCCCAATTAGCAGAACAGAAAACAGAGCAAAACTTGGCATCTCACAATCACTGCCGTTTTTTGGCGTAGATATTTGGAATGCCTATGAACTTAGCTGGCTAAACAACAAAGGTAAGCCTCAAATAGCTCTTGCTAGCTTTGTTGTTCCAGCTAACTCACCTAATATTATTGAATCAAAATCTTGGAAGCTTTATCTCAACAGCTTCAATAACCACCGCGTTAACTCAGAAAAAGAATTAATTGAGATATTAAGTTCTGATCTCTCAAAGGCGGCAGGAGCCACTGTTAGCGTACAACTTCAAACCCCTGAAAAAAGTAATCAAGGTGGTTTTAAAGAGTTGGAAGGCAAACTACTTGATCGCTTGGATTTGGATATCGATCCACATCAACAACCTGATGCAGCACTCTTAAGCTCAGATCCAAGCTTAGGTGTTGTAGAAGAAACTTTAGTCACTCACTTATTAAGATCGAACTGTCCAGTAACAGGTCAACCTGATTGGGCTAGCGTTCAAATAAATTATGTTGGCCCAACCATCAATGAAGAAGCTCTATTGCGCTATCTAATCGCATTTAGAGAACATCAAGAGTTCCATGAACATTGCGTAGAAAAAATATTCATTGATATCAAAGAAAAATGCCACCCAACTAAGTTATCGGTTTATGCCCGATATACCCGCAGAGGTGGCATTGATATCAACCCATTCAGGGCTGACTATAACGCTGAGTGGCCTCTCAATGTCCGCCACTCGCGTCAATAATTAAAACGGAATATCGTCGTCGATATCACCTAAATTAGGACTGCTCATTGGAGTAGAAGATTTAGGTGCTGACATAGATGACCCGCCATTAGACATACCGCCTTCAGATGAGCCTGGTGCTCTACCGCCTAACATTTGCATAGTTTCAGCAACGATTTCTGTGGAATATTTTTCTTGGCCACTTTGGTCTGTCCATTTGCGAGTACGCAAACGACCTTCCACATAAACCTGAGAACCTTTTTTTAGATACTTTTCAGCAACTTCAGCAACCTTGCCAAAAAACGCTACTCGATGCCACTCTGTGTTTTCGCGCATCTCACCGGATTGTTTATCACGGTAACGATCAGTTGTAGCAATAGAAATATTTGTCACCGCATCACCACTTGGTAAGCGACGAGTTTCTGGGTCACGGCCAACATTACCCACAATAATTACTTTATTTACCGACGCCATTTTTGTCTCCCGAAGAAAAAGTTGTTGTACCGAACACTACATCGTACCCATTAAAAAAGACTTAATTAAGCAGTCTTTTCTGATAGCTCTCGCATAGTCAAAGCGATTATAAGCCAGCTAAAAATTAGAGCTGCCCCAATATAGAAAACAGCAGCTTCACCCATATTTTGAAGAATCCAACCGCCTAAAAGGCCGCCCAAAAATAAACCGGCTGATTGGGTTGTGTTGTAAATCCCTAAGGCAGTCCCCTTTGCGTTACTAGCCCAACGAGAAACCAAAGAGGGTTGCATGGCCTCAAGAATATTGAAGCCGATAAAGTAGATAAGGACTGCCAAGGCAAGGCCTGAAAGAGAGTCCAAACTTGCCATCATCAACTGCGCCACCATCATGCTTGCAATTCCAAATAGGAAGGCGGGTTTCATGCGCTTACGACGCTCACTCACCATGATGATGGGAGCCATACAAACAAATGAAATCAAAACAGCTGGCAAATAAAGATGCCAGTGGGCCACCAAAGGTAAATCCGCTTTAACTAACAAACGCGGCAAAGTTAAAAATAAAGCAATCTGCACAGCATGCAAAACTAAGACACCCACATTTAATCGAAATAAGTCTTTGTTAAAGAAGACCTCAGAAAACTTAGCTGTGAAAGGTGTTTGGCTAGCTTTGTCCTGCTCGGGCACTATGAATAAGGCAATTAATATCGCTCCAATACCTAAAATAGCCATCAAATAAAACATACCATCTAAGCTGATGGATTCATGAAGTGGTGAAGCTAGGACCAAAGAAAGCGCAAAAGTTAGAGCGATACTGCCACCAACCATAGCCATCGCTCTTGTTCTGGTTTCCTCTCTAGTGAGGTCTGCTAGCCAAGCTGTCACGGCAGCAGATACGGCCCCTGCACCCTGGATAGCGCGCCCAACAGTAATCCATACCAAATCATCGTGGCTTGCAGCAACAAATGCTCCCAAAACAAACAAAATGAGGCCAATCACAACAATAGGACGTCGCCCGTAACGGTCAGAGAGCATTCCAAGGGGAATGTGAAGGCAGGCCTGAACAAAGCCATAAATACCCAAAGCCAAACCAACCAAAGTGGCCTGATCACCGCCCGATAAGCCTTTGGCGTGCATAGAGAAGACCGGGAGGATCAAAAATAAGCCTAACATCCGCAGGGCAAAGATACCGGCAAGAGATAAGGCGGAGCGAAGTTCTGTTTTTTCCATAAAGAAGAGCTATATTAACTGGTTACGCAGAGAAAATTCATGGATACGATAAAAATACGCGGTGCCCGCACCCACAACTTAAAAAGCGTCAATTTAGACATCCCTAGAGATCAATTAGTGGTCATTACGGGCTTATCTGGATCTGGCAAAAGTTCCTTAGCTTTTGATACTTTATATGCTGAAGGACAGCGTCGCTATGTTGAATCTTTATCAGCATACGCTCGTCAATTTTTGCAGTTGATGGAAAAACCAGATGTGGACTCTATCGAAGGTCTATCGCCAGCCATTTCCATTGAACAAAAAGCGACCAGCCACAACCCACGATCAACAGTTGGTACCGTTACCGAAATTCATGATTACCTGCGCTTGTTATTCGCTAGAGCAGGCACTCCTCACTGCCCTGAACATCACCTACCTTTAGAAGCTCAAAGCGTATCCCAAATGGTTGATACGGTCATGGCAAAACCGGAAGACACCAAGCTGATGATTTTGGCGCCTGTGGTCAGCGAGCGCAAAGGCGAACACATCGACTTATTTGAAGATCTTCAAGCTCAGGGATTTGTTCGCTTCAGAATCAAATCAGGTGGCGGCACAGCCCAACATGCAGAAGCAAAAATTTATGAAGTTGATCAACTTCCTAAATTGAAGAAAAATGAAAAACATTCCATTGATGTTGTCATTGACCGCATCAAAGTCAAACAAGATATTCAGCAACGCTTGGCCGAATCTTTTGAGACCGCTTTGAGATTAGCGGATGGTCGCGCGATAGCTCTTGAAATGGATACCAATAAAGAACAGGTCTTCTCAAGTAAATTTGCTTGCCCTGTTTGTTCCTATTCTTTGCAAGAGTTAGAGCCTCGTCTTTTCTCTTTCAACAACCCAATGGGTGCCTGCCCAAGCTGTGATGGCTTGGGTCACATTACCTTTTTTGACCCTAAGCGTGTTGTCGCCCATCCAGAACTATCTCTGGCATCAGGCGCTATTAAAGGCTGGGACAGAAGAAATCAGTTTTATTTCAGGCTTTTACAAAATCTATCTAAGCATGCTGATTTCGATTTAGAAAAGCCTTTCGAAGAGTTACCAAAAAAAGCACAAGAGTTAATCTTGTATGGCTCTGGATCTCAAGATATACCTTTTGAATATCTGAATGAAAAAGGTAAAACAATTATTCGTGAACACAGCTTTGAAGGCATCGTTGCCAACTTTGAACGGCGCTATAAAGAAACTGATTCAGCCACTGTCCGCGAAGAATTAGCTAAGTATCAAAATAACAAGCCTTGCCCTACTTGCGAAGGAACACGCCTTAGAACCGAAGCCAGGAATGTCAAAGTGGGTGAAGGTGAGCAAGCTCGAGCCATTTACGAAGTAAGCAATCTGCCACTCGGGAAAGCTTTGAATTACTTCAAGACATTAGAGTTAAAAGGTGCGAAAAAAGAAATTGCTGGAAAAATTATTTCAGAGATTGGCTCGCGACTTAGCTTCTTAAATGATGTTGGCCTTGACTATCTTTCTCTTGATAGAAGCGCTGACACATTATCTGGCGGTGAAGCCCAACGCATTCGCTTAGCCTCACAAATTGGTTCTGGCTTAACTGGCGTGATGTACGTCCTTGATGAACCTTCTATTGGCCTTCATCAGCGCGATAATGATCGATTAATTGGCACCCTCAAGCATCTAAGAGATCTTGGCAATTCGGTTCTTGTAGTTGAGCATGACGAAGATATGATCCGTGCGTCTGATTACGTCATTGATATTGGTCCTGGCGCTGGCGAACACGGTGGGAAAATTATTGCTCAAGGAACGCCTTTAGAAATTGAAGCGCATCCAGAGTCATTAACTGGAGCCTACCTTTCTGGCAAGGAAGGAATTGCCGTACCCAAAAACAGAATTAAGCCTAGCGAAAAACATTTAAAAATTATTGGGGCAACTGGCAACAATCTTAAAAATGTGGACATTGAAATACCGCTAGGTCTTCTCACTTGTGTGACAGGAGTATCTGGTTCGGGTAAATCAACTTTAATTAATGACACTTTGCATCACGCGGTGGCACAACACCTTTATGGGTCTAATGCTGAGCCTGCTGCACACCAAGAAATTCAGGGGCTTGAACATTTTGACAAAGTCATTAACGTTGACCAATCACCGATTGGTAGAACGCCAAGATCTAACCCTGCAACATACACTGGTCTATTTACCCCAATTAGAGAATTATTTGCAGGTGTTCCAGCATCAAGAGAGCGCGGCTACGAGGCTGGTAGATTTTCATTCAACGTTCGAGGTGGTCGCTGTGAAACCTGCGAAGGTGATGGCGTACTAAAAGTTGAAATGCACTTCTTACCTGACGTTTATGTGCCATGTGACGT